>FUFK010036240.1_pt1 | contig 38407 bp, 32 predicted proteins | sample 1021851 | NCBI WGS metagenome assembly FUFK01 (sample SAMEA51879418, study PRJEB19060) | metagenome
TGGACTTTTTATAAATTTATCTCTCAAATTTTTATCTAATCCCAAGAATTCAAAAAAATAATAACCTTGAAATATTCCATGATGTTTTACGATCCAGTAATTCTCTTCAGATACAAAGGGTTGAAGGATTGTTGCAGCAAATTCAGCATGATTAGCAGGTGCTAAGTTATCTCCAATATCATGAATTAAGGCACATACCACGTATTCATCGTCTCTACCGTCTCTGTATGCGCGTGTAGCTGTCTGCAAAGAGTGAGTTAACCTATCAACTTGAAATCCACCATAATCGTCCTCAAGCATTTTTAAATGAGTAAGGACTTTATCAGCCAAATGATCATAATCCTTTGCATTACTTGCAGCTATAATAGAGTAGTCTTCAGCATCTCCATCTTTCATTTGAGTGAATTTTGCTCTTTTTTCAGTCATTAAAAGATTATAGCAAAAGTATAATTAAAATTTGAATTTNATAATTTTGTTACTCGCNCTTGCGGTNGCTATAAGATCATCTTTTTGAAAAAGATTTGCTGATGTAAATACGATGGATTTACCTTGTTTAATAATCTTTGCTCTAGATGTTACTTTATGATCAGGTATNCATGAATTTAAAAATTTAACGTCAATATCCAGAGTTAATGGTAGATCTTCACCATTTGATTTAAACATAATACATTGTGCCATTGCTGCATCAAGCATTCCTGTAACAAAGCCACCCTGCACTATTGATCCANTAGAGTGAGTTAAATCTTCTGAAGGTAAGAATTCTGTTACCCACTCATGATTATTTTCATCATAGTAACCATTTTCAAAACCCAAAACTTTTAAAAATTCTGGTATTTCTCTGAAAAATTTTTTGTAATCTACACTCATCTTAATTTGGCGGAGGGAGTGGGATTCGAACCCACGGTGCCGATGAAGGCACGACGGTTTTCAAGACCGCTACAATAAACCAGACTCTGCCATCCCTCCGAATAACTCGAGATATTTTAAAGTTTTTTGTTCTATTAGCAATAGAATTAACCTGCAGTATGTTCTTTATTTATCTATTTTTGAAATATTCACTGGAGATAAAATTGACTGCAGTGTAAAATATTTTACGAAAACAGCTTATTTTTAGGTGAAATAGCATATGAAAAAATTTAAATACTTATTTTTATCAGCATTTTTAATTGTATCTTTCGAATCTTTTTCTGCTGAATATGGTTATGTTGACGATGAAACTAGAATAAAACTAGTCAGAATGAACCAACTCATGCCTGAATATCCAAGACAAGCAATTAGATTAGGAATTGAAGGATCAGTAGTTCTTAAATTTAATGTTGATGAATATGGAGCAGTTCTTGATCCATACGTAGTTGAAAGNAATCCAGGTGGTATTTTCGATAGAGCATCAATAAAAGCTGTCAGAAAACTTATATATGAACCACCATTATTTGAAGAAAAAGCAGTTCCTGTAAGAAATGTTCAATTAACTGTGGTTTTTAAGTTGCAATAATCACTTTTTTTTAAAATGCCAATTAGACTTCAATTACTTCTTTTTGGGGTTGTTGGTAATATATTAGTAGCCGCAATATTTATTTTTTCTTTTGGTTATAGAGAAAATATTCAACAAGAATCATCTAGTGANTCATTGTTAACTTTATATGATGCTGCATGGTACCAAACTTATAATCAATCCTTTGAGTCAATGGCTAAGTGGCAACCAACTTTTGGAGCAAATGCTTCATATTGGGATCCAGATTCAGAAATATTCATGGATGAAGTATTATCTAGCGGTAAATATACTAACCCATTCTTAGANACAATTACCTCAGATAGAATTGGTGATGCCCAATACATTATTGAATTATTTTTTGAAGAAGAGTTAGATTTTGGATATTTAAGTTACGTTATGGCTTATTTCCCTTCTGGTCAAAGAATATATTGTGGAAGTGCACTTGACCTTCAAGGCATTGATCCATGTTCTCCAAATGCTAGGCCTGATTTTTTTGTTAATCTAGATTCTTTTTTAAAGGATATATCTCTAAGACCAAAACAAAATATAGTAAAGATTGAGGATATATCAAACAATCAATCCTCTACCCTTAACCAAGGATACGCCTTTCCAGTAAAAGTTGAAGGGGAAACATTATCAATTATTGTGCTCGGAGTAGATATAAGGAAATCGCTTGAAGTTTTTGAAGATGAATTTGAGGTTAGAACTGCTATAAAAACACCAGAAAGCTTAATCTCACTTGATGATTATTTTACAAGCTATGGTAATGATGAAAATAATGTATTTGGAACTGAAAACTTTGATAAGTTAACAGATCAAGCTTCACAATATAGAGAAAATATTGGTGCAAGATATTCAACTCAAGATACTGAACTTGGGACATCAATAACTCTACTTCCATTAAGTTCATATTTATCAGCAGATGCTGCTCAGTTATTTATTTTTAAAGACGAAAGAGAGAATATTCTAAGAGCAACTAATGTTCTAAATATCACATATGTTGTGGCTATTTTTTCTGTAATTCTAATTATTTCTCTTATTGCATTTGTTACTACGAGAACATTTGGCAGTATTACAAAAGCTATTGAGGTTCTGGAAGGATTAACTCAAGGCGATAGTTCGCAGGAGATGCCTGAACGAAAAGGAATATTTGTCTCTGAAACAGATGAAGTTGGACACTTGTCAACTGCCTTGAAAAGCTATAAATCACATTTAGTTGAGATGGAAACTATCAGAGAGGAACAATCTAAAAGAAGACATGAGAGAGATGAGGTTATTATTGAAAAAATGTCAAAACTTGCAGATCAATTAGAGGGTGATGCAAGAACACTAATAGTTAATGATCTAGAAAAAATGAAGAAATTAGCAGAAAGTTCTGATAAAAATTCTAGTGAAGAAGCCTCAGTCGAATTAATGTTAATAGCTTTTTCTAGGATGTCAGATGAAGTGAATGCTTTAATTGATGCAAGAACACATGAGATGGAAACGGCTAGAGACGAAGCTAGAGACGCAAGTGATCAGAAAACTAAGTTTTTTGCAAACATGAGTCACGAACTCAGAACACCATTAAATGCAATTTTAGGTTATGGTGAAATGTTATATGAAGATTGTGAAGATTTAGGTTATGAAGATTTACTACCTGATCTTAAGAAAATTACTTCAGCTGGTTCTCACCTTTTATCACTAATTAATAACATCCTTGATTTGTCAAAAATTGAAGCTGGAAAGATGGAGCTTTTTGTAACAAATTTTGAAATAGAAAACATGATAGACACAATCAAAGATGTTTCTGCGCCACTTGCCTCAAAAAATGATAATCAATTTGTAATTAATTTTGATGGAGCTATGGGAGCAATGTCGCAAGATGAAACAAAATTAAGACAATGTTTAACAAATTTCTTAAGTAATGCTTTTAAATTTACCAAAAACGGAACNGTTACCTTAGATATAAAGTCTGAAGAGGTTAATAATGTTGAGAATATCAATTTTTCTGTAACTGATACAGGTGCTGGTATGAGTCCAGAAGGTGTTGCTAAAGTATTTGAAGAGTATACTCAAGCAGAAAGATCAACCTCAGCTAATTATGGNGGAACGGGACTTGGATTACCTATATCCAAAAAATTTGCAGAACTTATGGGTGGCGACGTTACAGTAACTAGTGAGGAAGGTGTAGGATCTGTTTTCTCTATTATTGTNCCAAGGGAATGTCCAGAATATGAAGACGAAGTTGATCAAGGATTAATAAACATTGACTCTGATGAAAATCTTGTTGTGCTAGTTGATGATGATACGGCTATGCATGGCTTAATTAAAAGGACTATATCGAAGTTAAACTTAACCCTTTTGGGCGCCACTAATGGTGAAAAAGGCATGGATTTAATTAGAGAGGTCAAACCAAAGTTAATTCTCTTAGATGTTTTNATGCCAGGAAGAGATGGTTGGTCTATTTTAAAAGAATGTAAAACTGATAATGAATTGAAAGACATTCCAGTAATTATGGTCAGTCAGCTAGACCAATCAAACATGGCTGAGTCATTAGGTGCAAATGAGTACATGACCAAACCAATTGATAGAGAGCTGTTTCTGAATACAGTAAAAAGGATATTGGGATCAACTACAAAGGATAAAAAAGTTCTTGTCATTGATGATGATAAGGACGTCAGAGATTTGATGACACGATTATTAGATGATATTGGTGTAAGGCCAATAGATGCTAGGGATGGCAAAGAAGGACTTGAAAGAACTAAAGACAATCCCTCTTTGATTGTTCTTGATTTAGAGATGCCAAGAATGGATGGTTTCGAATTTTTAGATAACTATATTAAAGATACGCCAGAAGATAATAGAGCGCCTGTNCTTGTATATTCTGGTAAAGATTTAACAGATGTTCAATCTGAGCTTCTTAAAGATAAAGTCGTTGGTCTAGTTAAAAAAGACGAATCGTCCATGGAAAATTTATCAAAAACTATTTCAGGATTGATAAAAGAGTCTTAAGCTAAAAAAGAATCAATTTTAGATAGAAGTCTTTTAAAGTCTACTGGCTTTGTATCAAAATCATCAGCCCCGCAATCAAGTGCTTTTTGTTTATCAGATTCTAAAGCATGAGCTGTTAGAGCTATTATTGGAATAGAGCTAATTTCTGGATCAGCTTTAGCCTGAGTAGTAGCATCCCAACCATCCACAACCGGTAAACCCATATCCATTAAAACTAAATCGGGTTTCTCTGATTTCATCATATCCAATCCAGCTTGACCATCAAAAGCTAAAAGAACTTCATACCCTCTTCTAGATAGTCTTCTTGAAAGCATATCTCTATTCATTTCATTATCTTCAACATATAGTATTTTCATTTTTCACCACTTATCTCAGAATTATTAAGCACAAATCTATTTCTACCAGATTTTTTTGCCATGTAAAGTCTTTTATCAGCTTTATTAACAAGATCGGATGCATTCTCACTTTCGTTAGAGAAAGCAACTCCACCACTTGAAGTAATATTTATAGTTTGATTTTCATACTCAATACTATTTTTTTGTATTTTATTTATCAAATCTTTAATGAAAGTTTCGGCTGTATCTTCGTCAATATACAGAATTGCTAAGAACTCTTCACCACCTATTCTTCCAACTTGATTTGGTTCGGATATCTCAGTATTTAAAAGAGTAGCAAAAGATTTAAGTATTTCATCACCACCAGCATGCCCATAGGTGTCATTAACATTTTTAAAGAAATCAATATCAAATATGATTATCATAAATGGTTTATAGTCTTTTCTTTTTTCTCTTACAGAAGCATTTTGAATCGTGTCAAAAATGACTCGTCTATTGGCTATTCCAGTTAATTGATCTGTAGTTGCTTGAATATGCAACTCGTTAACAAGCTCTTTTTCTCTTTCACGTAATAATTTTCGTTCAAGGGATGAAACAACTTTAGCAAGTAGAACTGTACCNTTAATTGGTTTAGGTAAATAATCTTGAGCACCTANTTGTATACATTTTGCAATACTATCAACATCATCAAATGCAGAAACCATTATGACCGGTAAAGATTCATTAGTATGCTTTGATCTAAATCTCTTTAAAAGCTCTAAACCATTGATATCTGGTAGAATCACATCTAATAAAATTAAGTCAGGCGTTTTTTTCTTAACTTCTGCAAGCGCAGTCTCACCATCATATGCAGTTCGNGATTTAAGACCGCTCATAGATAATCTTCTTTCGAGAACTTCACAATTAGTTTTATTATCATCAACTATTAATATATCTGATGCTTTTATTTCATCACTCAAAGAAATGGAGTATTCAATATCTCCCAGAGATTTAAATAAAGCTTCAGCACTTTCAATATTTGAGGAAGATGCATCCTCCATTTCAACATCTTCTCCTCTAATAAAATCTACAAATGTTTCAATAGCCTTTTCAGTACTTCTTGCTAAATCAATAATATGTTTTAAATCATTGATTATAATTCTTCTCGTTCTACTTTCAGGAAGATCTTCTTCAAAATCTTCGATAAGTATTTCACCATAACCTATTATTGCATTTAGAGGAGTCCTTAAATTATGTCTTAGTTCAGAATACTCTTCTGGCGATTTTTGTGACTTTGATGAGTTTTGGTTTGTATATAAATTAAAAGCCTCATCATATTGATTAATTAATTTTGTACAGGAAGATTTTATTTGATCTAGCTCATCATCAGAAGGAACATCTAATTTTGATAAAGCTTTTTCAACAATATCAAGATAATCAAAAATTGCATTNGCAGGAGTAACAAAATCTTGTTTAATTTGTGAAAGGATTATGTCTCTTGCGCCTGATTTACTTACCATCTTATTTCTCTATCTCAAANTCATCTACAAAACTAGGCATGTGCATTAAATAGCCCTGTCCAATAGTGCATCCTAAATCAATCATTTTNTTTTTTTCTTCTTCTGTTTCAATTCCTTCACCAATCATTTCNAGTTTTAATTCATCACATACTTCTGCAACAAATTTTACTAATTTTGAAGTTGCTTCATCTGTTATGTTTGAAGTAAAGTCTCTATCCAGCTTTACAACATCTATTGGTAAATCTTTTATNTACTTTANTGANGCATAACCAGCTCCAAAATCATCTAAAGCAATCTTAATACCTTCATTTTTTAATCTCCCTAATGATTCACTTGCTTTTTTTATGTCCTCTAATTCAGCTGTTTCAGTTATTTCAAGACCAAATTCATTTGGTTTAATATCATTATCTTTCACAAACTTTGTAAAAATTTTACAAAATTCTTGATGCATTATAGTGTGAGCAGAAACATTCAAATATAAAGTTGTATCTTTTAAGCCCAATGAATCCTTGACCTCAAAAAACTTTTTGACTTGATTTAATGACTCTAAAACTATTAAAGAAAATAATTTTTCACCCTCAATAAGTGGAATTACTCTATCATTTGCAAAATAACCGCCCTCTCCATCTTGCATTCTCAATAATGCTTCAACACCGGTGACTTTATTAGTGTTTAGATCATATTGTTTTTGGTATGCCAACTCGATTCTGTTATTTTCTATACATTGAATTGTTTCTCTTAAGGCATTCAGTCCGTCTCTTGATGAACATAACAATTCAATTANCATAATCCCAGTATCGTCAGTCATTGGAATCATATGAACCCTTGTTCTCATAAAGAAAGATATTTTTCTTAATGAGATTTCTATTGGTGTNTCGTAGTAAAGTGCAATTGAATCTAAGTCACCAAAATTATTTTTAATTTCGTCATCGATTTTTTTAATTGAAANTTCATTAAGTTGATCTAATTCAAATATATAAATAGCAGCCATGTTTGCCCAAGCAATAGAACCGTCCAGTTCATAAATAATATATGGGCTCGGATGATGTAAAAGAGACCTTGTTAAGTAATCTAATTCTTTATCTTTATGCTGAATCTTGTCCATATATTTGAGATTGTCTTATTTGTTCATCAACAAGTTCAACAAAATCCTCTGAAAATGTAATCTTTATATATTCCCATATTTCAAGATGTTTTGGTTCTTTAAAAAGTGTTTTGAAAGAAATCAACATTGATGACCATTCATCCTCATCTAACATTCCTATTTTATGCTGATAATGTTGATTTTCACGAGCTCTCAACATCAAACTAAAATATGTTAAATAAACAGAATTTTCTTCCTTTGAAAGCTCTTCGTTATTTCTTAATTTAATTTTTACAGCTACGATGTCTTTTTTCATGCCTGCAAGTGCAAGCTTCTGATGAGAGTCTGCAATGTTTTGTCTAGCATTAGCTCTAGCAACTTTATTTTGTTCTTTTAGCTCTGTAACAAGGAAATATACAGTAACCAAAACTGTGAAAGGTCCAAGAGTTTGGAGAATTAAAATTATTGAGTCAAATGCCATAAATCGCCTATTAACAATAATCATTAAATATAGTGTTTTTTTTAATACACGTAAAGAAAAAACATATAAAACTTAGTGGTATAGCTTGTATAAAAGAGAAAATTTATAATACGCCTAAAACTTTTAGTTAACTTATAACTAGTTTATATTTTTATAATGAAATTAATCAAAGCTGATAATTATCAAACTTGGTATNTTGAAGAAAAAAATAAATCAATAATCATCGATCCATGGTTAACTAATAGTCTTCAACCTGATAAATCATTTTTTATTCAAAGAAAAAAGAAAATAGCTACTTGTTTAACTAACAGTGAACTNAAAAAAATCGGTGCGATTATTATCACTGCTCCATTTGAAGACCATCTTCATGTTGAATCTATAAAATTCATTGATAATAAAGTTCCTATCTATACCTCAAAAATTGTAAAAAGATTTCTATTAAATAGAAATATTCAGAATCCAATTTTTATTCTTAATGAACAAGGAACTGAGATATGTGGAATGAATGTTAAGTCATTGCCAACAAGCTATCCGTACTATAAATCTACATTTTCTATTCTTATTGAGGATAAGAATAGAAACAAAATTTTTCATGAAGGCCATGTTGTTAATTTTAGATACATTAAGAAAAATAAAATAAAAGCTGATGTTGCAATTCTTACAGCAGACAATGTTAAATTATTTGGACTAATATCACTTGGAATGATTTCATCAAAGACACTGACAGCCTGCAGCCTGCTTGAGTCAGAAAATCTATTTATTACAGGCAATAAACCTCAAGATACAACAGGATTAATTAGTAATTTTCTTAAAATTGATAATTATGAATTTGATGAAATATCAAAAAGTATAAAGACATATGCCAACTCTGGTGATTGTTTGGAATTAAACTAGATTACTTGTTTAATTGAATCTAGACAGTGATCAATATTTTTTTTATTGCTAGATTGGCCCATAAGTCCAATTCTCCAAATTTTACCAGCAAGAACACCAAGGCCAGCTCCAATTTCAAGATTAAAATCATTTAAAAGTCTTTTTCTGGCAGCTAAATCNTCAACACCATCAGGTATAAAAATTGAATTTAGCTGCGGTAACCTATCTTCCTCTTTTACCAGATACTCGATTCCTAGTTCCTCTAGGCCGTTTCTCAATAAAAGATGATTATCCATATGTTTTTTCCATGAATTTTCAATTCCAATCTCTTTAAGTATAAGTAAAGCTTCATGAAGTCCATACAAAGCGTTAATTGGAGCTGTATGGTGATATGATCTTCCACCTTCGCCTTCCCAATAAGACATAATTAGATTTAGATCTAAAAACCAGCTTTTAACCTTTGATTTCCTACTCATTATTTTTTCTTTAGCAGCCTCGCTAAAACTTATTGGAGAAAGACCTGGAGATGCTGATAGGCATTTTTGTGTTCCAGAATAGATGGCATCAATATTCCACTCATCAACTTTCAATGGCACTCCAGCCAAGCCGGTTACTGTATCAACAATAGATAAACAGTTATAGTTATGAGCTAACTCTGTTAAGGATTTAGGATCTGATAAGGCTCCTGTAGATGTTTCTGCATGGACAAATGCAACAATCTTAGTATCAGGATTTTCTTTTAAACATTCTTCGACTTTATTTAAATCGATTTTTTTTCCCCAATCATCATTTACCATAACTGGGATGCCTCCAAATCTTTCAACATTTTCTTTCATTCTTTCACCAAAGAAACCATTTTTACAAATGATTACTTTGTCATTTTCTTCAACTAAATTTGCAAAACAACATTCCATACCAGCCATTCCAGGNGCTGAGACTGCAAAAGTTAACTCATTTGATGTTATGAATGTGTATTGAAGAAGTTTTTTAATCTCATCCATCATGGATATGAACTGTGGATCTAAATGCCCTATAGTTGGTCTAGCCATTGCTTCAAGAACTCGAGCACTTACATCAGATGGGCCGGGACCCATTAACATTCTTGAAGGTGGAATAAATGACTGTTCTTTCATGACGTAATCATACTCGAAAAAATAAAATTATTTAATACCCAGAAGCATGTCCATCTTTTCTGCTCTCAGATGCACCATAATATACTCCATCCTTGATCATTATCGCCTGGTAACCTCCAAAACCACCAAGATCATATTGAAATTTATGACCCATTTTTTTTAATTTACTAATTTCATTCTTGTCAAAAGATTTTTCTAAGCTCAAATATCCACCGTCTAACATTTTTTCACCCGTAGGTTGAGATGATCCAACATGTCTTATTCTTGGAGCATCTCCTGCTTCCTGAAGATTCATTTTGAAGTCAACTATATTAACTATTATTTGCGCATGTCCTTGCGGTTGCATTGCTCCACCCATTAAACCAAAACTTATAAAAGGTTTATCATTCTTAGTAACAAATGCAGGTATTATTGTATGAAAGGGTCTTTTGCCAGGCATTAATGAATTCATATGGTTCGGGTCTAGACTAAACATTTCACCTCTGTCTTGAAGCATGAAACCTGTATTATCAGGAACTACGCCTGAACCCATTCCTCTATAATTGCTTTGTATTAAAGAAACCATGTTGCCAAAACTATCGGCAACAGTTAAATAAATTGTATCTCCGATTTCTAAATTTCCAGGATTAAATGATTTCGATGATTTTTTTAGATTGATTAATTTTGATCTCTCATTTGCATATTCTTTAGAAATAAGTTTTTCTACTGGAATATTAGAAAAATTAGTATCAGCATAATATTTTGCTCTATCTTCATATACAACTTTCTTAGCTTCTGTAAAAAGATGGATGTAATCTGAAGTTCCAAATCCCATACTTTCAATATCAAATCTCTCTAAAATATTTAAAATTTGAAGAGCTGCAATACCTTGACCATTTGGAGGTAGTTCCCATACATCATAGCCCCTATAATTAGTTGAAACAGGATTTATCCACTCTGGTTCAAAAGAATTTAGATCTGACATACTGAAAAAGCCACCCTGAGCGTTAACAGTATTGACGATGTTTTCAGCTATTTTGCCACTGTAAAAACTTTTTCCATAAGTGTTAGCAATCTCCTTATAATTTTCTGCCAAATTTTTGTTAATAAAAATCTCGCCTTTTTTTGGAGTTTTACCATTAGGCATCCATACATCTTTAAAATTTGGNTATGNAGCAAATATTTNNGANGATCTTTCAAGGTAATAAGAAACTAATTCAGTTACTGGGAAACCATTTTCAGCATAATTAATTGCATCGTTAAATAATTTATTAAACTCTAATAATCCAAATTTTTTATGAATGCTTACCCATCCAGCTACAGCTCCTGGAACAGTTACAGGCAAAGGTCCATAGGGAGGAATTTTTTCTAAGCCCTTTTGTTTAAGTTTATTTATTGAAATATTTTTNGGAGCTGGTCCAGATGAATTTAGTCCAAAAAGTTTTTTTTCGTCTGCACTCCATATAATTGCAAATAAATCTCCCCCTATACCGCACCCAGTTGGCTCTACTAAACCAAGTACAGCATTTGCAGCAATAGCAGCATCAATAGCATTGCCACCATTTTTAAGGATTGATATTGCTGTTTGAGTAGCAAGTGGATGGCTTGTTGCTGCCATTCCATTTGTGGCTATTACCTCAGATCTACTTGCAAACTCTAATCCTGTAATCCTGTCGTATCCAGTTACATTCAGTGAGAGAATAATAAGAAAAATGTAATTAAATTGTTTCATGAATAATTAATTTAGGAATTTACATATTAATATATACTTTAAATATGAATAAGTTAATAGGATTATTTTTTATAATGGTAAGTTTGCCGTTAAGTGCAGATTTTGATAATAAATGTTCTGTTCTAATTACTCTTAGATTTCAGTCTAATGATGATGCATATAAAGATGCAATTAGTAAAATCGAACAATGCCAAAAAAATGACATCATATCAGTTACAAGCTTTCTTGAGAAAGCAGTGAGTAAAATATACATTACTGACATAATACAGTCTTACTGCATGTTTAATCATGAAATAATATCAATTATTGATGAAAAAACTTCAAATTTGAGCTGTGTTCACAGAGGAAAAAAACGCTCTGAGAGAAAGTTAGATTAACTTATAATATTTAAACCCATCATTACTAAAGCCACTATTGAAGGTAGCCATATCACTGGTCTAATTAAAGGAAATCTATATAAGTTCAACATCGCTCCAATTAGGTAAAGTATTCTGAAGCCAAACCATACTTTAGCTAGCATTAGATTATCAACATTATTAATTAGGGACAAAACACAAAATACGAGGAAAACTGGTAGCGATTGTCTTAGATTATCTGCTGCTAATGTCATTCTGGCAGACAGATCTGTCATATTAGAAATATCTCCACCAGTATAAGTCCATTCTAAGAAAGGGACTTTGTGCAAAGAAAAACTCATTCTTAAGAAAAGATGTAAAACATAAAAAAGTAAGACATAAACTAATAATTCAACCATAATATTTTCCTCTNTAAATTATATCCTAATNGATTTTTTNATAAGATCAATACTTTAAATCNCTTTTAAGATCTCCTAAATAANCATCATAATTTTTCCAATAATCTAGACCTTTTTTGTATATTGGTTGCCTAACTTGTTCAGAACTAGGTGTTCTTACAGATCTTTTATTTTTATAAAAACTTAAACATTCGTCTTCAAAATCTAAATTGCAATAATTAAGNATTTTATTAACTGAATTTTCAAAATCATTTACAAGATCTTCATATTTGATAGATAAAATTTGATTTGGTAAAACCTGATTCCAGTGTTCCATTAACTCAACATAATTATTATAGTATCCAGCTAAGTCACCAAAGTCATATGTAAATTCTTGACCTTCAGCAAAAAGTTGTTTGTAACATGAAAAACATGCTGACATTGAATTTCTTCTTATGTCTATAATTTTTGCATTAGGTAATATTAATTTAATAAGTCCAATATGCCTAAAATTATTTGGCATTTTATCTATAAAAAAAGGTTTATTTGTTCTAAAAATTTCAGCGTCTTTAATATACTGCTCTCCTATCATCTTCAGTTGNGGTGCGGATAAAGATAATAATATTTCAGGATATCTTGAGGTTTTTTCTTGTACTTTTCTAAGATTCAATTTNTGNGANAAAGCTAAAATATTTGGTAATTCATGAGTTGCCTCAACCATNGAATGTGAGGCCAAGATTTGTTCAATTANTGTAGAGCCNACTCTNGGNAGTCCNAGAACAAATATAGGTTCCTTTGTTTCTANACCCCAATNNGCCTTAGAATCAAATAAATCACGTGTGCATACTTCTTTTTGATTCTTGCATTCCTCGTCAAAAAGNTTTAAATCAAATTTAGTAAACTCTTTTTTAAGAGAATTACCATTTTGATAATTTGTAAAGGATTTATCATATTCACCTCTGTCTTCAAAGGCTTTACCCAAAGCAAAACTCATATAAATTTTTTCATTGTCATTAATGAATTCATCTTGAGTCATTTTTTCAAGCTGCATTATCTCTTCATCATTAAATTGATACGTTTTTAAATTGGCCAAACTCCAATATGCATCTCCATAATACTGGTCGATTTTGTAAGATTTTTTATAGGAATCTATAGANCCTTTTAAATCTCCAAATGTTTTTTGAAGATGTCCTTTTGATACTAAAATTTCTGGATTTTTTTTATCAATATTTAAAATTTTGTTATAAAGNTCAAGAGCTTCTTCTTGTTTATTTGTTTGTTGAAGAGTTACTGCATACGCAATCATAAATCTCAAGTTATCTTTATCTTTTGTATATAACTTTTCAGCCTCTTCAAGAGCTTTAGCATATTTTTGTCTCTTAATAAGGACATCTATGTAATCAAGTGCTACATCAAAATTATCTTTATCAAACATCAAGCAGCTTTCTAAAAGAAACTCACTATCATCATAAACATGCAGCTCCTTTCCAATTTTTGCTAGCAATCGCATAGCTTCGATGTGATGTGGATGATTTTTAAGAAAATCTCTACAAAGATGATCTGCTTTTTTATACTTTCCTTCATAAATAAAGCTGCTTACGGACTTTAGTTCTGGAGGTAAATTTTTNAGGTANAAAACATTTTGAGTAGCTANATCAATNATGTTTTGTTCAACATTTTTAATTCCNAGAATTCCNAGCCATGANGCATGNAGTGTAGGNTTATATCTNACNGCTCTTAANTANCTTTTTANAGACATTTTNTAATNATTAAGTTTGAAATAATTATGTCCAAATTCTTGATAAGCTCTTGCATAACTTGGATCAATTTTAATAACGTTATTTAAAATTACTAAGGCTTCATTATATTTTTTTGAATATCTTGAACATAAAGATAAATANTACCAATAATCAATCTCAACTAAGTTTCTTTTATTATGTTCAATAAGCTTTATTGCTTCATCATATTTTTGAGAGGAAATCTCTTTTTGAATTTTTTTGACTGTTGATTCTTTTGAAATCATTTATTTATTATATTAAAAAAGGCCAGATAAACTGGCCTTTTGNTTAATTTCNATTACCTTTAGAAACTATAAGATAATCTTACACCCATATTTCTAGGTCTATTGGTTGTTATTCTTGGAATATCATCCTGATCATTATAGTAAAGGTTCGCTCTTTCATCACCAGCATTTCTGATAAAGAATTCAACATCAACATCATTAATTGTCATACCATAAGCTAAGTCAATTATTTCATATGAAGGTTGGTCTTTAACCTTTGCTGCCTCAAAAGAGTTGTATGTTTCAGAAGCACTCTTATAGACTACTTGTAAGTAACCATCATTTGCTCCCATATCTTTTCTAAGTCTAACATTCCACTGTCTTTTTGGTGCTAAAGGTAGAGCATTACCAATATCAACAATTGGAATTGTTTTAGCAACGTCTTCAACAATTTCAGTATCATTTAGTGAAATCGCTGCTGCAACAGTCAAAGTATCACTAGGATACCAAAGCATATCTGCCTCTACACCACTTATATCAGCGTTAGCTGCATTCTCAACAAACGTAATAAAGTTAACATGAACTGGATCAAACTGTGATACCTGAATACCTGTCCATTCAATGTTGTAGTATGTTGCATTAAGTCTCATTGCTCCATCCATTAGAAGAGTCTTAATACCGATTTCAGTATTCAAGACTTCGTCAGATTTATAAGCTAATGGTATGTCAGCTCTGTATGTACCGTCACCTGGGCTACCACCACAATAGTTTGGATCAGTTGTAGCATATCCTCTACATTTTGGAGTTACACCAGCATTTCTGTTCCAGCCACCAGGTCTATAACCTTCGGATCTAGTAAAGTACATGAGAGTATTTTCATCTTTTTGATAACTTGCAGTGAACTTTGTAATAGTATCATTTTCAGTTATTGGCTGATCAGTATGTCCAGCTGTACTATTGTAGTCCCTTCCCGATTGAGAATTACTTGTTAAAAGACCAAATTTAGATTGTCCCTCATAATCTAAATCAAGCTCATAATCTCTCATTCCAAGAGTAAAGCTTAACTGATCTGTTATTGGAAGTGTAACTTCAGCAAAGTAAGCAATCTGCTCATCAGTTCTGGTTATATCATTAAAGAATCTGTATTCTGGAGGTCTAGGATTAGGATTATTTGCATAAACACCAGAAATAATTTGGTTATTAGGAACTGCGTATCCTAATAATGGAATTAAATCTAAAAATCCTANGTATCCAAAATCATTTTGAGTATCTAGTACACTTTCTTCAATAAAGACACCTGCTGTAAATGAGAAAGGTAGTTCACTCAACTCATTAGTGCTAACTCTGAACTCATGAGTTGTTCTTTCATTCTCATCAACAACATCTACTCTTACTTCAGAACTTCCACAAGTCGGAATCATTCCAGCATTTGCTAGCTGTGAACCCCAATATGCACAAGTATAATAAGGCATATAAGCACCGGTATTAATATATCCAGTGTAATCAACTGTTTGATCTGCTTCTCTGTTTAAGAATGAACCAGTGTATAAAACATCTAACATACCCATTCTTCCATCAAGAGTAATAGCAGTCTGATCAAAAGAATCNTCTAAAGTGTCTGGTTGGAACCTCATTACTTCAAGATCACCAACAGCTGGGTCATAGTCCCAAACACCGTCAGATTCTAGTTGTTGATCAATGTGAGTTACAAGAAGTTCCCAATTATCATTAAAGGCCATTCTTGATGACAATCTAAAACCTTCATAAGTTGCCTCGTTAAAGTTTTTCTCAACCAACTCAGAATTATCTGTGGTTTTAAATCTTCCAACTGGGACTAATGAAGCAAAAGATCCTTTTCCTTGTGAAGAAACTGTTCCTCCAACATTATCAATATATCCACCTTGTGTAGAATTATAGAATACACCTCTAATGGACCAGGCATCATTAATAGGTATATTTATAAAAGCATCAAGTGAATTACTTGGATCACCGCTATAAGTAGCAAAAGTTGACGTATTAAAGCCACCTTCAAAAGTATCGAATTTTGGTTTATTTGTAATAAGTCTTACAGTACCAGCCTGTGAACTTGCTCCAAATAATGTTCCTTGTGGTCCAGGCAACACTTCAACCCTTTCCATATCAGCAACATATACGTCAAGATTTCTTCCAGGAACTTGAGCTGGTTGCTCATCAATGTATAAAGCAACATTTGGTTGTGAACCAGCAGCTGTAGCAAGCATGACATTAACTGAGTCAACTGCCAAACCTCTAATGTAAATAGTCGACTGTCCTGGACCTCGTCCACCACTTGTTACGTTTGGTAAATATTCGACATACTCGTCAAAATTAGAAACATTCATTTCTTTAAGAGTCTCTTCAGTCAAAGCTGTAACTGTAACTGGTATTTTAGAAGCACTTTCATCCTTCTTAGTAGCAGAAACAACAACCTCTTCTATTTGCCGCTCTTGTGATTCAGCTGTTTGCGGTATCATCGCAGCAACTGCACCAAGAACACCCAAAGAAACCTTATTTTTTAAATTATTAAGTTGTTCTTTTGTTTTAATTAAATTAAACATATGAATCCTCATAGTTAGTTAATATAAATTGCAAAATAAACAAGCCTGGTACCCCCAGAGACATTCCCCCCTAGAGAAGTTTAGCCATATTTATAGACCAGCAATTTCTGTAAATCGGTCTTGTGGTAATAATAACATCTTAAAAATATCATGCAATATACATATAACTGATACTGATATTAATTAATATAGAAATCTTATAACTGGATTATTGAATTCAATTATGTTTCACTTAAACCTCAAAAATGAATAATATTAGTAAATCTCGATTTTTCACTGCTGTTGCTTCAATAATCTTTATAACGACTGTGGTTTCATTAAATTCATCTNTTTCAGAGGATTTTCTTCTTAAATTTACAAACTTTTTTGTCTAAATATCTTGGCTGGATGATTATTTTATTGGCTAATGGTTTTTTAGTATTTTCCATATATCTTTTATTTACTAGGTATAAAGATATTAAATTAGGAGGCTCAGGTGCTACTCCTGCTTATTCATATACCAATTGGATCGCAATGCTATTCAGTGCAGGTCTAGGAATTGGTCTTCTCTTTTATGGTGTAGCTGAACCTATAATGCATTTAAATTCATATCCAGGAATGATTGATGGCAACGTTTCATATAATGCTGGTAAAGCAATTGGATTAGCAAATTTACATTGGGGACTACATGGATGGGCAATTTATTCATCATTAGGATTATGTTTTGCTTTTGCTTCATATAATAAAAATCTACCCTTTAGAGTAAGTTCTCTTTTAGGATCGAAGGTTGCTTCAAATAAAAATCTTGCTATCACTATAGATGTTATTGCCATACTCACAACTGTATTTGGAGTTACAACCTCTCTTGGATTGGGTACAGTTCAAATTAGTGCAGGTTTAAACCATGTATTTGAAATAAATGAAAATTTCATAAATCAACTAATCATTATTGCCTTCATCACTGCAATTGGTCTTGTAAGTGTTTCATTAGGTTTAGACTCTGGTATTAAAAAACTTTCCCAAATTAATATGGTATTAGCAATATCTCTGTTGTTGTTTATATTTATTCTTGGGCCTACGATATTTATCATAAATGCATTGATTCAGAATTTTGGTGCTTACTTAAATACATTGATTCAATCAGCAACATGGACAGAAGTTTACAATGATACATCTTGGCAAAATGGATGGACCCTATTCTATTATGCTTGGTGGTTTGCATGGGCTCCATTTGTTTCANTATTTATAGCAAGNATTTCCTATGGAAGATCGATTAAAGAATTTATTATTGGTGTTTTATTCGTTCCATCTGCAATAGTTTTTATATGGATGGGAGTATTTGGAAATGCTGCAATTTATCAGGTAATAAACGAAACTAGTCAAATTAGCGAAATGGTAAACAGTAATCTGCCAGTAGCTTTATTTACATTATTCGATGTTTATCCAATAGCTCAATTTTTATCTATACTATCTTTAATATTAATTGTTACTTTTTTTGTCACCTCATCTGATTCAGGAGCATTAGTTGCCTCAATGCTTTCATCAAAAAGTCAGTCAAATATAAATGATGATTCGCCTATGCTTTCAAGAATTACTTGGGCGATNTTACTAGGAGTTTTAGCTGCTGTTTTGCTCTACGCTGGTGGATTGACTGCCCTTCAAACCTCAGTTGTAATTACAGGAGTTCCATTTGCTCTAATTGTTGTATTTGCTTGTAAACAATTCCTTAAGTCCTTAAAAGAAGAAATCATCAATTAGTGAATTTCTTCGTCGATAGAACTTAACTCTTCGTCATCCATTTCATCTTCATAAATTAAATCATTACCATTTTTAGTTGAATTAAATCTTTTTGATAACACAAGAGCTACATAAACAATCAATACTATTAAACCAATTTGATATAACATAAATTTTCTCTATATAATTACATTTTTTATATATTAACCTCAAAAATAAAANAATTTAATGGATGCATTAGATAATATACTTAATAGAGTATCTGCAAGAACATTATCAAATCCAATTCCATCTAAAGATGAAATGGAAACGGTATACAAAGCTGCTCTTCGAGCACCTGATCATGCATGGCTAAGAACTAGTAGTTTTATTGAAGTTAAAGAAGATGGCCTAGATAAGTTGTCAGATATTTTTTTTAATTTTGGAAAAACGATTCCTAATATAGCTGATGAAGTTCTAGAAAAATATAAAAATGCTCCCTACAGAGCACCAATGATAATAATTCTTGTTAATACCTTTANGGAGCATCCTAAAGTACCNCCTATNGAGCAAAAATTATCAACCGCTGCTGCTGCTCAAAATATAATGCTTGCATTAAATGCAATGAATTATGCATGTATTTGGAGAACTGGCAAAATGGCATTTAACAAAGTTGTTCAGGAAAATCTAAATCTTAAAGATCATCAAGAAATATTAGGTTATTTATATGTTGGAACAGAGGTTGGCAACAAGAAAAAAATTCCTAATCTTGAAATTGATGATTTTGTATCCTATCTATGAGCTTTTTTAAAATTTAAAGCAGCTATGTATGCCATAGATGTAAAAACTATTTCTGATATAAGAGATGATAAGCCAAGTGGAGCTCCATGATANATACTTGAAATAACATTAAATATTGCTGCAAACATATAAACTAATCCACAACAAAATATAAATTCATACTTTTTTGTAAAAAAAGACAAAAAACACATTATTGAAGTAGCTAAGAAAAATGCTGTAAAGTCTCTTATTTGAGTATTTCGAGCATCGCCCTCCAAAAATGGCATACTTAAAGTTTCAGCAGCAGTTGCAGGCGTAAATATCCATTGAGCAGCTATCAAAAACANGACTANTCCTAGGACTATAGATAAAGCATTNGCNATCTTCATAATTGTATTTCCTCTATATTTNTAAGTTTNTTATGCTCTATTATAGATTTTTTTCTATTAACTAAAAAACAATTATTACCATTTCCAAAGCTTACAGAATATGCTGGCAAATCATCAATTAAATGAAGTGCGCAAAAACCTTCAATCGCAATACATTCATCGATTTCATTACCTTCTAAAATTTTTTTTACAAAAGGAATTCGTTCTGGCTCCTCATCGTAATGTGGACAACATGTACCTTTAACAAAACCTAGGCATGGAATTATAGCCTGATGTTCTTTCCAAGAGTCAGTAATGCCCTGTTCAAACCAACATATTGCTCCTGCACTCACACCACTTAAAATAGCTCCTCTCTTATAAGCATTATATAAAAGCTTGTCTAAACCCCAATCTCGCCAGACAGCAAGCATGCTTTTAGTATTACCGCCACCAATAAAAAAAATATCTTGATCTTTGATATGATCTTCTAAATTAATTGTTCTTTTGAAGAAATTTATATGTGAAGTTTTACAATTTAATGAATCAAAGGCTTTATAAAAATTGTCTATATAACCTTGATCATCACCTGTTGCAGTTGGGATAAAGCATATATTTGGATTCTCATTCCGACATTGTTCTACGATATACTTCTCAATTTTAAGATCTTTGATTTCTCTTCCAAANCCTCCACCACCAATTGCAATAATTTGTCTCATTATCATCCTCTTACGTCGCTATATTTGTTTTTGAAAGTTATAAGTCTTTTTTTCCATTTTTCAGTGAGAAATGTAAATTCGTCTGATTTAACAATAAATTCTTTAAACATTAAGTCCCTATCAACCATTAAAATTACAATTTGCTTTATTTCAGTATTAAACATNACATTATGNGCATTTGCATATGCACATCCTTGAAGAAAGTAATCTTCAATCCATTCTCTTTTTTTTANNCGNCGAGCGGTCTTGAAGTCTATCAANGAAGGAACNTCACCATAGGTTCCTACACAGTCAGCGGTCCCNGCATATAAATTATCTAAAATTAAACCTACTTCTAATCCCCAAACTTGTGAGATTTTGTTTAGGCCTAAATCAACAAATTTAGAAGTCATTTTTCTAGCCATGATCTGATCACTAGTGTCTTGAAAATGATCCCAATCATTATTACCCAAAAATTTTTCAATGGCCTCATGGACTGCCGTACCAATCTCAGTGCTTTGCTTCATGATCCGATCTGCTTCACTGTCTCCAACTTTTTTTCTCCACTTTTGAATGCCATCTTTATTATCTGAAGTGCCAGATAAAACAGTAGTTACGCTTGGAACTAAATTGTTGTTTGAATCTCTATAATGTCTACCAATTTCTGTATCAACTCTTTCTAATTTTGGATAATTAAATTTATTCATTAAAGTGATTTGATAATGTTGACAGGTCTTCCTCGAAATTTTTCCAATAATTTAGAGCTGATTTATAAATAGGTTGTCTTACTTGTTCAGAACTTGCTGTTTTTACTGGTCTTGATGATTTATAGAAATCCATACAANCCTNTTCAAATGGAAGATTTAAATAATTNAACATTTTNCGGACTTCATCCTCTGGATTATTTATAACATCTTCATATATAACTGTATGTATATCATTTGGGAAATACTCATTCCAAAAATTCATCAGTCTTACATAATCTTTGTAATATCTAGCAATATCATCTAAGTCATATGTAAAATGCTGACCTTTTGCAAAATATTGTTTAAAGCAACTAAAACAACCATCCATTGGATTCCTTCTAGCATCAATAATTTTTGCATTTGGGAGTATCATTTTTATAAGTCCAATATGAGGAAAGTTATTCGGCATCTTATCAATAAATAAAACTTTCTCTCTTCGTGCCCACTTGGTTTCATCTATGTACATTTTTCCATANATTTTTAACTTTGTTTCATCTAGATTTAACAGATTATTCAAATAATTATCTGAATTATTAATAGATTTAATTCTTCTACCAATAGTCATAATATTATGCAACTCTTGAGTTCCTTCAACTTTAGAATGGGCTGATAAAATCTGCTCTAATAAAGTGGATCCAGCTCTAGGCAAACCTAGAATAAAAATCGGTTCATTTGTATCAAATCCAGATGAAAAATTTATGTTTTCATAATTTTCTTCAAAAAAAGAAATTATTGAATCGATATTATTTGAGTTTTCATACGCATTGTAGTCAACTAGTTTTCGCTGCATCCAATTACCCTTTTCATAATATTTAAATGATTNTTTATAATTTTTTCTTGATTCATAAGCCTTGCCAAGTGCAAAAAGCATTTGTATTTTTTCCTGTTCATGAATTTTATCTTCTAGTGAATTTTCCATTTTAAATATCTGTTTGTCAGAAAATTCATATGTTTTAAGGTTTGCAAGACTCCAATAACCTTCCCCACATAAAGGAAAAAGNTCTATAGCTTTNTGATAAGCNTCTTCACATTCCTTTCTTTTACCAATAGTCTTCAAAGCATGTCCCATGCTCAAATATACTCTTGGATTTGAATCTTTTAATTTAAGTACTTCTTTGTAAGTATCAATACCAGCATTATAATCTGCAAGCTTTACATATATAGTACCCAACGCAATCAGAGCTTCTAAATTATAAGGATCAAGTTTTATTAAATTTTGAAATGCTTTTTTTGATTTATCTAATTTATTCTGAATTCGATAAACCTTTGCTAAGTTGTCCCATAATAGATGAAAGTGCTGATCAATTTTAATTGCTTTTATAAATAAGTTTTCTGCGATTGTATAGTTCTTATTTTTGAATGCTAAAAGCCCTAAAAGCCTCAAAGCATCAATATTGTTTTTATCTTTTTTTAATACTTTTTTATATGCTTCCTCAGCAAGTTTGAAACGACCAGCCTTAACATGTCTAATACCTTTATATAACTCTGAATAAGTTTTATCAGATTCAAAAAAATCTTGTATGACGTTATCTGATTTTTCTTCATCATCTATTTTAAGGTAATAGTTAGATAACTCTCTTGCAGTATTTATAGAAGGATGTTTTTTGTGAAGTAATTCTAAGGTTTCATGCGAACTGGATTCATTACCTAAAAATAATAATAATTTATATTTTTTCTCAAGATTTAATTTGTTAAATTTTTCGATGTTAAGTACTTTATTTACAAAATGAAGTGACTCTTTTGGTTTATTAAGCTTGATATAAATATCGCCTAAAAGATTGAGTGACTTTATATGATTTGGCTCAATCTTAATAATTTCATTTAGTTGTTCAACAGACTCTTTTAGATTATTATCATTGAGTAATTTTATTGCGTTATCAAAGGCAAATTTTGCATTATTTAATTCAGGCATATAAAAAAATGATTAATCCAAATTGGAACTTATCAGTGATAAGTATAACTATTTTACTGTCATTGGTGTTATCAATATTTGTATTACTAGACCCGTCCTCAACATCAAAAATACTTAATTCAGTCTATTACGATCTTTCAGTAAAGTTCGAGTCATTTTTTATGTATGGGAGCTTTATTCTTCTAATTGTTTTACTTTTACTTGCCATTTCAAGGTACGGCACAATCAAATTAAAATTAAATAACAGGCCAACTTATTCACTTTTATCATGGAGTTCTATGCTTTTTGCTGCAGGAATTGGGGCAACTCTTCTGTATTGGTCGACTGTGGAATGGATTGAGTACTTTAATATACTTAAGAATGATCAAATGGAGGATGAGAATATTATGATGTACTCCAGATCTTATCCACTTTTTCATTGGGGTTTTACTGCATGGGCAATTTATTGTTTGCCTGTAGTAGCATTTGGTCTAGCTTTAAGTCTAAAGCCTAAGTCAAAGCTCACATTTTCAGGAATATTATTTTTTGAAAACAAAATAATAAAATTCTTATTAGATGTTTTGTTTATTGGAGCAATTATTTGTGGAGCAGGAGTTGGACTTGGTCTATCTTTTCCTTTGATCTCATCAGTAATTTCTGAAATTTTAAATATAAATAGAAGTATTACATTAGATTTAACAACAATATTGATTTGTTCTGCAATTTTTGCAACAAGTGCATATATTGGAGTTCAGAATGGTATTAAAAGATTAAGTAATATCAATATGGTTTTAGTTATCTCTTTTTTAACAATAATTTTAGTAATAGGTCCAACAACTTACATAATAGAAAATTCAATTAATACGATGTCGTTTTTCTTTTCAAGATATATTGATATGAGTTTAACGACAGGTACAAATATCAGTATAGATTGGACTGTTTTTTATTGGGCATGGTGGTATGCACTAGCACCAATGGTAGGAACATTTTTAGTAAACATATCCAACAATAAAACTCTTAGAGAAATTATATTGGGAACGATATTTATTGGGAGCTTTGGTTGTATATTTAGCATGCTAATTTTATCAAATTTATCGATTTCACTCTTTGAAAATAATACTCTAGATAGTCCCTCAATTATCGCTAATAATCTCATGTCCAGAGAGCAACTTGTTGTAGAGACTATCTCACAAGTGCCATATGGAGAAATAATGTTGATTTCATTTGCATTAATCATAGTTATATTTTTATGTACAACATATGACTCTACAGCTTATGTTCTTGCGTCAGCATCAATGAAAAGTTCAGACATAACAAGCTCTAAATCCTTGAGACTATTGTTTTCATTATTATTAGTCGTTCAACCAACATTACTAATGTTTTTAAATGGTGTTGATTCATTTAAATGGATAATGGTTATTTTCTCCATTCCATTGCTATTTATAAATATATTGTTAATGTACTCAGTACTAAGAAATGTTTATTCAATTAAAAAATCATAAAGTTCATATATTTTCTAAGATGGAGATTGACACCTCTAAGAAAAGTATTTTATTCATACCAGGAGCAGGAATGGATCATAGAATACTTTCAATGTTTAAAATGGATTCATTTGTTGACGAATACAATATTATTGCAATTGATCTACCTGGACACGGTTATACAACAGGCCCTCTTTTTTATGACGTCGAAAGTCACACAAAATTATGTATTGAAGTTTTAAATGAGCTCAATTTAAAAAATCTTATTCTATCCGGACATAGCTGGGGTGGATTAATTGCCCTTGATCTTTCAACACAATACGAAAATGATATGACAATATGNATGAATATAGCCTATCCATTTTTAGTTGGTGACTTGCTTTTGGATTATGCAAAAGGAAATCTAGATCAATGCGTTGAGTTTCTTATGAAGTACGGAATTTATAAAATGCCTGAAANAGAAATAAAGACGTTGGGTTTTGGAGTAAAGGGGTCTGGTTTTTACGGAAGATCCAAAGGTGTCATTAAATCGCCTTACGGAACTAAAACAGTTGAAGATGATCCTGAGAGAGAAATCAAACTATATCCTTTAAAGAGACTATTTAACCAAACTGAAAAAGAAATTAGCTCTATTGATTTAAAATCATGTACAAACTTTAGATTAAAAGATGATCAAATATCGAATATTCAAAATGTTAAATACATTTTTTGTGATAAAGATAAACTTGCAAGATTTGATGCAGAAAATATTATCTTAAAAAATGTTAATCCAGAAGAAGACGTATTTATATTAAAAGAAACTGGTCATTTCCCCTATTTTGAGGATCCTGACCAGTTAGAAGAGGTCTTTAAGAAAATTCTAAATTAATATCTATATCTTATTCTTATACCAACAACCTGTGGCTTGGTTCTAGTATCTCTATAACCAAAACCGGCATAGCCAGAACTTCCCACTGCTGAGAAGTCATCATAGGTTGAAAGAAGAGCATCCTTATCGAAGATATTTGTGACGTAAAATTCTATTGTTGAATTCTCATTTTCGATACCTGCTCTAAGATTAGCTATGCTATAAGATGGTATTAAAATTGGTGAATTTTCATAGGTTGAATTTCTATCGCCAGTATATGAGTAATCTAGGTTTACAAATCCTGGCTTACCATTACTCAAAACAAAATTCTTATCAAAAGATAAATAGTATGAGAGTTCAGGCATATAAGCTAGTCTATTGCCAGAGTTAGCACCAAGCTCTCCAGACACATAATAATAGTCTTCAGATAATGTTGGATCCATTTTATTCATATAAAATGTCATGCTAGTTGAATCATCAAATGAATAAACTAAATTTAACTCCAGTCCGTTAATTTCAGCGTTACCAACATTTTCAGTATATGCAACAGAGGTAATATCAGAGTTATAAGTTGAAGTCTGATAATCTGTCCAATCCATTCTATACAGAGCCCCATTTAAAATAAGTTTTCCATCTTGCAATGATGACTTAACACCAACCTCATAACTATCTAGGTAGTCTGCATCGTAAGTTTCAGGTATTAAACCCGCCTGAGATGGTCTTGGTCTATTCACTCCAGAGGGTCTAAAACCTTCAGAGTAACTTCCATAAACCATAACATCATCTGAAACATCATGAGATATTGATACTTTTGGAATTGTTCCACTCTCTGATGATTTAAAGTTAAGATTACTGATACCAAATGAGTAGGATCCATAGTAACCATCACTTGCAACAAGATTCATCTTTTGATCATAATTTCTAAGACCAACTGTGAGTTCAGTTTTATCAGAAATATCAAAATAGGCTTCACCAAATATTGCATCTATATCGCCCTTTCTAACTAAATCAGCTTCCCAAAAAGTAGGATAGATACTTCCAGGTTGGAGATAATCAACATCAGTAACTTTTTCATTAGTTTCTTTAAAAGCACCAAGTATCCAATTAAAGCCTGATTCATTATTTGATTGAAGTCTAAATTCAGTAGAAGTTCTTTCAATCTCATTTGTTTGAGCATATGTCATACGAGGATCTCTACAATTTGAGATATTCCCATAGTAGTAATAATCGTAGTAATCACAAACATAGGTTGGATATGCTGCATAAGCATAATATTCAACATAACTAGCATAGTCATATGTATATGCTGTATCTCTTTCAAATATTGAAGAGGTTAATATCATATCTATGTTATCTGAGATAGAACCTGTTAGAGTTAAAGACATTTGATCGAACTCGTCATCATATCTTTCTGCTGAAAATCTAGTATTACTTCTCTTTGGCATTGGAGAAGATTGATCATCAGTTAATGGATCTGTTTCATAAGAACCATTGTATTGAGATTCTTGTGTTAAAAATGATAGATCTAAATTGAAGTTATCAAAATCTGTTGCAAGTCTGATTCTGCTTCCAGTTTTCGATGCATCATTATAATCATCCTTTGCTACTGCATATGGTGCTGTGTAATTATTTATTGTGTAATTTATTCCATAATTTTGATAAGTATAGTCAGCCTTTTTATTGTCAATCCAACCACCATCTTGAACATCATAAGTACTTACCCTTGCTGCTAAACTAGACCCAAGAGGTATGTTTATAAATGCTTCAAGCGATTTATCATTTGTTCCATCTTCGATAGAGCCGTATTCAACATCAGCACCCATATCAAATCCAGATGGATCAGGTTTTTTTGTAATGATTTTTATATTACCTGATGTTGAACTTGATCCATATAAGGTACCCTGAGGTCCCATAAGCACCTCAACTCTTTCGATATCATAAATATGAAGATCTGGAGTAAGACTAGCGGCGGTTAATGGTTGTTCATCAATGTATAGAGCTGTTGTTGCTTCAGGTGAAGCATAACTGTTCATAATTGCACCATCGGAGACGCCTCTTATATAAAAATTTGATTTACCAGGGCCAACATTATTAAAAGTCACAGCAGGTGAAATGGATGCAATATCCTCTAAATTTTTAATATTCTTTGCTTCAAGCTCAGAAGATGAAATTGCTTGAACACTCATGGCCACGTCCTGAATGTTTTGTTCTTTTTTTGAGGCTGTAACTATGACTTCCTCAACGCTATCTTGTGCATTGACATTGTTAGTATTTGATACTCCAATACCAATTGATAAAGCACCAAGCCAAGACATTGCGTAGTTATTATCTTTAAAAATATCTCTTAATAGAGAAGTTAAAGGATCAACTTTTTTTTCAAAAAGTGGTTTTAGTTGTATTCGTGACATGTAAATTCCCCTGCTCTTAAAATGTGGTAATTACAATAATACCTCTATAGAAAAGTATTTCAAGGAAATGCGTTAATAAAACTAGAGCAAAATTATTGAGAAAACAGCCTTTGAAGTAAAAAATCGTTTCCCCACTCATTTATNGTNTTTGAACAAGGCTCTAAATCGATTTCAGATTGGTATTTTGTTCTACAAAATCCCATATATTCTTCAGTACCAGGCCAAGAATGTCCTTGTTCAGTATTGAGCAAGCTTACAATTCTAACACCATCGTCACAATCAGAATATATTTGCTCTTTGATGTTATCGAATTCAATATTTGTTAAAAATTCTTTCTTTTTACAGTTAAAAGAAGTTGTCCATTTGTTAACCAACGTTGACACTGGTGTGTAAAAATACTTATCAAATGAAACAACATTGAACGGAGGGACGACTTTATCTTCTGCACCAGCATAAATAATGTAATTGATTGGAGTTTTTGGTTCACATGCAAGACCATTTTGGGGAGATCCTACTACATTGATAACACCAGAAATGTCTTTTGAAAATTCACATGCTAATGCATGAGCCATTTTGCCTCCATTACTCATACCAACTACATATATTTTTTTTAAATCAAATCTTTTTTTAACATCATCAATAATTTGTTTAATAAACCCCATGTCATCACCACAGCTTGTCCAAGCACATCTTCCAGCATCAGTACCGATACAATTTGGATATTTTGGATAAACAACTGCATCTTCAGCACAAGTCTCACCAAATGGTGTCTTTGTTTTTGAGCCAGTTAGATCATTCCAAGACGAAATATATTCAGAAGAGATCTTTCCTCTTTCTAGTTTCTGCTCATAAAAATACGAACCTTGAGGATATACAGCAATAAAATTATATTTTTCAGCACTGTTGTTAAAACCTCCTGTAGTTTCCATTTCAAAACCTGTTGCAGATCCAGTATATCCATGAAGACCAATAACAATTTTATCTGTTTGGTTTGACTGTNCCTTNGGGATATATACAAAGTAATGTCTTTCTTCATTATCAAAAAACATATCAACTCNTTCCATATCNGCGTGTATAGCTGAGATATTTATTGATATTAGAATTAATAGAATTTTCTTCATATTTTTTCGATGAAATTAAGGAGCATATTGTAATTATTTTCTTTATTTATTTCACTAAATACCTCGTGTCTTGCATTATTTATTAATTCAAGCTCAACATTTTCAAATATATTACTCAGAAATTCATGTAATTTTTTAACACCTTTACTATTACCACCAACTGGATCATGGGTTCCTGAAATTATTAATAAAGGTATGTTTTTGCTCATTTCATAATTTCTACCATCAAAAACTCTTAAAAAACCAGATGACAAATCATTCCATAAACCATTTGTAACTGGAAAACCACATAAAGGATCAGCAATATATTCATCNACATTCTGGTTATCTGAAGATATCCAGTCTTTTGNTGTTCTATTAGGTGAAAATGATTTGTTATATTCTCCTAAAATCATTCGATCAAGCAAATTTCCTGTACTTTTCTTACCAAAAAAGGTGATAAGAAATGAAATAATAATTCTTTGAGATTTAATTAAATTTTTTGGTACTTTTGAGGATCCAGATAGAACACAACAATCAATATTAATCCCCTTTTGTATNGCTCCNAGAGCAATCCATGATCCCATGCTATGACCAATAAGATATTGTTTNAGNTNTGGAAATTCTCTTGANGATTCNTCGATTATATNTACTAAGTCATTTACGACATNATCCCAACCATCTTTATCAGCAAAATANCCTTTNAGATTATCTTCTACTCTTTTTCCATGGCCTCTATGGTCAATTGCTATTACATGATATCCATCTTCNTTAAGTTTATTAATTAACCAGTTATATCTTCCAATATGTTCAGCCATGCCATGACTTATATGGAANATTCCATTGATTTGTTTATTACTTGATAGATAACGGTAGATGTATTTTTTATCTATAGAGGTGTTTAAATTCATAATTTATAATAAACTCATATAAATTATTTTGAAATATTTATGAGTGACGTCCATATTGCAGGTACAGGTATTTGGTTTCCTGAAGATATTATTACAAATGATGAAATTGTTTCTTCATTTAATAGTTATGTTGATAACTTCAATGATCATAATAAAAATGATATTGAGAAAGGAAATATTGAAGCAATGGAATATTCATCATCTGCGTTCATTGAAAAAGCATCAGGTATCAAAACTCGGCATGTAATTGATAAAAAAAATATCTTAGACATCAANACAATGATGCCNAGAGTTGTTCACGAAGATGAATCTAGATTATCAATTCATGCAAAAGCTGGAATTGATGCTGCAAAAAAGGCAATGGATCAGGCGAATGTGGGGCCTGATGATATTGATGGTGTTATCTTGGGAACATCACATGCTGCAAGGAATTATCCATCGGTAGCTATAGAGATCCAAAATGAACTAGGAATCCAAGGATATGCTTATGATATGCTTGTTGGTTGTTCATCAACAACATTCGCNATCAATAATGCTTATAGTGATATAGCTTCNGGTCTGGCAAATACAGTTCTTGTNATAAATCCAGAAATATCAACTCCNTTTGTAAATTATGCTAAGAGAGACATTCATTTTATATTTGGTGATGGTTGTGTTGCCACTGTTATTTCTAATAATAAAAAATCTAATAATCAATATAAAATCTTAGATAGAAAATTAATTACAAAGTTTTCTAATAACATTAGAAGTGACTGGAGTTATTTAGTAAGAGCTGCAAGTGACGAAAAATCTATTGAAGATNTATTATTTTATCAAAATGGTAACAGTGTATTTAANGAAGTTTGNCCAATGGTTGCNGANTTCATTACCACACATCTGAAAGATAATAATATTAATCCTTCNGAAGTATCTAAATTTTGGTTACATCAAGCAAATTCAAGAATGGTCAATTTAATAGTTTCTAAGGTTATTGGTACTGATGATTTTGATACATCACTGGCTCCATTGCCAATCGAAAAATTTGGTAACCTAGCAAGTGCTGGATCAATGTTTGCTTTTAATCTTCACAATGACCTTGAAAAAGGTGATAAAGGTATCATCTGTTCTTTTGGTGCTGGTTATTCAGTATGTTCAATTATTGTAGAAAAACAGTAATTTAAATAGGTTAAATACTTCAATCCAATTATAATTATCATATGGGTGAATATGACGCAGTTTGGGTTTTCTTTATTTCATTAGCCTTTGTAGGTTTTTATATATTTATTGAAGCAAGGCCTAAAGGCTCAAACCTTTTTAGAGATATCTCTAATACTATTAGCAGATTCTTTAGAAAAAGGTGATGTTCAGACTCAATTCAAAAGCAAATCTTGTATTACTTATCCCATTAACACTAATTGTTGGAAGTTTTGCGTCTGCAAATACTGGAACTGATATGTGGTATCAAGGACTTATTAAGTCTGATTTAAATCCTCCAGGATATGTATTTGGAATTGTTTGGCCTATATTGTATTTACTAATGGGTATTACAGCATGGAGAACATTTGAGATAATAAAAAATCTTTTTTACGTTCAATTATTTTTAAATGCAATCTGGTCATGGCTATTCTTCTCTTTTCATTTACCACTTATTTCACTAATTGATATATGGCTCTTAATTTATATAAATATTAATATTGTTTATAAAGTACTAAAAATGGATAAATTAGCTGGATTGCTATATGTACCATACATTCTTTGGTTGTTGTTTGCTTCGTATTTAAATTTATTTATAGTTATAAATAACTAAATAAAGACAGCTATTACCGTTCCAGTCATACATGATGCAAGGGTGGCTCCAATCAACGCCCTCAGTGAAACTTTAATCAAATCTGGTTTTCTTTCAGGTGACATCGCACCTATACCAGAAACAAGAATTCCAACAGATGAGAAGTTAGCAAAACCACATAATCCATAAAGAGTAATTAATTTAGATCTATCAGACAAGATACCATCTTGTAAATTTGCGAGCTCGGCATATGCAACGAATTCATTAAGTGCTGTCTTTATGCCGAGTAATTTTCCAGATACTATTGCTTCATCCCAAGGAACACCCATCAACCATGCAATTGGTGCAAAAAGATAACCTAGTATCATTTGAAGAGACAGACTTTGACTACCAATAGAAAATATTCCTAGTATAGAATCAACAAGATAAACCAAAGCTATAAAAACTATTAAAATTGACCCGACTCCAATGGCAATATCAGTTCCATCTCTAGTGCCTTTAGTAATTGCATCCATTGTATTTTCATAAATCTTTGGAGTTTCATCTCCCTCAAAATCAGTTACTTCATTAGATGGCATTAACACGTTTGCAAAAAGTATTGCAGCTGGAACCGATAAAATTGAAGCAGTTAGAAAGTGTTGAATTAAATTTAAATCATTAAATTGAATTTGTAACATGCTTACAAGCGCAACCATTATTGAACCTGCAACGGTAGACATGCCTGCGGTCATTAATATTAGTAGTTCTTTATTAGATAGTTTTGCAAGGTACGGCCTTATTAATAACGGGGCCTCTACCTGTCCAACAATAACATTTGCAGCAGCACCTAAGCCTATAGGTCCACCGATATTGAATAGTTTCTGACAGATTTTGGAAAAAACGTTAACAATAAATGGCAAAATACCCCAATACCAAAGCATAGCTGTAATGGATGACATAACGATAATGAACGGAAGAATAGAAAAGGCAAATATTAAAGCCGATCCTTTTTGTGATAATTCATATGGCAAAGCGCCACCACCAAGATAACCAAATACAAATTCTGTACCCTTTCCTGTTGCAACTTGAAGTGCAGCAACACCATCAGCCAAATAAGAAAATAAATTAGTTATTACAGGTATTTTTATTAAAATAAATGCAAGAACTAGTTGGAATAATATTGCATAAATAATGTGTCTGTAATTAATAATCTTTATGTTTGATGAAAAAGGAAAAGCAATCAAAACTAAACCAACAAATCCAATTAGGATTTGTATGATGTATAAAATATCCATAATAAATTAGTATAGCTTAATAGCTTTAAGTCTCTCATCAAGGAAATCATCAGCCAATATTCCATCATCATTTTCTCTAAAAACTGATTTTAGAGTAATTGATGGTGCTGGATGAAGGAAAAAAGGAATACTGTATCTTGCTTTAGATTCTTGTTCTAAGTCTTGAATAACCCTATGAGTAGTACTTACAAGATGTTTATCAGTAACTAATTGCATCATATCTCCAATATTACATACTATTGCATTCGAACTTGGTTCAACTTTAATCCATGATCCGTCTTTATTTAGTACTTCTAGTCCACCCTCCTCAGCACCAATTAATAAAGTTATTAGATTTATATCTGTATGCGCTCTTGCTCTATGTGGGTTTGTATTTCCTTGCACTGGCGGATAATGAATTGATCTTAAAAGTGAATTTCCTTTATCAATCCATGGCGAAAAATAGTCTTTATCTAGGCCAAGTGATAAAGATATTACAGATAGAACTCTTGATCCAATTTTATGAAGTTCATTATAAAGTTGGTCAAAATTCTCATTAAAATTTGGTACTTCATTTATATAGATATTTGGAGGAATTTTTTTATCATAAGAATCATCAATTACAGGTCCGTGATGCCAGAATTCTTTTTGATCAGCAATTTTTTCACCAACAGCGGTCTCAATTCCTTTTGGTGTATACCCCCTGGCTCCTTTAGAACCAACGGAACTATAGGCCTCTTTTTCTTGAAAATCTAAATCGAAGAAATCCTTTGAACAAGCGTAACATCTGTCAATTAGATCTTGTGAAAGACCATGATCAGTAATTGAAAAAAAACCATGGTTTGATAATGCATCCTTTAATATATTTATTGAAAAAGTATCTCCCTTTTCAATATCTTTAAAAGAAAGTTCTGGAACTTGATTTGTCATTTATAAATTTTAACAAAAAAAAGGGCAGTATAAACTGCCCTCATGTCATTTAATATCAATGTTTAAAATCTATAAGCTAGACCAAAGTTGATTTGCCACATTGATTGTCCATTAGCAGTTGAATAGAAATAACTATCGTCAGTATCAACACCACTAATTAAATATCTACCACTGCTATCAGCTCCATCGATATCAATAGCTCTGCTAACGTTGTAGTTAACTTCTTGAGCCCAACCTCTTGAGTTTGATAGTAGATTATATAAATTTTGAATGTCAAAATAACCGACTAGTTTATGTCCATTATCACCAAGCTTAATTTCTTGAGTAATTCTTAGATCTATTCTACCTTGCCATGGATTATCACAAGTATTTCTCGGGATAATAGTACCAGCATATGCTGAGATACATCCTTTTGAATTTACAAATGCCATAACCTCATTAGCAACATCTGCAGATGCAAATACCACATTAGGATCGTTAACGCCTGTTGGAATGTATGCTAAGTCATAACCATCTCTTCCACTTCCGTTAAATGAATCACCACCGAAAGTAATACTGTGTGGTTCTCCTGATTTTCTAATTCCTAATAATGAGAATGTAGTATCGTTATCTCCAATTATTTGAGTTGTATAAGACAATGCTAGAACAAACTTATGTTCATTCATAAACGATGATCTTGCTGCAGGAACAATCTCACCATAGCCTCTTGGTTGATAACCATATGAAGAACTGTGTTGAGCTGATGTCATAGCAGCAACATCTCTCTGTTCCATATTTGTATAACCAAAGTAGAACTCAACTCCATTTTCAAATCCTTTCTGAACAGCAGTTGTAAATGAGTATCCTCCACCAAAAGTAGTATTAGTAATATAGGTATTTTCTCTACTTGAAGTTACAGGACGTCCATCAGCTAGTACTGATCTTTCTGAATAACTGTAGTCTTTAAAATCAACATCTTTTCTAACAGTATCTCTGTTATATTCTAAAGAAATGTCGTAACCACTTGCAGTAAGCATGTCTAACTTAAGATTTCCTCTCCAGGTAGAAGGTCCTTCAAAGTCAGGATCTGTTCCATGAGTGTATCCATACCAGTTGGATGATGCTCCTTTAAGTGCACAAGTCGATGCTGCACTTCTATACCAGAAGAATCTTGGATCTGTTACCCCTGTAACAGCACCAGATGATAAATTTGGTATTGGGCCAGCACAAGCAGATGATGGTCCACCACCACCGAATCTACTGTAAAAAGAATCTACACTACTTCTTCCAAAACCGTTACTAAAGAATACTTTAGGTAGTCTTCCATGAAATAATCCATATCCACCGGTTAAAGATGCTGCAACAACNNTNTCACTATCACCAAAGAGTGAATCAGACACATCCATGTCAAACGAGAATCTTGGTTGTGTAATTGTGTAGCTTACAGTCGCATTATTTCTGAATCCAAATTTAGATTCATATGATGTATTTAATAGAGTTTGTTGTGGTATATCAAAATCATAATGTCTTACACCAAATACAAGCGATAATGTATCACTAACTTGCCACTCGTCCTGAATGTACATAANAGTNTCATCGATATCGAATCGAGCTGCAGGTAATGCAGGATCATCTCTAACTAAAGAATAAGGTCCGCCTGCATCAATAGATACAGCAAATACTTCAACTCTGTTGTAGTTTCCTGCATAGAAATCATCAAGACTGCTGAAATTCAGTTCACCTGTGTATCTGTTTATAAAAGAGTTGTAGATTGAGGATGAATCAGTTTCATATCCAAAAGTAATGTAGTGATCATCTAAATCAAGGTTACCCTTAATTGACATTAACTGCTGATCAACTTCAATCAAGTTATGTCCTCTATACCTATCCGCACCTACATAGATTATTTCTCTGTTAGGCAGNCCATATATATGGAACTCAGGCATTAAACCTCCATATCCACCATCACCTGAATTAGCATCTTGCTCGAAGAAACGATCACTGAATCTGATTCTAGTTGAAAAACGATCAGTCCAATCTGAATAAATATTGAGTGTTACCCTATCAGTTTCGGGTGGAATTTCATAATAGTTATTGGAAAACACAGGATTTGCAGAACTATCATAGTTAGAGTAGAAAGAATCTTCAGTAACCTGATAAATCAACTCTGCTGCATGATTATCATTTATGTTTCCATTTAACTTAACCAATAATTGTTCTTGAGTAGTTGGAAAAGTAATACTGTTATATGAACCAGCTGTATAACCATATGTATCTAACATATGCTTAGCAACTGCATCCATGGTCTGTGATGAAGTACCCCATTTGTTTGTAGCGTTTGAGTCTGATGTTCCCCATAGACTAGGACGTGTGTCCTCACTTTCTTCATAACCAATAAAGAAGAATAACTTATCTTTAATTATTGGTCCTGATAAAGTTATTGCTAATGCTTCTTCATCAAAATCTGAATACTCTTCACCATTTGGCAAATCACCAACATTACTTTTATCCCTTTGTGTNGTNTAGACAGAGCCATGGAATTCATTTGTACCAGCNTTGGTTACAGCTGTAATTGTTCCACCTGTTGCATTACCTTTTGAAACATCATATGGAGTTATGTCAACAGTAATCTCATCAACAAAATCAATACTGATTGGATTTTTCATAGTAGCAAAACCACTATCATTTAAACCAAATGCATCATTGAAGCTAACACCGTCAATGGTAAAGTCATTAAGTCTTGAATTTTTACCTAATACAGAGATCTCGGTGCTTCTTGCGTTAGCACCATTCACACTGACTCTAGGGTCAAATTTAAGATAATCAGCAATGTTCCTTGTAATAGTTGGTATGCTTGCAATTCTTTCACTAGATAAAACTGAACCGCTGTTTACTTTTGAAGTGCTAACCTTAGATGCTATTACTTGAACTTCATCAATATCATCAGCAATAAGATTAACAGCAATCTTAAGAGGTTCTGCAACTGTTAGACTCATAACATCAATAGTTTGTGTAGCATATCCAGTTTTTGAAATCTTAATTTTGTAAGGTCCACCTATTGGAAGAAAGTTAATATTAAAGTTACCTGATGCAGAACTTACAACAGTTTTNGTAGTGTTTGTTGGGGTATGTGTTGCTTCAACAGATGCGCCAGAAACATTAACAGTACCTTTTATCCTTGCTGTTGTATCAACGTTCGCAGATAAAGATGTTGTTAGTAATAATACAGGTAAAAACGCTAGTAGAATTTTTTTCATTGTATCCTCTCGAGTTAATAATTATTCACTTACTAGATTCTAATCCAGATTTACAAATTTATACATAGCATAGGACAATATTCTGAAAAAAATTACGTGTTTGTAACAAATGACACAAATTGCTGACGAAAATAATGCAAAATTCGAAAATATTGATGAAATTAAAGANACTTTTTAATAATTAACAGAAATTGAATTCAATGTATTGCCATNCATGTCCTTAATTCCAACATATATGGTTTTCTCAAAGACTTCCATGAAAACAAAATTCTCTTGAGGATAAGTTTTTCCAATCAGATATTTATCTGTTTCAATAAATGATGAACCAGGTTTATTCATTGATGANGCTGTAATTTCAAATAAATTGTTTTTTTTATATATTCCTGCGCGATGCCTGTCACCAGAAAAAAGTAATGTATTATCTTTATAATTATCGATTAAATTTAAGAGTTTATCTCTTTCAAGCGGAAAATTAGACCATTTTTCATATTCATGATCCTCAGCAAGAATTTGAATTGAGCTAAAAATAATTAAAAAATCAAAATCTTTATTTAATTCTTCCTCAAGCCATTGCCATTGATCGTATCCAAGAATAGTTGCATCAGGGTTCTTATTTTGAACATAATCGCCATTAATAGTTGTTAAATTAGACCTAAAATATCTTGTATCAAGGAAAATCAATTTAAAAGTTTTATCAAAAAAGTTAGCATCTTTTGAAAAATATATACCTTCTCTACTTTGCCTGATATCATCTTTTGGAATTTGCCAAAAATCCAAAAATAATCTTTGTGCTTTTTCTTTATGCCTATATTCGCTACCACCATCATTTTTTCCATAATCATGATCATCCCATATAGCAAATTTTTCAATTTCACTTAAAAAATCAGGAAATAATTTCTTTTGTTTTTTATATGCCCNTGGNAGTTTCCAAAGTGATCCGCTGGGGACATCTCCATATACGTTATCTCCCAAAAAAACGAAGTAATTTAAATCTTCTTCTTCAATCTGATTCCATATTGGTTGTGGAAAATCCTGATCAAGGCAAGACCCAACTCCAAATTTATACGAATCAGCTGTTAATACACCAGAAAATACACTTAAAAAAATAAAAGATTTGATTGATAATTTCTTTATCAATTTATTTTGATAGTGTTTGAACCAAAATAACTTTCAAGATTTTTTGGTATTTTGATAGAATCAGACCCATCAAAATTATTCTCTATCAAAGCAATCAAAGTCCGACCAACTGCTAGACCTGAGCCGTTAATAGTATGAGCAAAATAATTTTTTCCTTCATCTTTAATCTTTATATTGGCTCTTCTAGCCTGAAAATCTGAGAAGTTTGAACACGAAGAAATTTCTCGATATTTATTTTGACTGGGCATCCA
>FUFK010771034.1_pt1 | contig 38404 bp, 33 predicted proteins | sample 1021851 | NCBI WGS metagenome assembly FUFK01 (sample SAMEA51879418, study PRJEB19060) | metagenome
CGCACCAGCAGCGTGCCCTCCAACAGNCGCCCGCCCGCCTGGACGGCGTCGCCGGGGCCNCGGCGNCNGGGCAGCGGTTCGCCGGTGAGCGCNGCCTGCNCCACCTGCCCCTGGCCNTCNACCACCACCGCGTCCACCGGCAGCACTTCCCCCTGGCCGAGCCGCAGCAGNTCGCCGGCCACCACCCNCCGGCTCGNCACCCACTGCTCGTCGCCGTCCGNGCTNCGACGCACCAGCAGGGGCAGGGCGTCCTTGAGCTGCTGCCAGGCGGCGCCGACCCGGTGGCGCTGGCGTTGCTNCAACCAGCGGCTCAGCAACAGGAAGAACACGAACATGGCGGCGGAATCGAAATACACGTGCTCGCCGCCNAGNNCCATGTTCACCANCGAACCGCCCCAGGCCAGCGACAACGCCAGNGCCACCGGCAGGTCCATGCCCGGGCTGCCGGCGCGCAGNCCGCGCCAGGCGCCCTGNAAGAACGGCCAGCCGGCGTAGAACACCACCGGCGTGGCGATCAGCAGGCCCACCNNCCGGAACAGCCACNGATAGACCTGGTCGNCGNCGTCGAACNCGCCGATGTAGAGGGCGGCGGANTACATCATCGCCTGCATGGCGCCGATGCCCGCCAGNGCCAGGCGGCCGAGCAGCCNGCGTTGCTCGCGGCGGCGCAGCGCCCGGCCACGGGGATCGCCCGGCAGAGTCACTCCGTAGCCGAGCCGGTCGAGGCGCTCGGCGACGGCGGCGGGGGCGTCCGCGCGCCGGTACACCAGGGTCAGTTCCATGGCCGCCAGGTCGGTGCCCACGGATACCACCCCGGGGATGTCCGCCGCCGCTTTTTCGATCAACCAGCAGCAGGCGGCGCAGTTCAGGCCGGACAGGGAGAGGGTCAGGCGCCGTCCCTCCGGCGTCACGCTTTCATGCTCGGCGAGCAGCTCCGGCATTCGGAACAGCGCCAGATTGCGCTCCCGTTCGCCCGGCTCGTCCCCGCCGTGGGGCCGGGCCCGGCCGGTGCGCAGGCGGTAGTAGTTGTCGAGGCCCAGCTCATGGACCAGCGTCATCGCGCCGGCGCACCCCGGGCAACAGACCGGCAGCCGTTGCGCGTCCTGTTCCACGTAAAGCTCAGGCGCCGCCGGTTCGCCGCAGTGGGCGCAGGCGCTGCTCATCCGGACCCCGCCCGGGTGCCGATGTGGACAATCCCGGCGTCCAGGTCCACCCGCCGGCTCAGCCGCCAGCGGCCGTCCGGCGGACTCACCGTCACCGTCCAGTCGCCGCCGGCGGGCATCGGGTCCGCCGGGCCGTAGCCGCCGTCACCGCGATGGCTCAGGCGCAGCTGCCGGTCGCGCTCGGCGAACACCGGATGGCGCAGCGTGACGTCCAGCTGGTCCGGCCAGGGCAGGGCGGTTTCGCTGCGCAACCGGATACCCCGGGCCCGGTCGATTTCCAGCCGCAGGCCTAGAAATTCCGCCCGCTGCTCCTCTTCCAGCGACCGGTTGATCGCCTTGCCGTCCTGGTACCAGTGATCGGCCACCGTGGCGTCGGCGTGGGTGATGGCGATCGCCAGGGTGGCCAGGCCGCCCACCACCGACGCCGCCGGCAGCGCGATCACCAGCCATACCAGCCCGTGGCGGTACCAGGGGCGCTCGGGATCAGGGCGCGATGAAACGTGCCTCATGGGTGGTCTCCATAGTGGAACGGGGCTCGCTGCTGCGTACCCGGAAGCGAACGGTGGCGGAGCGCACCTCGCCGGCGTAGGGGTCGCCGCTGACGGTGACCGGCAGGCTGCGGTGCTCGCCGCCGGCGAGGGTAAAGGTGGGGTTGCCCTGCACCAGGGTGAGGCCCTCCGGCGCGTCCAGGCTGAGCCGGTAGTCGTGGGCCTGCTGGTCCTTGTTGAGAATCTCCAGCCGGTAGCTGTTCTCGATGCGCCCGTCGGCGGTGAGCCGGTAGAGTTGGTTGCGGTCACGCAGCACGTCCACCTGCAGCGGCACCCGCTGGACCAGGCCGGCGGCGAACCAGCCCATCATAAGCACCATCACCAGCCCGTAGCCGATCAGGCGCGGCCGCAGAACCCGGCTGCGCCGGCCGTTCAGGGTGTTTTCGGTGGTGTAGTCGATCAGCCCGCGGGGCCGGCCGATCCGCGCCATCACCTGGTCGCAGGCGTCCACGCAGGCGGCGCAGGTGATGCACTCGTACTGCAGCCCGTCGCGGATATCGATGCCGGTGGGGCAGACCTGCACGCACAGCCCGCAGTCCACGCAGTCGCCGGCCGGCTCCTGCCCGGATGATTTGCGCGCGCCGCGCCGGCGCGGTTCACCCCGGGCCCGGTCGTAGGACACCACCAGGGTGTCGCGGTCGAACATGACGCTCTGGAAGCGGGCGTAGGGGCACATGTACAGACAAACCTGCTCGCGCATAAAGCCGGCGTTGCCGTAGGTGGCGATGGTGAAAAAGCCGGACCAGAACAGCGTCCAGCCGCCCACCTCGCCGCTGACCAGGGCAGGCAGCAGCTCGCGGATGGGGGTGAAATAGCCGACGAAGGTGACGCCGGTGGCCAGCGCCAGGGCCAGCCACAGCACGTGTTTCAGGCCGCGCCGCAGGAGTTTCTCCGCGCCCCAGGGCGCGCGGTCCCATTTCAGACGCTGGTGGCGGTCGCCTTCGCAGCGCTGTTCGATGGCCATGAACAGTCGGGTCCAGGCGGTTTGCGGGCAGACATAGCCGCAGTAGACCCGCCCGGCGAACACCGTGACGAAAAACAGACCCAGCGCGGCGATGATCAGCGCCCAGGCCAGGAACAAAAAGTCCTGCGGCCAGAAGGTGACGCCGAAGATATGGAAACGGCGTTCCGGCAGATCGAACAGGATCGCCTGGCGCCCGTTCCAGGTCAGCCAGGGCAGCACCAGATAGAGCGCCACCACCAGACGCACGCTGGTGTCGCGCAGGCGCTGGTAATGGCCCTTCACATCCTTGATCTGGATGCGCCGGCGCTTGGCGTACAGCCCGGAACCGCCGTCCGGGCTGAGATCCTGGCTGGGAATACGGCCGGAATTCATGGTTGCGACAGCCCGTAAACGTAGGCGGCCAGCACATGCAGACGCTCTTCGCTGAGCACGGAATCATGCGGCGGCATCCGCCCGCTGCGGCCTTCCCGGATGGTGGTTTCGATGTCCTCCAGGCGCGCGCCGTGCAGCCAGATGCCGTCGGTCAGATTGGGGGCGCCGAGGGCCTGGTTACCGCGCGCGTCCTGCCCGTGGCAGGCGGCGCACACCGCGAAGCGCGGCTCGGCGCGGGCCACCGATGCGGCCACCTCGGGCTGGTCAGTCATCGACGGGCGGCTCAGGCTCTGCACGTACAGCGCCATGTCCCGCACCGCCTGGTCGGTGCCGCCGACGGCGGCGGCCATGGGCGGCATCTGCCCGTGGCGGCCGTCGCGGATGCTGGTGAGAATGGCGTCGGCGCTGCCGCCGTAGAGCCAGTCGTCGTCGGTCAGGTTCGGGTAGCCCTTGGCGCCGCGGGCGTCCGAGCCGTGGCACAGGGCGCAGTTGTTGGCGAACAGGCGGCCGCCCACGTCGCGGGTCTCCGGGTAGGCGTGCAGCTCCTCGATGGGTACCTTGGCGAACTGTTCGAACAGCGGCGCGGTCTGTTTTTCCACCCAGTCCACCTCTTCCTGCCACTGGCCCACGCTGCTCCAGTTAAGCAGCCCGCCGAACCGGCCCAGCCCCGGGTACAGCACCAGATAGACCACCGAGAACAGCAGGGTCAGCACGAACAGGTAGAGCCACCAGCGCGGCAGCGGCTGGTTGCGTTCCTGGATGCCGTCGAAGCTGTGGCCGGTGGTGTCGCTGCGGGTTTCCTCCGGCGTCATGCGCAGGTTGGCGAACAACAGAAAGGCGCAACCGACCAGGTTGAGCACCACGATGGCGATGATGTAAACGCTCCAGAAGTCGCTCATGGGCGGTCTCCTTTCGGGTTCCGGCGACCGTGGCTGTCGGTGCGCAGCGGAATCTCCCCCAGTTTCTGGTAGTCGCGCTTGCGGCCGGGCCGGTACACCCAGGCCACCAGGGCGATAAAGGCGATAAAGAAGATCACGGTGATCACGGCGTGGTAGTTCATTGGCGCTGCTCCCGCCGGGCCTGGCCCAGGGACAGCAGGTAGGCCACCAGGGCGTCTTCCTCGGTGGCGTCCGCCCACTCGCCATTGACCTTGGCCATCTGCTCTTCGATATCCTGGTCGCTGTACGGCACCCCGAAATGGCGCTGGAACACGGTCAGCGTGCGCGCCATGGTCGACCAGTCCACGGTGGCGTGCTGCAGCCAGGGGTAAGCCGGCATGTTGGATTCCGGCACCAGCGCGCGCGGATCACGCAGATGCTCGCGGTGCCACTGTTCGGTGATCGGCCGCAGGCCGACCCGGTCCAGGTCCGGCCCGGTGCGTTTCGAACCCCACAGGAACGGATGCTCCCAGACGTCCTCGCCGGCCACGGTGTAATCGCCGAAGCGTTCGGTTTCCGCGCGCAGCGGCCGTACCATCTGCGTATGGCAGACGTGGCAGCCTTCGCGGATGTAGACGTCCCGGCCGGCCATCTCCAGGGCGGAGTAGGGGCGCAGGGTGGAGATCGGTTCGGTGGTGGCTTTCTGCCAGAACAGCGGCACGATTTCCGCCAGGCCGCCGAAGCTCACCGCCACCAGGATCAGAACGATCATCAGGCCGATGTTCTTTTCAATAACCGCGTGGTGATTGGCCATGGTTACGCCGCCTCCCGGAGCACATTAAGGTCGCCGTTGTCGTCACGGTCGCCGCGCACCGTGCGCCAGACGTTCACCGCCATCAGCAGGGTGCCGGCGAGGAAGATGACGCCGCCCAGCAACCGCACGATGTAGAACGGCTGGCGTTCGGAGAGCTCCTGAATGAAGTTGTAGGTGAGGGTGCCGTCGTCGTTGACCGCCCGCCACATCAGGCCCTGCATGATCCCGGATACCCACATGGCGGCGATGTAGAGCACCGTGCCGATGGTGGAGAGCCAGAAGTGCACGTTGATCCAGCCCACCGAGAACATCCGGCGGCGGTCGAACAGCCGCGGCGTCATCACATAGACGGCGCCGAAGGTGATCATCGCCACCCAGCCGAGCGCGCCGGAGTGCACATGGCCGATGGTCCAGTCGGTGTTGTGGCTGAGCGCGTTGACGGTCTTGATCGACATCATCGGGCCTTCGAAGGTGCTCATGCCGTAGAACGACAGGGCGACGATCAGGAAGCGGATGATCGGGTCGGTGCGCAGCTTGTGCCAGGCGCCGGAGAGGGTCATGACACCGTTGATCATGCCGCCCCAGCTGGGCGCCAGCAGCACGATGGAGAACACCATGCCCACGGATTGCGCCCAGTCGGGCAGGCTGGAGTAGTGCAGATGGTGGGGGCCGGCCCACATGTACACGGCGATCAGCGCCCAGAAATGCACGATCGACAGCCGGTAGGAGTAGATCGGGCGCTGCGCCTGCACCGGCACGTAGTAATACATCATGCCGAGGAAGCCGGCGGTCAGGAAAAAGCCCACCGCGTTATGGCCGTACCACCACTGCACCATGGCGTCGATGGCGCCGCCGTAGGCGGAATAGGATTTGGTCAGCGACACCGGGATGGCGGCGCTGTTGACGATATGCAGCAGCGCGATGGTGATGATGAAGGCGCCGTAGAACCAGTTGGCCACGTAAATATGACTGGTGCGCCGCCGGGCGATGGTGGCGAAGAACACCACCGCGTAGGCCACCCACACCACCGCCAGGAGGATGTCGATGGGCCATTCCAGCTCGGCGTATTCCTTGGTGCTGGTGAAGCCCAGCGGCAAAGTGATCGCCGCCAGCACGATCACCGCCTGGTAGCCCCAGAACACAAAGGCGGCCAGGCGGGGAAAGGCGAGCCGGGTTTCACAGGTGCGCTGCACCACGTACAGCGAGGTGCCGATCAGCGCGCAGCCGCCGAAGGCGAAGATCACCGCATTGGTGTGTAGCGGCCGCAGGCGGCCGAAGCTCAACCAGGGCAGATTGAAATTAAGGGCGGGCCAGGCAAGCTGCGCGGCGATCCACACGCCGACCAGCATCCCCACCACTCCCCAGACCACGGTGGCCACCGTGAATTGCCGTACCACTCGGTAGTGGTACGGCGTGCCGTTGCCATCTCGCATGATGTTTCCCTTCCGGTTTCAGGCGGCTGCAAAGGTAGCAGCGCGGAAGGGGCGGTCTATTGACCTGCATCAAGATGAGGCGGCGCGGCGCTCGGTGAGGCGCAACACCGTGGCGGTGAGCGCGGGCAGGAAGGTGACGGTGACGATGGCGGTGCCCAGCAGGCCGAACAGCACGATGGCGCCGACGCCGCGGTACAGCTCGGTGCCTTCGCCGGGGATCAGCACCAGCGGCGCCAGCCCGCACACCGTGGTGATGGTGGTCATGGCGATCGGCCGCAGCCGCGAGCGCACCGCCTCGCTGACCGATTCGGCCACCGCCATGCCGCCGCGCCGGTTGGTGAGCGCCTCGTGCACGATCAGGATCGGGTTGTTGACCACCGTGCCCATCAGAATCAAAAAGCCGAGCATGGAGATCATGTCGAACGGCTGGCTGAACCCGGGCAGGCCCAGCAATGGCATCAGTTCACCCAGGCCGTTCAACAGCGCCAGACCCAGGATGCCGCTGGCGATGCCCACCGGAATGGTGGTCATGATCAGCAGCGGGTAGCCCCAATGGGTGAAGATCGCCACCAGCAGCAAATAGACCAGCAACACCGCCACCACATAGTTGCCGCCCAGGGCCTCCTGGGTGGCCTGCAGCTGGTCGCTGGCGCCGGAGATATCCACGTTGACCTCCGCCGGGATCTCGCCGGCCTCGCGCAGGGCGCCGATCACATCGTTGCGGACCATGGCGACGCCGGTCTCCAGCGCCACGGAGCGCGGCGGAATAATGTTCAGGGTCACGGTTCGGCGGCCGTTGACCCGGCGCACGCTGCTGGTATCCACGGTTTCCACCAGCCGCGCCACCGACGACAGCGGCACGGTGGCGCCCTGCGGCGTGTGCACCGGCAGCGAGGGCAGGGCGGCCAGGTCCGGATCCACGCCGGCGTTGCTGTAGGCGTAGATGTCGACCTTGTCGTCGCCGAGGAAGAACTCGTCCATGAAGGCGCCGTCGGTGAGCGCCGCCACGGTGAAGCCGATGTCGCCGGCGCCCATGCCCAGCTCGGCGGCTCTCTCCCAGTCCGGGCGCACCTTGAGCAGCGGCTGGGCCAGGGACAGGCTGGCCGGCTGGCTCTGGATGCGCGGGTTGTCGAACACCTCTTCGGCGCGCCGGTAGGCGGTTTGCGCCACCTCATAAAGAGTGGCCAGGTCGTTGCCGGAGATATCCAGATTGACGCTGCGGGTGCCGCCATCGTTGCTGGAAATGATCGAGCCGCGCGCGGCGAAGGCGCGCATGCCCGGGTAGCGCTCGTAGTATTCGGTGAGCGAGTCCATCAGCGCTTCCATATGATCCGGATCCACCGGTTCGGCGATGATGCGCAGGCTCTGGGCCTCAATGGACAGGTTCAGGTAGCGGATCGGCGGCGCCGGCAGCTCACCGCGCTCCCAGGCGGCCGGGTCGGCGTCCACCAGCGGCAGGAAATGGGCCTGGACCTCCTTGCCGATCTCCACCATGGCGTTCAGGTTGTAGCCCGGCGGCGCGTTCATGGAGGCGAAGGTTTTGGCTTCTTCGCCTTCGGGCAGGTACTCCGCCGGCGGGGTGAGCAGCACCAGCACCAGGGCGCCGCCGGTGACCGTGGCGGCGATGGTGGCCAGGCGCCGGGGCGCGGTGGCGCTGAGCCAGTGGGAGACGCCGTGCACGCGCCGCAGCCAGCCGCTGTCCTGGCCGTCGTGGTCGAACACGGCGCCGAAATCAAGGCGCGCCGCCAGGGTCGGGATCACCGTCATCGCCACCAGCATGGAGATCAGGATCGACGCGGACACGGCGATGGCGATGTCGGAATAGAGCTGCCCGGCTTCCTGGGAGATGAACACCACCGGCAGGAACACCAGCACCGTGGTCATGGTGGAGGCGAACACCGCCGGCCACACCTTGCGGATGCCCTCCACCGAGGCGCGGAACCGGTCCAGCCCCTTGCGCCGCTCGATCTCGATGCTCTCCAGCACGACGATGGAATTATCCAGCGTCATGCCGATGGCGAACGCCACCCCGGCCAGGGAGATCACATTGATGGTGCGCCCGGCCAGCAACAGGCCCAGGAAGGCGGCGATGGTACAGATCGGAATGCCCACCACGCCCACGGCGGTGACCCGCACCGAACGCAGGAACAGGAACATCACCAGGGTGGCGAAGGCCGCGCCGATCGCCAGGTTGGTCCAGACATTGGCCACCGAGGCTTCCACATAGCGCACGTCGTCGGAGATCAGCGACATGCGCATGCCGGCGGGTTCCAGCACCTCCTTATTGATCAGGTCCACCTGATCGAACATGGCGTACTTGATGTCGATTACGTTGGAGCCGGTCTCCCGGCGCACCGCCAGGCTGATCACCGGCTCGCCGTTGACGAACGACTCGGCGCGCACCGGGAAATGGTCCAGCTCCACGGTGGCCACGTCGCGCAGGCGGGTGACGCTGTCCTCGTGACGCTCCAGAATCAGGTCCAGCAACTGCGGCACCTGGTCGAAACGCCCCACGGTGCGCAGCAGATAGCGCCGTTTGCCGCTGTCCACTTCACCGCCGGACACATCCTGGTTGCGGCTCAGCAGCGCCTCGCGCACCTGGGTCACCGTGAAGCCGCGCTCCGCCAGCTTTTGCGGGTCCAGCAGCACGCGGATCTGCCGCTCGGCGCCGCCGCGCAGCTCCACCTGGGAGACGCCGTCGACGCTCTCCATGCGGGTGCGCACGTTGTCGTCGATGAAGTCCCGCATCATGTCCATGTCCAGGTCCTTGGGATTGCCCTCCTGGGGCGAGACCCGGTAGTACATGAACGCGTTGGCGGAAAACGAGGTGGACAGAATGCGCGGCTGGTCCACGTTATCCGGGTAGGAGGGCACCTGGCTGAGCGCGTTATTAACGCGGATCAGCGTCTCGGTGATGTCCACGCCGAACGGAAATTCCAGCTCGATCTCCGCGTCGCCGCTGCGCGCGGTGGCGGTGAGACGGCGCAGATTGGGGATATTGCGCAGGTATTCTTCCTGCTCGATCAGAATCTCTTTTTCCACGTCCTGGGGCGTGGCGCCGGGCCAGCTGGTCTGGACCGTGATGGTGCGCACTTCCAGGTCGGGGATCATCTGCACCGGAATGCGCAGCGCCGCCAGCACGCCGAGAATGGTGATGATCAGCACCACCACGGTCATCAGGGTGCCGTTGCGTACAATCTTTTCAAACACGGCGAAACCTCATTCGGACACCCGCAGCGCGCGGCCGTCGGTCAGGCTTTCGTTGCCGCGCACCACCACCCGGTCGCCGGCGGACAACCCTTCCTTCACGGTGACCAGGTCGGCCAGCCCGTCGCCAATGCGGATGCGCTGCTCGCGCGCCACCAGGCCGTCGTCGCCTTCCTCCGCCAGCCACACCGACACCCGGCCGTCCGGGTAGCGCACCAGAGCGTCCCGGGGCACCGCCAGGCTGGCCTCATCGCCCTGCAGGAAGAGGGTGGCGCGCACCGACATGCCCGACGTCATCGCCGGCGGCGACTCCAGCTGCGCGCGCACCAGGAAGGTCCGGGCGCTGGGATCGTTCACCGGCACGATGGCGGAAATGGTGGCCGGGTAGGCCGGGCCGCTGTCGCCGCCCAGCCGCACTTCCAACCGGTCGTCCTTGGACACCCGCGGGAAATACTCCTGCGGCACCGACAGATCGGCGCGCAGATCCTCCAGGCTGACCAGCTCCAGCACCGAGGTGCCCGGCGTCACCCACTCACCGACTTCGGTCTGCTTCTGGCTGATCACGCCGTCGAACGGGGCTTTCAAGGAATGGCGGGCGAGCAGGGCGCTTTGCCGGCGCGCCTCGGCGCGGGCACCGGCCAGGGAGGAACGGGCCACCTCCACCTCGGATTCCAGGCCGCGCACCTGGGTGGCGGCGATGCTCTGGCGGGCCGCCAGGGTGCTGGCTTCCTCCAGGCGCCGCCGGGCGTCCGCCAGGGTGGCTTCCGCCTCGGCGGCGGCGGCGCGGGCGCCTTCCAGGGCCAGGCGGTTCAGCTCCGAATCCAGCTCCAGCAGCACGTCGCCCTGTTCCATGCGGTCGCCCAGGTCCACATTAAGGGCGGTCACCAGGCCGGACACCGAGGTGGAAAGCAGGGCGGCGCGCTTGGCCGTCAGGGTACCGGTGAGCGGCAGGCGCTCCTCAAGCTCGCGGGATTCCACCGTCACCAGGGAAACCGGCTCCCGGGCGGCCGCCGGCTCGAATGCGAGCAGCGCCAGCAACCCGGCCAGCCCGAAAAATAGACGCCGGGCGTCCAGAACGCCGGCCAGCCCTGCAGTATCGCAATCGCGCATCCGTACCGTTACCCCCAATGATTTCGGTGTGGTGAGTCGCCCAGGGAGTGGACCATCATAAACGACAATGATTCCCTTTATCGGCGGCGGCCGCATTAACGCAGCCCGCCGGAAACAGGTCAAGCGGACAGCCCAAGCCTAATGGTTTGCCATGAAAGACCCGCGAAGGCCGGCGAATATCACCCGCCAATAAAATAGAAACGACCTCAGGTATGCTTTCCAAGCCAATGATTTATATGGAATCGCCGCCTAATGGTGCGACCTTAAGTTTCGTCATATGAAGTCCGCAACCTGTCGAGCGGAACGCTCGCAGTGCAGACCCGGCACCGGCTTGGGGGCGGTCCCGGGGACAAGCTGGAACCGCCGAAAGGACAGGGATTCTGAGAGCGCTTCGTCCCACCGGCCCAGATTTATGACTACGTGTAATGTATATTATGTTAAATAGAAGATAACGAATCGAACAGGTATGAATCCAAGCCCCGGGGCTTCCCTTTGCATCCGGGGCTTCGTTCGTCGGGCTCGCTCAGGCTCCCGGTGTTTCCCGTGGCGGGCAATGCGCTTTCAGAAACTCGATCTGGTCCGCCACCACCTGCTCGAACGCCTCGCCCACATAGATCTCGAAATGCCCCGCCTGATACCGCCTGATCTCATGGCGCGGCNCGCGGCTCGCGTGNCGGAGNGTNTGTTTGGCCGGCGCCACGGTGTCGTTGTCNCACACGCAGAAGAACACCGGTGCCCGTATGCCGGCGGCCTTGCGGCCCGGATGATAGCGGATAATGTCCAGGGCAACGCGCGCGGCGGCTTCATTGCGAATCCGGGCGCCCTCGGGAACCAGGTTCATGTACCCGTCCCAGACGTCCGGTGCCGTCATCAGCGCGGTGTCGCCGGGGCGCCCGGCCACGGCGACCATCACCGGGGCGGCGCCCACAAAGGCGCCAAGGCGATCGCGCAGTGCCTTGGCCGTGAGTTTCGCGGAGACCAGCGGTTCCGTGGCCAGGGTCGANGCCAGCCCNTCGGTGAACGGNCATTGGGAGATCACCGCCGCGATGCGCGGATCGTCGGCGGCGGTGGCCAGCACATGGCCACCGGAAAAGGACGTGCCCCACAGGATCACCCGATCCGGGTCCACCTGCGCGAGGCCACGGGCGTGCTCGATGGCCGCCTTCCAGTCCTGAAGCTGCTTTTTGATGTCCAGCAACTGGCGGGGTTCGCCGTCGCTGTCGCCGAAATGACGATAGTCGAACAGCAGGCAGGCGTAGCCCTGGGCCACGAACCGCTCGGCGAAGGCCGGCAGCCGCATGTTGCGGGTGCCGCCCAAGCCGTGGGCCATGACCATGATCGGTGCGCGGCCGGCGGTGTCGGGCAGGTAGAGATCGCCTCGACAGGTTACTCCCTTGGATTGGAATTGAATCGCTGTTACGGACGCCATCGCCCTGCCCCCCTTAAAGTGTCAACGCCTAAAGTTCGGCCACCGCCGCCATGGCACGGGTCAGCTGGCTAAGGTCGTCCGGCTCCATGCCGTACGGCGGCATGATGTAGACCAGCTTGCCGAACGGCCGGATCCACACGCCCTGCTCCACCAGCAGCTTCTGGGTGGCGGCCACGTCGCAGGGTTCTTCCAGCTCCAACACGCCGATGGCGCCCAGGGCGCGCACGTCGGCGACACCGGGGGCGCCGCGCAGCGGTTCCAGTTCGCGGCGCAGCTGCGACTGGGTCGCCGTCACGCGGCCGCGCCAGTCGCTTTCCAGCAGCTCGTCGATGCTGGCGTTGGCCACCGCGCAGGCCAGCGGGTTGCCCATGAAGGTGGGCCCGTGCATCAGCACGCCGGCCTCGCCGTCGCAGATGCCGGCGGCCACGCGGTCGTTGCACAGGGTCGCCGCCAGGGTCATGTAGCCGCCGGTGAGCGCCTTGCCCAGGCAGAGAATGTCCGGGCAGACATCGGCGTGGTCCATGGCGAACAGTTCGCCGGAGCGGCCGAAGCCGGTGGCGATTTCGTCGAAAATCAGCAGTACGCCGTGCTCGTCGCACAGACGGCGTGCGCCGCGCAGGTATTCCGGGTGGTAAAAGCGCATGCCGCCGGCGCCCTGCACGATCGGTTCCAGAATCACCGCCGCCACTTCGTGGCCGTGCTGTTCCAGCAGGCCGCGCAGGGAATCCAGATCCCGCTCGTCCCAGTCGTCGTGGTAGCCCACCGCCGGCGCGTCGGCGAACAGGTGCTTGGGCAGCACCTTGCTGAACAGATGGTGCATGCCGTTGACCGGGTCGCAGGTGGCCATGGCACCGAAGGTGTCGCCGTGGTAGCCGTTGCGCAGCGCGATCAGACGGTGCTTCTCGGGTTGCCCCTGGCTGAGCCAGTACTGCAGCGCCATTTTGATCGCCACCTCCACGGACACCGAGCCGCTGTCGGCGAGGAACACCTTGTTGAGCGGTTCCGGCGTCATCCGCACCAGACGCTTGCCCAGCTCCACCGCCGGCTCGTGGGTGATGCCGCCGAACATCACGTGGGCCATTTTGTCGATCTGGTCCTTGGCCGCCTGGTTCAGACGCGGGTGGTTGTAGCCGTGGATCGCCGCCCACCAGGACGACATGCCGTCGATCAGCGTGCGGCCGTCTTCCAGCTCCAGGCGGACTCCGTCGGCGCGCGCCACCGGGTAGGTGGGCAGCGGCTTGGAGGTGGAGGTATAGGGGTGCCAGAGGTGGTCACGGTCGAAATCGAGATCAATGGACATAGGGTGCTCGGGGCCGGTTAGGTGGACGAACCATGCCAATTCCCGGGCCGGGACTCAAGCCCGGGTCACGTCGCTCTTTTAAGGCTAAAGATTTTCCCCGCCGGGCCGACAACCCCCAAACCTTGTCACAGCCATTCCTGGTATCCCCTCATGCTTAGTCAATTCAAGATCGGCGCCCGTCTCGGCGGCGCCTTCGCTATTATTTTGCTGCTTCTGCTGGCCGCCTCGGGCACCGGCCTGTTCTCGGTCACGCGGATCGCGGACACCACCCGCGAGGCGCTGGAGACCGACGGCGCCCTGGCCTCCAATGCCGGCGTGGTGCGGCGCCTGGCGCTGGAACTGCGGCGCTATGAAAAGGACGTCTTTATCAATCTGGCGGATTTCCAGGCCCTGAACGGCTATTTCGGTAAGTGGAGCGACACCGTCACCCGGCTGAAAAGCGTGCTTGATGAAGGCGAGGCACTGGCGGTGGCGCCGGCGCTGCAACAGCGCTACCGGGACGCCCGCGAGGGGCTGGGCGCCTACGAGTCGGATTTCACCCGCATCTACGGCGCGATCATGGACGGCACCTACCAGGACACCGCCGCCGCCAACGCGGCCTTTTCCGAGAACAAGCAAGGCATCTACCAGCTTGAGGACGCCGCCCAGGGCATCCATGACATCGCCATGGAGAACCTCGGCGGCTTGGGCCCCACGCTGCAGGCGCTGGTCACCCAGGCGCTGCTCGGTCTGGTGGTGTTCGCCGCCGTGGCGCTGCTGGTGTCGGCGGTCCTGGCGGTGGTGATCACCCGCAGCATCACCCTGCCCCTCGCCGACGCCCTGGGCGTGGCCCGCCGCATCGCTCAGGGGGACCTGCGCGAGCGCATCGTCGCCCGCGGGCGCGACGAGCCGGCGCAACTGCTGGCCGCCATGGCGGAAATGAGCGATTCCCTGGTCAAGCTGGTGTCCGCGTTGCGCGGCGCCAGTGAGACGGTCTATATCGGCGCCAACGAGATCGCCCTGGGCGCCCAGGACCTCTCCTCCCGCACCGAGGAGCAGGCCGCCGCGCTGCAGGAGACCGCCGCCAGCATGGAGGAGATCAGCGCCACCTCGGAGCACAACGAAAAGAACACCCGCGAGGCCGACCGGCTCGCCGACGCGGCGTCGCGCAGTGCCCAGCACGGCGGTGAGGAGATGCGCGCCAACATCGACCTTATGGAAAAGGTGGTGGCCAGTTCCAAGAAGATGAACGGCATTATCGCCACCATCGACGATATTGCCTTCCAGACCAATATCCTGGCGCTGAACGCCTCCGTGGAAGCGGCCCGGGCCGGCGAAAAAGGCCGCGGTTTCGCGGTGGTGGCCAGCGAGGTGCGGCTGCTGGCCAGCCGCGCCGGGGATTCCGCCGGCGAGATCCGTGCCCTGCTGGAAAGCACCGGTGCGCAGATCGCCACCTGCGCGGATCAGACCCAGCGCAGTGGTGAAACGCTCAACGGCACCGTGGAGTCGATCAAAAAGCTGGCCGAACTGATGCGCGGCGTGGCGTCCGCCACCACCGAGCAGATCGGCGGCATTCAGCAGATCAGCACCGCGGTCACGCAGATGGACGCGGTCACCCAGCAGAACGCGGCGCTGGTGCAGCAATCCAGCAGCGCGGCCGGCTCACTGGAGGATCAGGCCAGCCATCTGAAATCGTTGGTGACTTCGTTCCGCATTCCCGAGGCCTAGAACGGGAACGGCGCGGCCAGCCGCGCCAGCACGCCGTAGGCGTCGCCGGGGTTCTTGGTGCCGGAGATGTCCAGATCGAAGACATGGAACAGCGGAAACACCAGCCCCAGGGTGGCCACCGAATCCAGATTGGCGACCAGGTCGTGGCGGTAGCCCAGCCTTAGCCGGGTGCGGTCGGCGGCGCCCCACTGCAGGCGGGCGCCGGCGTAACGGGCGTCCAGGTCGCGTTCCAGGGCCTCGAAGCGGTCCAGGTTGAGGTTCAGGCGGGTCGGCAGGCCGGCGTACTGAAAGCCGGTGGCCAGTTCCGCGTGGGCCTTCATGGTATAGGGGCTGGCCACCATGCCCGGCCGCCGGTCCGGGAACAGGTTCTCCACCCGCAGGGCCAGGTCCAGCTCGCCGAACGACCGGCTCAGCCGGGTATCCACGTTAAAGCCCTGCTGCTCGCTCACCGTCACCGGGCTGTCGAAGGCCGAGCCGAACGCCTCCTGGTGGCTGAGCTCGTAGCTGTAAAGGTCGATGCGGTGGGCCTTGAACGCGGTCTCCAGACGGTAGGCGCCGCCGGGCGCCCCGAACAGACGCTCCACGGTAAGGCCGGCCTCGTTGGTGATGGTGCCGCTGCCCACCATGCCCTCGGTGTCCGGAAACAGGGCGTTGAAGCGGCTGTGGCTGCGCGCCACCAGCGCCGAGGACACGCACTGCGTGGGCAGCTGGATACGCGCGCCGGAGCCCGCCTCCAGAAACATCTCGTCCTGCTCCACCTGCTGGCGGATCACGCCGTCGTCGTCCAGCCGGGGGCCGGCTTCCACGCTGGTGAGCCCCTGGAACAGGCCCGCGGCGGCGGCCGGCTGGACCAGCACGGCCAGCATCAGGGTCCGGATCAGATATTGGCGGATGTTGGAGGCGGTCATCGCGGTACTTCAGGGCCGATGCATGGCGGGGCGGAACTTCGTCGTACTATGCAGCATGGCGCGCAGGGCGAAAAGGGGGGCACCGCCGGTTTCCATTGCCGGGACCGGCGAACTGCGTTTTCATGGAAACAGCAGCCACCAAGCAGCGAAAAGCAGCGAAGAGACGCGCATGACCTCTGTAGCCGGCAGCGATCGACACCTTTCACCCGGGAAGCGGCCCCTTGGGCGCCGCCTGGGCGGAGGCCTTATCGCCCTCGCCGCCCTCTGGCTGCTCGCCGCCACCGGCCAGGCGCAACCCCCTTCCCAGCCGTCCAGCGAAGACCGGCCCGAGGTGCGGGTCATGGACCTCCGCGGCGCCATCGGCCCGGCGGTCAGCGACGGTTTCGTGCGTGCCCTGGAGGACGCCAACCGCGCCGGGGCGGCGCTGTTCGTGGTGCGCCTGGACACACCGGGCGGTCTGGATAAGTCGATGCGCGTTATGATCCAGGCGATTCTTGATTCCCGGGTGCCGGTGGCCACCTATGTGTCACCGTCCGGCAGCCGCGCGGCCAGCGCCGGCACCTACCTGCTCTACGCCTCCCACGTGGCCGCCATGGCCCCGGCCACCAACCTGGGGGCCGCCACGCCGGTGCAGCTGGGCGGTGGCGGCGCGCCCTCCCCGGCCGGCGACGACGCCGAGCCGCAAGCCGATGACAAAGTCGAAGACAATGCCTCCGCGCTGCGCCGCAAGCAGGTCAACGACGCCGTGGCCTATATTCGCGGCCTGGCGGAATTGCGCGGGCGCAACGCGGACTGGGCCGAGCGCGCGGTGCGCGAGGCGGTCAGCCTGACCGCCACCGAGGCCCAGGCGCAACAGGTGATCGACCTGGTGGCGCCGGATCTGGACGCCCTGCTCGCCCGTCTCGACGGCTTTACCGTCCGTGACGGGGACGCCGAGCGCACCCTGGCGCTCACCGACTACCGGCTGGTGGAGCTGGAGCCGGACTGGCGCACCCGCTTCCTGGCGGTGATCACCAACCCCAGCATCGCCTACATTCTGATGCTGGTGGGCATCTACGGGCTGATTCTGGAGTTCTCCAACCCCGGTTTCGGCATCCCCGGCGTGCTCGGCGCCATCTGCCTGTTGCTGGCGCTGTATGCGCTGCAGATGCTGCCGGTGAGCTATGTGGGCCTGGGATTGATCCTGCTCGGCATCGGCTTGATGGTGGCGGAGGGGCTATCGCCCAGCTTCGGCGTCCTCGGCGTGGGCGGCGCCGTGGCCCTGGTGATCGGCTCGATCATGCTGATGGACACGGACCTGCCCGCCTTCCGGGTCGCGGTGCCGGTGATCGCGGCGGTGGGCGTGGGCAGCCTGGCGCTCACCGGCCTGACGGTGCGGCTGGCGTTCAAGGCCCACGGCCGCCCGGTGGTCACCGGCGGCGACACGCTGATCGGCCAGGATGCCGTGGCGGCAAACGATTTCGGGCCGGACGGCAACGGCCAGGTGCGCGCCGCCGGCGAACTGTGGCGCGCCACCACTGACGAGGCGGTCCTTAAGGGCGAAACGGTGACCATCCGCCGCCGGGACGGCCTCACTCTTCATGTGTCCCGCAAAGGAGACAAACCATGATCTTCCAATATTTCTGGATTGCGCTGGCGATTCTGGTCGTCGGCTTCGTGGTCAGCATGTTCCGCATTCTCCGCGAGTACGAGCGCGGCGTGATCTTCATGCTGGGCCGCTATCACAAAGTGAAGGGGCCGGGGCTGATTCTGGTGATCCCGGTGATTCAGCAGATGGTGAAGGTGGACCTGCGGGTGCGGGTGCTGGACGTGCCCAGCCAGGACGTGATTTCCCGCGACAACGTCTCGGTGAAGGTCAACGCGGTGCTCTACTTCCGCGTGGTCGACCCGGAACGGGCGGTGATCAACGTGGAGGACTTCTACGACGCCACCAGCCAGCTCTCGCAAACCACCCTGCGCTCGGTGCTGGGCAAGCACGAGCTGGATGAAATGCTCGCCTCCCGGGACGAGTTGAACCGGGACATCCAGGAAATCCTCGACGAGCAGACCGATCCCTGGGGCATCAAGGTGGCCAACGTGGAGATCAAACACGTGGACCTGGACGAGGACATGGTGCGGGTGATCGCCCGCCAGGCGGAAGCGGAGCGGGTGCGGCGCGCCAAGGTGATTCACGCCAACGGCGAGAAGGAAGCCTCGGAAGTCCTGCTGGACGCGGCGCGCACCCTGTCGTCACAGCCCCAGGCGCTGCAACTGCGCTATCTGCAGACCCTCACCGAAGTGGCCAACGAGCGCACCACCACGGTGGTCTTCCCGCTGCCGATGGATATGATCGACAGCTTTTTGAAGAAGGACTGACGGACCTATTTACTTAAATAACGCATCGCCCGCTCGATCCCGTCCAGGGTGAGCGGGTACATGTGGTGGTCGTTGAGCTGCTTGATCCACTGGGTGGAGGTGGTCATCTGCCAGGCCTTTTCCGGCTCCGGGTTGATCCACACCACCTTCTCGTAGGTTTCCTTGATGCGCTGGAACCAGACCGCGCCGGGCTCGTCGTTCCAGTGCTCCACGGANCCGCCNACCGAGTTCACNTCGTAGGGGCTCATGGCNGCGTCGCCGATNAAGATCACCTTGTAGTCGCTGCCGTACTTGTGCAGCACGTCCCAGGTGGAGAACTTCTCGTCCCAGCGGCGCCGGTTGTCCTTCCACACGTATTCGTAGANGAAGTTGTGGAAGTAGAAATACTCNAGATGCTTGAACTCCAGCCGGGCGGCGGAGAACAGCTCCTCGCAGAGCTTGATATAGGGGTCCATGGAGCCGCCGATATCNAAGAACAGCAGCACCTTGACNCGGTTNTCCCGCTCCGGGCGCATNTTGATGTCGAGCAGCCCGGCGTTGCGCGCGGTGGAGCGGATGGTGTCGTCCATNTCCAGCTCTTCGTCGCGNCCGGTGCGGGCGAACTGGCGCAGCCGGCGCAGNGCCAGCTTGATGTTGCGGATGCCCAGNTCCACGGAGTCGTCCAGGTTGCGGAATTCCCGCTTTTCCCAGACCTTCACCGCGCTCTTGTTGCGCGACGGGCCGGTCATGCGCACCCCTTCCGGGTTCTCGCCGTAGCCGCCGAACGGGCTGGTGCCGCCGGTGCCGACCCATTTGTTGCCGCCCTGGTGGCGNTTTTCCTGNTCNTCNAGGCGCTTTTTCAGCTCCTCGAGNATCTTTTCCAGGCTGCCNAGCCCCTGCAGTTTTTCCCGCTCTTCCGCGGACAGGGTCTTTTCCATCTGCTTGCGCAGCCANTCCTCGGGAATGGTCTGGCTCAGCCAGCCCGGCTCGATGCTTTCCAGGCCCTCGAAATAGTGCGCGAAGGCGCGGTCGAAACGGTCNTAGTACTTNTCGTCCTTGACCATCACCGTCCGCGACAGCATGTAGAAGTCCTCGATGGACCCGAACGCCACGTGGTGCTTGAGCGCGCCGAACAGGTCCAGCAGCTCGCGCAGCGTCACCGGCACCTTATGGGCGCGCAGGTCCTCGAAAAAACCGATCAGCATAGAAACCTCTATCGGTTAAAGGATCTACCGTTCCCGGCGGCTCATGAAAGCCAGCCGTTCCAGCAGCTGTACGTCCGCTTCGTTCTTGACCAGGGCGCCGTACAGCGGCGGGACCGCGGTCTTGGTGTCGCGGTTNCGCAGGATGTCCTGGGGGATGTCGTCGGCCATCAGCAGCTTGAGCCAGTCGATCAGCTCGCTGGTGGAGGGCTTCTTCTTCATGCCCGGCACTTTGCGCAGGTCGAAGAAGATNTCCAGCGCCTCGGTGACCAGCTCCTTCTTAATTTCCGGGAAGTGCACGTCCACGATCTGCATCATGGTCTTGGCATCGGGGAAATTGATGTANTGGAAGAANCAGCGGCGCAGGAAGGCNTCGGGCAGCTCTTTCTCATTGTTGGAGGTGATGATCACGATNGGGCGCTTCTCGGCGCGAANGGTNTCGCCGGTTTCGTAGACGAAGAANTCCATGCGATCCAGCTCCTGGAGCAGATCGTTGGGGAATTCGATGTCCGCCTTGTCGATCTCNTCGATCANCAGCACCACCTGGTCGTCGGCCTGGAAGGCCTCCCANAGCTTGCCCTTCTTNATGTAGTTGGACACGTCCTCGACNCCTTCGGCGCCGAGCTGGGAGTCGCGCAGGCGGGAGACCGCGTCGTACTCGTACAGGCCCTGCTGGGCCTTGGTGGTGGACTTGATATGCCAGGCCAGCAGCGGCATGCCCAGNGATTCNGCCACCTGTTCGGCGAGCAGGGTTTTACCGGTGCCCGGCTCACCCTTGATNAGCAGCGGACGCTGCAANGCGATGGCCGCGTTNACNGCCATTTTGAGNTCTTCCGTGGCAACGTACTGTTCNGTGCCCTGAAACTGCATGCGAGNTTCTCCACATCAGCGAGAATAACGNNGCGCACTCTAGCAACCCGCGCNCCCCGGGCAAAGGGCCAGAATGGCCATGTTGCAGTCGGTTTGCGTCAGCCGNCCGNCCCGGGTGTGGCATAATCCGCCNCCATGAATCTGNTANTGCTGCACCCCGACCAGCGNCTCGACGGCGACCGCTGGCGTCTNGACGACCGCCAGGCCACCCATGTGCGNNCCGTGCTCAAGCTCGCGGAGGGCGANCANTGCCGCGCCGGNCTGCTCGACGAAGGCACCGGGNANGCNGTGATTGAATCCATTAAAAACAANNNGATAGANATATCTTTTAAAGTNGATTCGANGCCGGTCNCCGCCCTGCCCCTGAACCTGCTGCTGGCCCTGCCCCGCCCCAAGATGCTCAAGCGGTTGCTGGTGGACGCCGCCNGCCTGGGNATCAAGAACATCGTGCTGGTGAACGCNGCCAAGGTCGACAAGAGCTANTGGCAGACNCCCAANCTCAAGGGCGACCTGCTGCGGGAAAAATTGCTGCTGGGGCTGGAACAGGCCGGCGACCCGGTGATGCCGAGNCTGCGGCTGGCGCCGCGCTTCCGGCCCTTCGTCGANGANGAGCTGGATCAGTGGGCGGGTCCAGGGCGGCGCCTGGTGGCGCACCCGGGTCCGTTTCCGGAGCTGCCGCGGGGCCTGGATGAGCCCGCCACCCTGGCGATCGGCCCGGAGGGCGGCTGGACGCCCTTTGAAGTGGCGCTGCTGGAGCAGCAGGGCTTCGGCTGCCANCGNTTCGGCAGCCGGATCCTGCGNGTGGAGACCGCCCTGCCCGCCCTGGTGGGCGCGCTGATGCGGCTGCCTTANCGGCGGTAGGGGTTGCGGCGCGGCTTGCGCGGCGGCTTGTCGCCGCGCTGGTGGCGCAGCCGGGCGCGGCCGTAGAGGCCGGTGTATTTCTTGCCTTTCAGATCCACGCGATCGGTGAGCGGCTTGATCTCCTGCTCGCTGAGTTCCTGCCAGCGCCCGGTGCGCAGCGACGACGGCAGCGTCAGNTCGCCGAAGCGGATGCGGATCAGCCGCGCCACTTCCAGGTCCTGGGACTGGAACAGNCGGCGCACTTCCCGGTACTTGCCNCCGGTCAGCCGCACCTTGTACCAGTGGTTGGCGCCCTCGTCGGCGCCGCCGGCGTCCTCGATGCTGTCGAACNTGGACACGCCGTCCTCGAGCAGCACGCCGTCCAGCATCGCCTTGCGCTTGTCCTCGCTGAGGGTGCCGTGNACGCGCACCGCGTANTCGCGGATAAANCCGTTGGANGGGTGCATCAGCCGGTGGGCCAGCTCACCGTCGGTGGTGAACAGCATCAGCCCGGTGGTGTTGATGTCCAGACGGCCCACCTGCACCCAGCGCATGCCCTGCAGCTTGGGGAGGTTATCGAACACGGTGGGGCGGCCCTGCGGATCGTTCCGCGAGCACACTTCCCCGACCGGCTTGTGATANATGATCACGCGCCGAACTATGTCTTCTTCCGCCTTCACTCGAATGATCCTGCCGTCGACTCTGATGGTGTCTTCCGGCTCCGCCCGGTCTCCCAGCGTTGCCACCTGGCCGTTCACGGAAACCCGCCCATCGGCGATCCAGGTNTCCAGCTCACGGCGTGATCCCAGCCCGGTGCGGGCCAGAACTTTCTGTAACTTTTCACTCATGGGGCGATTGCTCGTCCTCGTCGGCCGCCTTGGCGGCTTGCTCGCCGGNCCCCTCGGCGGGGGCCGGTTTGCGGCGAAATTCCTCTTCGAAGCCGGCGTTNACGGANTCCACCTTNTCNATGCTCATCAGGGTGGAGTCGTCCAGTTCCGGTTCTTCGTCCAGGGCGGCGAAAATTTCCTCGTTACGGGCTTCGCGCTCCCCTTCGGTGCGGGCACCGAAGGCGGCCGTGGCGTCGTTGTCGTCANCGGCGNGGTCGCCGCTGTCGGGATCCGGCGCGTCGCTGAGCGCCAGNTCCTCGTTGAGCTTGTCCAGGTCCTTGATTTCCGACANCGGCGGCANATCTTCCAGACTTTTCAGNTCGAANTAGTCGAGAAACTGCCGGGTGGTGGCGAACATCGCCGGCCGCCCCGGCACGTCCCGGTGNCCGACCACCCGCACCCAGTTGCGCTCCAGCANGCTCTTGATGATGTGCGAGCTCACCGATACGCCGCGGATCTCCTCGATCTCGCCCCGCGTGATCGGCTGCCGGTAGGCCACCAGCGCCAGGGTCTCGAGGATCGCGCGGCTGTAGCGCGGCGGCTTTTCCTGCCACAGNCGGCTCACCCAGGGCCCCAGGTCCTTGCGCACCTGGAAGCGGAACCCGGACGCCACTTCCTTNAGCTCGATNCCGCGCTCCGCGTAGTCCTCGCTGATCTGCTCCAGTGACCGGGACAGATCGGCTTTCTCNGGGCGNTCCTGCTCATCGAACAGCAACANNAGCGCGTCCCGGTCCAGCGGGCCGTCGGCGGCGAAGATCGCCGCTTCGACGATCTGTTTTATCTTATCCGGCTCCACGGTTACTCATCCTNGNCAGCCTCNTNAGGTTCGTCATCCAGTTCCAGCGCCGCCAGGGCTTCCGATTCTTCCAGCACCAGGGTTCTGGCCTTCACATGGATGGGGCTGAAGGGNCCGCTCTGCACCAGNTCGATCAGCGNCCCTTTNACCAGTTCNAGAATCGCCAGGAAGCTGACNACNACGCCGAGGCGCCCTTCGCTGGCNTCGAACAATTCCACGAAGGGCACGAATTCCCGNCCTTTNAGGCGNTCCAGCACNTTCGCCATGCGCTCCCGGGTGGACAGTTTNTCCCGCGACACCTGGTGGTTNTCGAACATGTCCGCCCGGTANAGCACNTCCTTGAAGGCCAGCAGCAGCTCGCGCAGATCCACGTCCGGCTGCGCCTTTTCGCGCACGTANTCGGGGCGNCGCGCGGCGGCGATCTGAAAATCCCGCTCCNGGCGCGGCAGGTTGTCGATGTCCTCGGCGGCCTGCTTGAAGCGCTCGTATTCCTGCAGGCGGCGGATCAGCTCGGCGCGCGGNTCCTCCGCCTCGTCCTCTTCNTCGTGCACCGGTCGCGGCAGCAGGGTGCGCGATTTAATCTCGCCCAGCATCGCCGCCATCACCAGATATTCCGCGGCCANCTCCAGGTTCATGGCCTTCATCAGCTCCACGTACTCCATNTACTGNGTCGTGATCTGGGCCACGGGGATGTCGAGAATATCCAGGTTCTGCCGNTTGATCAGNTACAGCAGCAGATCCAGCGGGCCTTCGAACGCCTCCAGGAACACTTCCAGNGCGTCCGGCGGTATNTAGAGATCGTCGGGCAGCTTGGTGATCGCCTGGCCGTACATCAGGCCGAACGGCATCTCCGCCTGGTGCGGCGCCGGCGGCGCCAGCGGGTTACCGGCCTTCGGGACCTGTTGCTTGACCACTTCGTTCATCTGCCCTGGCGTCCCATGGTTNACCGTTACCGGTATTGAAGGCCCATTACCGAGCGCACTTCGTCGAGGGTGGCGCGGGCCACTTCGCGGGCCTCTTCACACCCTTCGGANACAATCGTGCGCACCAGATCCGGATTACGCAAATGNTCCTCGGCGCGGCGCCGGATCGGCTCCAGCTCCGCCTGCACCGCTTCGATCACCGGCTTNTTGCACTCCAGGCAGCCGATGCCGGCGGAGGTGCAGCCTTCCTGNACCCACTGGCGGGTGCGCTCGTCGGAATACACCTTGTGGAACTCCCACACCGGGCACTTCTCCGGCGTGCCNGGATCGCTGCGGCGCACCCGCGCCGGATCNGTGGGCATNCGGCGGATCTTGGCGTCCACGTCGTCCGGCTCCTCGCGCAGGCTGATGAAGTTGCCGTAGGACTTCGACATTTTCTGACCGTCCAGGCCGGGCATCTTCGAGGCCGGCGTAAGCAGCGACTGCGGCTCCGGCAGGATCACCTTGCCGCCGCCTTCCAGGTCCCCGTTCAGGCGTTCTTTGTCGCCGAGCGTGATGTTCTGCTGGTTCTGCACCAGCGCGCGGGCCGCTTCCAGGGCCGACTCGTCGCCCTGCTCCTGGTACTTGCGCCGGTTATCGGCGTAGATGCGCGCCTGCTTCTTGCCCATCTTCTTGATCGCCGCGGTCACCGCCTCTTCGAAGCCGGGCTCGCGGCCGTAGAGGTGGTTGAAGCGCCGCGCCACTTCGCGGGTCAGCTCCACATGGGCCACCTGGTCGGCGCCCACCGGCACCTGGCCGGCCCGGTAGATCAGGATGTCCGCCGCCTGCAGCAGCGGGTAGCCGAGAAAGCCGTAAGTGCTCAGGTCTTTCTCGCGCAGCTTTTCCTGCTGATCCTTGTAGGTCGGCACCCGTTCCAGCCAGGACAGCGGCGTCATCATCGACAGCAGCAGATGCAGCTCGGCGTGCTCGGGCACCTGGCTCTGGATGAACAGCGTGGCGGACCCGGGGTTCACCCCGGCGGCCAGCCAGTCGGTCACCAGATCCCAGACGTGGCCCTGAATACCGTGCGGATCCTCGTATTCAGTGGTCAGACCGTGCCAGTCCGCGACGAAAAAGAAACACTCGTACTCATGCTGCAAGCGCACCCAATTCTTAAGCACGCCATGGTAATGCCCCAAATGCAGGCGCCCGGTGGCGCGCATGCCCGATACCACTCTTTGGGAGGGAACCACGGAACTCAAAAGCCGACTCCTGTCGTAACGGCGGAAAGCGGCGATTATAAAGGGAAGAGACGGTGTAAAGACAGGGCTGGGCGCAACCCGCTCAGAAGATAGCGTCCAGCGGGCCGGCCCCTTCGCGGACCACCTCCGGGCCGTTGCCGTCGGCCAGCGAAATCACGGTGGTCTCGGTGACGCCGCAGAAGCCGCCGTCGATCACCAGATCCACCTGCCCCTGCAGGAAATCGCGCACGTCCTGGGGGTCGGTNAGCGGGAACTCGTCGTCNGGCAGATGGGCGGTGGAGGTCATGATCGGCCCGCCGTGCTCGTTGAGCAGCGCCTGGCAGATCGGATGATCCGGCACNCGGATGCCGATGGTGCGCTTCTTGGGGTGCATCANCCGCCGCGGCACCTCGCTGGTGGCGCTGAGAATGAAGGTGTAGGGCCCCGGCGTGTGCGCCTTGAGCAGCCGGTAGTCCGGGTTGTCCACCTTGGCGTAGGTGGCCAGCACCGACAGGTCCGGGCACAGCAAAGTGAACTGGTGTTTATTGTCCAGCCGGCGCAGGCGGATCAGGCGNTCCAGGGCGTCCTTCTCNCCGATNCCGCAACCCAGNGCGTAGGTGGTNTCGGTGGGATAGGCGATCAGCCCGCCGCCACGGATCACGTCCACGGCCTGGCGGATCAGGCGCGGCTGGGGTGTTTCGGGGTGNATATGCAATACATCGGTCATNGGGCCGCATTCTCCANCCGCGCCCNGGNCGGCGCAACACCNGCCTGGGGCAGCGCCCANACCGGCGTGCCGTCCGCCGGAAACGGCGGCAGGCCGCCCAGCGCCAGCCATTTCTGCTGNGGNGANTGGAAATCGCTGCCNCCGGACACCGCCAGGTCGAAATGCCGCCAGCACTCNTCGANCAGCGCCGCCTGCTGCGGGCTGAGCCCGGGCATCATCGCCTCCAGGGCCAGGCCGCCGGCNTTGCGGAAATCGCGCACCAGCTCNCGCAGCCGCTTGCGGGTCAGGCCGTAGGCCTGGGGATGGGCCAGNACNGGAATGCCGCCGGCGGCCAGCAGTTCNGNGACGCCCTCCTCCAGGCTCACCCAGGGGGTNGACACGAAGCCGGACTGNCCNTTNTTNAGGAANCGGTTGAACGCGTGGCGCTGATCGCGCACCACNCCNGCTTCCACCAGCATTTTCGCNAACCAGGGCCGCCCNGGGGTGTCGCTGTCGGCCAGCTCGCAGGCCTTGCGGTAGCTGTGTTCCAGCCGGGCCGCCTTGTCCAGGCGGGCGCCGATGCGCACCGCCCGCTCGCGGCGNGCCTCCAGNTGACGGTTGACCCGCTCCACCAGCACCGGCGCGTCCGGGTCCACCCACAGGCCGAGCACGTGGATTTCCCGGCTGCCGCACAGCACCGACAGCTCGATGCCCGGCACCAGGGTGATGCCGTGCCGGTCCGCGGCGCGGCGCGCCTCGGGCAGGCCGGCCAGGGTATCGTGGTCGGTGAGCGCCAGNGCGTCGACGCCNTGATCGGCGGCNCGGGCCACCAGATCGGNGGGCGACAGCNCGCCGTCCGANGCCAGGCTGTGGCTGTGNAANTCGGGGCGCTGGAAACNGGNGGTATCGGTCATGGCGGGCAAGGTATCACACAACCTGNNCCGGCGGGATGATTTGCNNCGCCGTTCCCGCTACCATCGGCGGTCCCGGTAAGGATGCGTGTCCATGAAGCAATTGTTTGANTATCTCCCCGTGGTGGTGTTTTTCGGCCTCTATTTTCTCAGTGGCCGNGANATCATGCTCGCCACCTGGGGCATCATCGCCGCCACCAGCTTTCAGGTGGTCGCCGGCCGNCTGATCTGGANGCGCTGGCACCGCCTGCANCTGATGGTGCTGGCCGTCACNCTGGTGTTCGGCGGCCTCACCCTGCTGCTGCGNGACGATGTGTTCATNAAGTGGCGGCCGTCGATCATCAGCTTCGTGCTGGCGGCGGTGCTGCTGGGCGGGCATTTCCTGCGCGAGCGCAACCTGCTGCAGCGNCTGTGNGAAAANCTGATGNTNAGCGGCTTCGGCCGCGTGGTGGCGCTGGGCGCCGCCCAGTGGACCCGNCTCAANCTGGCCTTCGTGCTCTATTTCNTGGCNCTGGGCGGGCTNAATCTGTTCATTGCCTATACGTTCAGCACCGACTTCTGGGTNAATTTCAAACTGTTCGGCTTCACCGCCATNCANATGGTGTTCTACGTGGCGGTGTTCCTGTATTTCTACCGGCACATTTCCGAGGAAGACCGCAAACAACTGTTCCANCAGGAAAAANCCGCCGNGGAACCGAAGAAAAAGGACGACGATGCTGTACGCGATAATCAGTGAAGACGTGGCCGACTCCCTGCCGCTGCGCAAGACCGCCCGCCCCGACCATATCGCCCGCCTGGAGCGGCTGCGTGATCAGGGCCGCNTGATTCTGGCCGGGCCGCTGCCGGCGGTGGACAGCGAGGANCCCGGCGACGCCGGNTTCAGCGGNTCNCTGGTGGTGGCNGAGTTCGAATCGCTGCANGCCGCCCGTGACTGGGCCGANGCNGACCCNTATGTGGCCGCCGGCGTNTACGCNCACGTCCAGGTGAAGCCCTTCAAGGCCGTNCTGCCCTGAGTTTTTACAAAATCGANCNGNGANGCGCCGGAAAATGTGACTATNTCGGCGCCATTGCCGCCNNGGGTTGCCTAAACTTCGCGCCTTGAANTCTAAGGAGTACCTGTTAATGCTCGTTCGCTGGCTCTGCTTCGTGCTGATTGCCCTGCTTGTCCACACCGNCCCTGGCCGCCACCGCCTGGATCGACGATGAAATCTACGTGCCGGTGCGNTCCGGCGCCGGTTCCGGCTACCGNATCGTCCATCGCGGNCTGAAAAGCGGCACCCGGGTGGAATTTCTNGGNGANGACGGTGACTGGGCGCACATCCGCTTCGGCGACACCGANGGNTATNTCGGCAAGCAGTACATCAGCCGNNCCCCCACCGCCGCCATTCGNCTGGANCAGATCAGCGGCGACCGCAAGCAAATGGAAAGCCGCATGACCGANATGCGCGAGCGNCTGAGCAGCGTGGAAGCGGAGCGCGANCGNCTNAGNGCCGANAACGAAGAGCTNAAGGNGTCNCTGAGCAGCCGCAGCGACGAGCTGGANAACCTGCGCGACGTGGCCGCCGATCCGATCCGNCTGGANCAGGCCAACCGCCGGCTCAACGAAGAGCTCAGCATGCTGCGCTCGGANCTCGACCAGGTGAAAGCGGAAAACGCCATGCTGCGCGGNAANAACACCTCCCAGCAATGGATCACCGGGGTCGGCATTCTGATTCTCGGCGCCATCGCCGGCCTGCTGCTNAAATCCAAGTCNGGNCGCCGCCGCAGCACCTGGGCCAACTGAGCGGCGTCAGCCGTCCANNCGGCCGAACAGNGTCTCCANCCGCACGGTAANGCCGTTCACCCCCTGATAGCCCTGNTCCCGGGGCCACAGGACGAACGGCTCCACTTCCACGAACAGCCACGGCCGCCANACCTGGCGNCGGTANCGCANGTANCAGCGGTAGCTNTCCACCCGCGCCTCCGGCTTGGTGAAGCCGGCGGCCCCGGCACCCAGNTTCCAGGCCGCCTTGTCGCTCTGGCGCAGGAACAGATTGNCGCCCTGGAACAGCCCCAGCCCGCGCCCGTCCTCGTTCAATTCCTCGCTGTACTGAATCTCGCTGGCCAGGCGCACGCTGGCGGTATCGCTCAAGGCNCGGTCGACCTCGAACAGGGAGCGGCTGCGCCAGCCTTTGGGGTCNCGCCANTCNACCCGCTCGGTGAACCGCAGCCAGGCCNATTCGTTGAACAGGGGNTGNACGCTNCGNTANCGCAGCCGGGTAAAGGTGGTNAGGTCGGANCGCACGCCGGTGTCNAGNTCCAGGTCCATGGCCTCGGTGCGGTTGATCACCCAGCGCAGCGCNCCGCGNAAGCCGCTGTCGTCCTCGCCGATGCCGGTGACTTCGGANGCCTGCGGGCCGTCNGCCACGGTGTCGTCCTCGTTGCTGCGAAACAGCAGGGANAGCCGCCGCTCGGCGCTCGGCANCCACACCCGGGCGTCCACNTCCAGGTCGCGGTCGTCCAGNCCGTCGTCCCGCCAGNTGCGCTCNCCGGTGATGCGCACCAGGCTGGCGGCGGGCTCGTTGCTGGTGCTGAGCGGGTCNGCGAAAAAGCCGTCCACCCAGCGGCTCGGCCAGCACAGGCCGCGGGACAGCCAGTCGTGGGTGCGGTCCACCCAGANNGNGCGNGGNCCCTGGGTACAGGGATCCGTGGAGGTCGCNGGGGCCGCCGTCCCGGGTAACGGAANCCCCANCATGCAAAGTATCAACAGCCCGGAAAGTCGCCTCATGACGACAGCATAGCGCCGCCCGGAGGCGGCGGGAATTACCGATCAACCCACCGCGCCGGAATCCTTGAAGGCCTGGATNTCCTCGTCGCTGAAGCCGTGGTCGGNCAGCACTTCGTCGCTGTGCTGNCCGAGACGGGCACCGCTGAAACGGTAGCCCACCGGCGTGGCNGAGAACTTGAACGGCGANGCCACCTGGCGCTGCTTGCCGCCGTCGTGGCGCGGCACCTCCACCACCATGTCGCGGGCCTTCAGCTGCGGATGCTCGGTGGCTTCGGAGAANNTCANCACCGGCTCCACNCAGCANTCCAGATCGGCGAACACCCGGCACCAGTGGTCGTAGTCCTGGCCGCCGATCACCTCGGCGATCTCCGCTTTCACTTCCGCCACCACGGTCGGGTCCAGGGTCATGCCCTTNCTGGTCAGTTCCGGCTTGCCGATGGCCTGGCAGAACTGGGTGAANAACTGCGGCTCCAGGCCGGCCACGGACATNAAGCGNCCGTCGCGGGTNCGGTAGCAGTCATAGAAGCCNCCGCCGTTGAGCTGGGTGGTCTCCAGGTCCGGATCCTGNCCGCCCACCAGGGCCGGCGGCGCGGCCAGGCCGTGCAGGCTGAAGGCGGCGTCGGTCATGGAGATNTCCACGTGCTGGCCCTCGCCGGTGCTCTGGCGNTGGATCACCGCCGCCAGCACNCCCATCACCGCATGGCAGGAACCNCCGGCGATNTCCGCCACCTGGAACGCCATCGGCGCCGGGCCGGAGGCCTTGCGGCCGTTGTAGGCGGTCATGCCGGCGATCGACAGNTAGTTCAGNTCGTGGCCGGCCCGGTCCCGGTAGGGNCCGTCCTGGCCGTAGCCGGTGATCGAGCANTAGATCAGCCCCGGGTTGATCGCCTTNAGGTCTTCGTAGCCCACGCCCAGNCGGTCCATGACCCCGGGNCGGAACTGCTCGACGATAATGTCGTACTCGGCCACCAGNCGCNNGATGATCNCCTTGCCTTCCGGCTTCTTCAGATCCACNGCGATCGACCGCTTGGAGCGGTTGATATAGCCGTGCACCGCCGACACGCCGTCCTCGGACGGCGGCAGCAGCCGCACCATGTCCGGACGGGTGGGTGATTCCACGCGCAGCACCTCGGCCCCCATGTCNGCCAGCATCAGGGTCGCGAACGGACCGGGCAACAGGGTGGAAAAATCCAGAACTTTCAAAGACGCCAGGGGACCACTCATGAACACCGCTCCTTCAATTCGAAAACCCGACCCTACCCGCTCGCGGTAGCNTCGCCAATGGCANCCCTGGTCGCCCGAGTGACCGAAACTGACATGGGGCCGGCACGCCATCTGCGCTAGCATGCGCGCTTACTCCGCAACCGTGTAACGCTGATGACCGTTTCAACAAAAATCCGCGGCGTGCTGGCGCTGGTGGGNATCTTNNTCAACACCCTGTTGCTGGTCACCCCNCTGTATCTGTTCGCCCTGCTCCGGCTGCTGCTGCCGTTCCACGCCGCCCAGGTTCGGTTGTCCCGGGTGCTGGTGGTGATCGCCGAAACCTGGATGGCGATCAANAACGCGATCATTGATCTGTTCAGNCAGGTGGAATGGCGGGTGGAAGGCATGGACGGCCTGGCCCGCCATGAGTGGTATCTGATGACCTCCAACCACCAGTCCTGGGCGGACATTCTGGTGTTGCAGAAAGTCACCAACCGCCGGGTGCCGTCGCTGAAGTTCTTCCTCAAACAGGAGCTGATCTGGGTGCCGCTGCTGGGGCTGGCCTGGTGGGCGCTGGATTTTCCGTTCATGAAGCGCTACAGCCGCGCCCAGCTGGAAAAACGTCCGGAGCTCAAAGGCAAGGACATGGAGACCACCCGCAAGGCCTGCGAGAAGTACGCGCACTATCCGGTGTCGGTGATGAACTTCTTCGAAGGCACCCGCTTCACGGAGGAAAAACACCGCCAGCAGGATTCGCCCTACCGGCACCTGCTCAAACCCAAGGCCGGGGGCGCCGCCTTTACCCTTAAAGCCATGGGCGGCCAGCTGCACTGCCTGCTCGACTTCACCATTGTCTATCCTCCCGGCACCAGCCGTTCCCTGCTCGGCTTCCTGGGCGGCGACATGGACCGGGTGGAAGTGATCGCCCGGCGCCGGCCGATCCCGGACTGGGCGGCGCAGGGCGATTACGAGAACGACCCGGAGTTCCGGCGCCGCATTCAGGAGTGGGTGAGCGAAATCTGGGCGGAAAAAGACGCTCTTATCGAGTCACGTCTGTGATCCTATCCGAGGGTTGCCTATAGTAGTGGCCCGGCGCCCCCTGGCGCCGCATAAATACAAAGCAAATCCAATGGGATGGCCATGCTAGGCAAACTGTTCAAACCCCGGTGGCAACACCGCGACGCCGAGGTTCGCGCCCAGGCGGTCGCGACCCTGGATCCGCGCCAGGATCAGGAAACTTTGTCGAAACTCGCCCGCGACGACGACAGCGCCAGGGTGCGCGCCGCCGCCGTGTCGGCCCTGCTGGACCTGCACCTGCTGGACCGGCTGATCGAAGCGGACGGCGACGCCGGCGTGCGTGACGCCGCCTCGGACCGCTTCGTGGCGCTGCTGGCCGGCACCGTGGACGGCGCCCCGGCGGTGGACACCCGGCTGCGGCTGATCCAGCACACCGGCAATGCCCGGGTGCTGCTGCATGTGGCCCGCCACAGCCCCGACCAGGCGTGCCGGGAGGCGGCCCTGGCCGCCATCGACGATCCGGACGCGCTCTACCGCCTGGCCCTGGAAGGCGCCGACGCCGCGTTGCGTCTGGCCGCCGCCGAACGTCTGGAGGACGCCACCCTGCTGCGTCAGCTGGGCCGCGAAGGCCGCGACAAAAAGGTGGTGCGCGTCGCCCGCGACCGCGTCAAGGCCCTGCAGGCCCGGGACGCCGAGGCGCGCCGCCACGAGGAACAGCTCGACGCCCTGATCGACGCCCTGGAACAACTGGCCCAACACAGCGCCGACCCGCTGTTCGAAGGCCGCCTGCAGCAACTGGAACAACGCTGGCGGGCACTGGCCGAACAGGCCGATGACGCCCGCTCCGCCCGCGTGGAAAGCGCCCTGGCGCAGTGCCACGCGCATCGGCGCGAGCAGCAGGAAGCGGCGGCCCGCCAGGAAGCGCTGGAATCCGCCGCCCACGAGCGCCGCGCCGCCCTGGACACCCTGCGTTCTCTGTATCGCGACCTGAGCGCGGAGACCTGGGACCAGCAGCTCGGCGAGCTGCGCTCGGCGGTGGCCACCCAGGAGCGACGCTGGCAGGCCGCCGGCGAACTGCTCGAGGCGGACGACGAGTCCGACCTGATGTTCCACTCCCGGTTGAGCGAATGGCGCCGGCTGATCGCCCTGGCGGAAGCGGCCCTGGACGCCGAGGACGACGACCAGCGCCGCGAGCTGGCCGAACAGTGGCCCGCCGAGGTGGCGGCGCCTTCCGCCCTGGCGGCGGCCCGCCCGCCCGAGCCTCCCGAACAGCAGGAAGAGCCGAAGCAGCAACAGAATCCCCGGCAGGCGCCGGCGCGGACCGGCGCCGACAGCGAGCACCGCGGTCTGGTGGTGGCCCTGCGCCGGGAGCTGCAACAGGGCAATCTCAAGCACGCCAACCGGCTCTGGCACAAAGCCGAAGCGGTGCTGGCCGAGCAGAACGACCCCTGGCTGCAGCAGCAGCTTGAGCGTCTCACGCCACGCCGGGAAGAGCTGCGCGACTGGCACGCGTTCGCCGCCCAGCCGAAGAAAGAACAGCTCTGTGAGCGCATGGAAGCGCTCGCCGAAACGGACATGGACGCCGAAGAGCGCGCCAGCGCCGTCCAGGCTCTGCACGAAGAGTGGCGCGCGCTGATGAGCTCCGACCAGGATCAGGACCAGGCGCTCTGGGACCGCTTCAAGGCCGCCTCCGACCGCGCCTATGAACCCTGCCGCGCGCACTTCGCCGAGCTCGACGCCCAGCGCGAGGAAAACCTGCGGCGCCGCGAGGCACTGTGCCGGCAGCTGGCCGATTTCGTCGCCGCCCAGGACTGGCAGAACGCGGACTGGCAGGCGGTGTGGGAAATCCGTCGGCAGGCGCCACAGGAATGGAAGAGCCACGCGCCGGTGCGCTTCACCGACGCCCGCGACGTGCAAAAGCGCTTTTCGGCGCTGCTCAGCGAAATCGATGAGCGCCTGGAAGAGGCCTGGCGACAGGCCGAGCAGCCCCGCCAGGCGCTGCTGGAGCGCGCCGCCGCCCTCGCCGAGAGCGTGGCCGCCGACCAGGGCGAACAGGCCGTCGACGTCCGTGGCGCCGCCCGCGAGGCCCAGGCGCTGCAGAAGCAATGGCGCGCCGCGCCCTGGCTGCCGCCGGCCCGTCACCGGCCGTTCCAGAAGCGTTTCCGCCGTACCATGGACGCCATCTTCGCCGCGCGTCAGGCCGACACCGAACAAAAGCAGGCGCAGCGCGCCGAAGCCGCCGAACAGGCACAGACCGTACTGGAACGGGCCGCCCAACAAACCGCCCGGCCCCTGCCGGAACAGGACGGCGCCACCCTCGCCGCCCTCGCCGAGGAATTGCAGGCGGTGGACGGCGCGTCGCTGGGCCGCGGCCTGCAGCAACAGCTGCAACGGCTGCAGGAGCAATTGCGCGCGCTGCGCAAGGACCTGCCCCGGTGGCAGCGCTGGCAGGCGGCCCGCGACCGTGTCAGCGGCGCGCCGTCCGGCGAGGAGCGCGCCGAAGACCGCGCCCTGGCCGCCGCGGTGGAAGCCCTGGCCGGCGTCGACAGCCCCGAACACGCCCGCGAGGAGCGCATGGCCTGGCAACTCGAGCGGCTGCCCAAGGCGATGAAATCGAGCGGCTTCACGCCGCTGGAAGAAGCGTTGGCGCTGGTCGACGAACGGCCCGTCGGCACGCCCCTGGAACCGGATCTGGCGTCCCGAATGGCAACCGCCCTGACGGCACTGGAACCGCGCCCCTAGTCCAGCCTGTGCGAGCGGGCCCTGCCCGCGAAAGGGGCGAAGCCCCGGCAGGATCCCAGAGACCTTGTTTGTGCGCGATCTATTGCCCGTAACGCCGCGCGTGCTGCAGAAAGTCGAGTTCCTCTGCGCTGTCGGTGCGCTCCAGCACCCGGTTGCGGTGCGGGAAACGGCCGAACCGCTGGATGATGTCGCGGTGCTCCTCGGCGAATTTGAGGTTGTTGGCGATATCGTCCTTGAGCGCCGCCGGCACCCGTGCGTGCAGGTCCTGGTAGCAGGCCACCGCGCGGTCCTGCAGCTCGGCGTCCTCGGCGTGCATCAGCGGCATATAGAAAAACACCTGGCCGGCCCAGCCCAGGCGCCGGTCCATGCCGGTGGATAAACCTTCCAGGGTCAGCGTGGCGGCGTGGTGGTCACCGGCTAAGGCGTCCGCCGTGCCGCGATAGATGTTGCGCGTGAACTGGTCCAGCAGCAGGATCAGCGCCAGCCTGGGGCCCGGCTCCCGTTCCCAGTCCACCAGGTCGCGCCGCAGCGCCGCCGCCACCCGGTCACCGAAGCGTTCGGCGATTTCCGCGTCCTGGGCGTCACTGCTCTTGAACCAGCGCCGGCGCAAGGATTCCGGCGGCCAGCCCCGGGCATCGTCGGTCTCCCCTTCCAGGCCGCCGCTGTCGCCAAACCAGAAGTCGAGGATATCCCGGTACGGGATGGTGAATTCCATGGTGCTCTTCCTTTACAGGTCGCAGTGGTCCGGCAGCGCCGGTTTGATCGCCGGCCAGGCGTTTTTCAGCAGGCCCGGCTGGGCCTCGGCGGTGGGATGTATGCCGTCGCGCTGCATCTGCCCCGCTTCCACCACGCCGTCGAGCAGGAAAGGCACGAACGGTACCCCGGTTTCCCCGGCCACCTTTTTGAAGGCCTGCTCGAACAGTCTCGTGTAGGCCTGGCCGTAGTTGGGCGGGATACGCATGCCCAGCAATACCGGCTCGGCGCCGGCCGCTTCGCTCAGTTCGATCATGCGGGTCAGGTTGTCGCCCAGCCGCTGCGGCGGCAGACCGCGCAGCCCGTCGTTGCCGCCCAGCTCTATCACCACCGTGTCCGGCTGGTGGCGCTCGAGCAGATCCGGCAGCCGCACCAGACCGCCGTCACTGGTGTCGCCGCTCACCGACGCATTGTTCACCGGCAGCCCGGAACATTGCGTTTCCAGCCGTTGTCGTAAAAGGTGCACCCATCCCTGCGTTTCCTCGATACCATAGGCCGCGCTGATGCTGTCACCCAGCACCAGCACGCCCTCGGCGCGGGCGCAAAACGGCGTTACCAGTAAAACCAAAACGATCAGGCGTTCCCACATATGGCCTCGACTCCCGTGCTTGTCGCGCGACAACTTAGCAAAACGGTCTCCGCCCCGGAAGGCGAGCTGACCCTCCTGGAGCATATCGACCTCACCGTCCAAGGGGGAGACACTTTGGCCATCACCGGGCCGTCCGGTTCCGGAAAATCCACCTTACTGGGTTTGCTGGCCGGCCTGGACGTGCCCAGCGGCGGCGACGTGCGCCTCGCCGGCGAGCCGTTCAGCGGCCTCGACGAAGACGCGCGCGCCGCGCTGCGCGGGCGTTACTGCAGCTTCGTGTTCCAGGCGTTTCATCTGGTCGCCGACCTCACCGCCCTGGAAAACGTCATGCTGCCGCTGGAAATCGCCGGCGCCGACCGGGCCCGGGACAAGGCCCGGCACTGGCTGGCCCGGGTCGGCCTGGGCAAACGCGAACGGCATTTCCCGTCGCAGCTCTCCGGCGGCGAGCAACAGCGCGTGGCGCTGGCCCGCGCCTTCGCCATGGAGCCCGCCCTGCTGTTCGCCGATGAGCCCACCGGCAGCCTGGACCGGGCCAACGGCGATCAGGTGGCGGGAATGCTGTTCGACCTGAACCGCGACCACGGCACCGCCCTGGTGCTGGTGACCCACGACCCGGCCCTGGCCCGGCACTGCGGCACCCATCATGAACTGGTGGAGGGCCGCCTGAGTGCCTGATCTCTCCCCGCGACCGCTGCTTCGTCCCTGGCGTTCGTCCGCGTTCCGCATTCAGGCCCTGGCGCTGCTGGTGTGCACCCTGGCGATCGCCGCCGTGGTGCTGATGCGCGGCGAGCTGGACCACCGCTTCGCCAACCGCACCGCCGAGGCGATCGGCGGCGACCTGGTGCTGGAAGGCAGCGAGCCGGCCACCCGGGCCCAGCGCGAGCAGGTGGCCGCCCTGCCCCATTCCCGGATCAGCGCCTTCAGCACTGTGCTGGTGCACGGCGACACCTTCGTACTCACCAGCGTCAAAGCGGTGGACGACGCCTACCCGCTGTACGGCGAGCTCACCGTGGCGGACCAGCGCTTCGCCACGCCGGGCACCGTGGACCAGGGCCCGCCGCCCGGCGAGGTCTGGCTGGCCGGGCCGGCGCTGGATCGCCTGGAACAGAACGTGGGCGACACCGTCACCGTGGGCGAGCGCCAGTTGCGGATCGGCAAGGTGCTGGTCCGCGAGCCGGACCAGGGCGCCGGTTTCTACAGCATGAACCCCAGGGTGCTGATGAACCTGGAGGACGTGGACTCCACGGGCGTGCTGGCGCCGGGCACCCGGGTCGAATATGAACTGCGCATCGCCGCCCCCGGCGAGCAAATGGCCGGCGTCCTTGACCGGCTGGAACCCACCCTGGCGCCGCATCAGGAGATCGACACCCGCGAGGACGCCGCGATGCGCTCCATGGGGCCGATGCGGCAACTCAGCCTGTGGGGCCAGCTGTCGGTGATGATGGTGGTGCTGCTGTGCGGCGGCGCCGTCTACCTGGCCGCCGGCGTGCGCAGCGCCGAGCAGGCGCGCCGCTGCGCGGTGATGAAAACCTTCGGCGCCGGCCGCCGCCTTATCCTCGGCCAGATACTGGGCCGTGAGCTGGCGGCGCTGCTGCCGTCCATCCTGGTGGGCCTGGCGCTGGCCGGCGGCGGCTTTCTGCTGCTGCAGCAATGGCTCGGCGACGCCCTCACCTGGCGGCCGTCCGTGCTCACCTGGCTGCTGCTGGCCCTGGCGCCGGTGGTGATCTGGGCCGGCTTCGCCCTGCCCAGACTGTGGCGGCTGGCGGATCTGCCGGCGCGGCTGATCCTCGCCGACCGCCTGGAGGCCCCGGCGGCGCGCACCGGCCGTAATCTGCTCGGCGCCCTGCTGGCCCCGGTGCTGGTGGCGATGATGCTGTCCGGCTCGCTGGTGGCCCTGGGGCAGCTGTTGCTGCTGATGGTGGCCGTGGCGGTGGGCCTGCCGCTGCTGCTGTGGGGGCCGCTGCGCCTTGCCGACAAGGGCGGTGCACGCCTGCCGCTGGCGCCGCGTCTGGCGCTGCGGCGCCTGGCCCGGCGCCCGATGACCACCCTGCCGATGCTGGCCGCCATGGTGCTGGCCCTGGCGGTCATGTCCCTGGCCAGCCAGGTGGGCCAGCAGCTGCTGGGCCAGTGGCGCGCCAGCCTGCCGGAGAAGGCGCCCAACTATTTCGTGCTCAACCTGTTCGACCAGGATATGGACGCGTTCCGAAGCTGGCTGGACACCCACGACGCCGAGGTGCCCGGCTTCTATCCGGTGGTGCGCGCCCGCCTCACCGAGGTGAACGGCCAGCCGGTACGCGAGGCGGTCACCAAGGAAGACGAGGACGACCAGGGCCAGCGCGCCCTCAACCGCGACCTGTCGCTGACCCAGGCCGACACCCTGCCGGAGAGTAACCGGGTGACCGACGGGCGCTGGGTGGCCGATGCCCCCGGCGAAGTGTCGGTGGAATCGGAACTGGCGGCATCCCTGGGCCTGAAGGTGGGGGACGAGCTCGGCTTCACCGCGCCCTCGGGCAGTGTGGCGGCCACCGTGGTCGGTTTGCGGGAGGTGGAATGGGAAAGCTTCGAGCCGAATTTCTACTTCATGTTCAGCCCCGGCACGCTGGAATCACTGAACCGCTACTGGCTGACCAGCTTCTACCTGCCCGAAGGCCAGGGCGCGGACCTGCCGGACCTGATCCGTCAGTTCCCGCAGACCACCCTGCTGGACGTCAACGCCCTGCTCGACCAGGCCCAGGACCTGATCGCCCGCGCCAGCCGCGCGGCCCTGGCCCTGGCGGTGCTGCTGCTGGCGTCCAGCGTGCTGGTGATGGC
>FUFK010039314.1_pt1 | contig 38371 bp, 40 predicted proteins | sample 1021851 | NCBI WGS metagenome assembly FUFK01 (sample SAMEA51879418, study PRJEB19060) | metagenome
AGTGTGTGCCATCTAATTGAAAAATACTCAACTTCGTCAAGATTTTTCACTCTAGAAGACGTCACAACAAGTCTAGACACATGGTAAGGAATCATTGTTCCAGATTCTTCCCATAATGTTTTTTGAGCATTGATATATGCTGCTTTCCTTTTATTAAAATTTAACTCAAAGGGTCTTGATATTTCTATATTCTCAATATCGAATGCCATGCTTTGAAATTTAGCTGTGGAAAAAAAAAATAAAGTTAGAGATAGTAATATAAAAATTTTATATAAGATTTTTAAATATATATTTTTAATACCTGTCATACTATATAGTAATGAAAAAAAATTTATTTACATATAAAAAAAGTGGAGTTGATATTAGTGCTGCTGATAAATTTATTAAGTACATTTCTAAAATATCATCAAAAAATAACGGCAAAAAAAAGTTAAGCAGTATTGGGGGATTTGGATCATTAACAAATCTTCCTAAAAATTTAAAAAACCCAAAAATTGTTGCATGTACTGATGGTGTTGGGACAAAAATTGAGATTGCAAACCAACTTAATAAATTTGACACAATAGGAATTGATCTTGTTGCGATGAGTGTAAATGATCTTATCGTGCAAGGTGCCAAACCACTTTTTTTTCTTGATTATATCTCAATAAATAAAATTAATTTATCAAAATTAAAGTCAATAATAAAAGGGATTGTCAAAGGTTGTGTTATATCAAATTGTGAATTAGTTGGTGGTGAAACGGCAGAAATGCCAGGAACATATGAAAAAGGTAAATTTGATATTGCGGGTTTTGCAGTAGGACTAGTTGATGAAAGCAAGATACTAAAAAAAAACAAAATAAAAAATAATGATTTAATTTTAGCAGTTCCATCAAGTGGTTTACATTCAAATGGATATTCTTTGGTAAGAAGTATTATTGCTAAGAAAAAAATTAATATTAAAAAAAATAGATATTTGGAAAAAGAATTAATCAAACCAACAAAAATTTACGTCAAAGAAATTTTAAGTTTAATCAATAAAAATCTTATAAATGGATGTGCAAACATTACAGGTGGTGGTTTACCTGGAAATATCGGAAGAGTAATTCCTAATGGGTATTGTGCCAGTATAAATTTAAATAATATTAAACCACTTAAGATTTTTAAATGGTTAAAAAAAAATAATATTAAAGATAAAGAAATGTTAAAAACATTTAATTGTGGTGTTGGCTTCTGTTTAATAATTAAACCAAAAAATCAAAAAAAAATTACTAATTACTTTCCAAAAAACTTTAAACCATATTTAATTGGTAGAATAGTTAAAAAACCATATAAGGTGAAACTAAATGGTAAAATCAATTGGAAATAAAAAAATTAAAACAGCTGTTTTTATTTCAGGAAAAGGCACTAATTTAAAAAATTTAATCAAATTTTCTAAATTAAAAAAATCACCAATAGAAATTTGTTTAGTATTTTCAAATAATAGATTAGCCAAAGGACTAAATTATGCAAAAAAAAATTTAATTAAAAAAAAAATTTACAATTTTACAAACAAAAAAAAAGCTGAATTTCTCATTCTTAAAGATTTAAAAAAAAATAGAATAGATCTAATTTGCTTAGCTGGTTTTATGAAAATCTTATCACCTGATTTTATTAAGAAATTTAAGGGTAAAATACTAAATATTCATCCATCACTTCTTCCGAAATATAAAGGGTTAAACACGCACGCACGTGCAATTAAAAATAAAGACAAATACTCAGGTTGTACTGTTCACTTGGTAAATGCGAAGTTAGATTCTGGGAAAATAATTCTTCAAAAAAAAATAAAGATATTTAAAAAAGATACAGTTTATAAATTAAAAAAAAGAGTTCAGAAACAAGAATATAAATTGTACCCAAAAGCTATAAGTAAATTATACTTTAATCTTTGAAAAAAAAATCAATTTCTTTTTTTGCATTTTCAACACTGTCTGAGCCGTGAACAGAATTTTTATCAATTGAAATTCCATATTTTTTTCTTATTGTGCCTTCATCAGCATCTTTTGGATTTGTTGCACCCATTAAATTTCTATTTTCCTTAATAGCATTTTCTTTCTCAATGATCATTACTACTATTGGTCCTGATGAAAGGTAAGTGCATAAATCATTATAAAATGGCTTGGTCTGATGCACTTGATAAAAAAGCTCTGCTTCAGTTTTTTCTATTTGAATTTTTTTTTCTTTTATAATTTTAAAACCTTTTTCTAAAAACATTTGTTTTATTTCATCTTCCAAATGTCTTTCAACAGCATCTGGTTTTATTATTGACAGAGTTTGTTCCATATTATTCGTAATTGTCCTCTATTAGTTGATTTAATAATCTTACACCATAACCTGTTGCTCCACCTGAATTTAACGCACCACCATATTTTGAAAACGCCATCCCAGCGATATCTAAATGAGCCCAAGGTGTTTTATTAAGAATAAATCTCTGTAAAAATTGTGCTGCTGTTGTAGATCCTGCGCCCCCAACATAATTTATATTTTGCATGTCAGCATTTTTAGAGTCAATAAGTTTATCAAAATTTTTATGTAATGGCATTCTCCATAACTTTTCTTGAACTTTTTCACCTGCATCTAATAATTGTTTAGATAATTTATCATCATTAGAAAACAGTCCAGCATACTCTGAACCTAAAGAAACTATAATCGCTCCAGTTAAAGTTGCTAAATCAATAATAAATTTTGGTTTAAATTTTTTTTCAGTAAATGTTAATGCGTCAGCTAAAACTAGTCTACCCTCTGCATCAGTATTTAAAATTTCAATAGTTTTTCCACTATAAGATTTTACAATATCTCCAGGTCTTTGAGCATTTCCACTAACCATATTTTCCACAAGCCCTACAACACCAACTGCATTAACTTTTGCTTTTCTTAGTGCAAGATTTTTCATTAATCCAACAACGGCAGCAGAGCCTGCCATATCATAAGTCATATCTTCCATAAACTTAGCTGGTTTTAGAGAATAACCACCCGTATCAAAGCATACTCCTTTTCCCACGAAAGCCAGAGGTGCAGTTTTATTTTTTGCACCATTCCACTCAATTGTAACAAGATATGAACCTCTAATACTTCCTTGACCCACACCCAATAACGCATTCATTCCTAATTTTTTTAATTTTTTCTCATCATAAATATTTATTTTTAAACCATTTTTTTTTAAGGAATTAATTCTTTTTGCATATTCATCTGGATGTAAAACATTGCCCGGTTCTGAAACTAAATCTCTTGTATAGAATGTACCCTCTTCAAGAGCTTTAAACTTTATCTGATCAGAATTAGATGTCTTATTGTTTGATCCAATCACATTTACCAAAACATTTCTCCTCTTCTTTTTTGATTTATATAAATTAAATTCATATGACTTTAATTTCAAACCATGTAAAAAATGACCCAAAAAATTTTTAGCTTTAATAACAATAGTTTCGGAATGAACAAAATAATCATTTTTTTTTTCATAATTTATATGTTTATGAAATTTTGCGCCTAAATTTTCTATATCTGATGCTGTTATATCTTTTTTAACAGACACTAAAAATATCGACTTTTTTGAGTTAATTTCAAAAACAAGGATGTCTTGTTTTAAATCATTGGTTTTTAGCAGTTCAAATATATAATTGTACTCAGTATTTGAAATGAACTTTTTTAAACTATTAATATTGAATTTTTCCTCAACAAAAAGCACTAAGTTAGCTGCTGGGTTTTTGGAACCTTTATTTTTATAATTAATTTGAATAGACATAAATTTTAAATACACTCTATACGTGTTTCTGGTATATATGTTCAATATTATAAAATATCAATGAAAAAAATACTATTTAGAAAAATTTTAAACGATTGTTTAATTTTCTTTTTTATCTCTCTAATCTGTTCAAGTCTTATAGTATGGGTTTTTCAAGCAGTTAACTTTTTAGATATTATGATTGAAGATGGCAGAGATTATGCCATTTATATTAATTATACATTATTAAACTTTCCAAAAATAATTTCAAAAATTTTACCTTTTGCTTTATTTTTCAGCTTTTCATATGTCATTACAAAGTATGAGTTGAATAATGAAATGATAATTTTTTGGAATTTCGGAATTAATAAAGTTCAATTAATAAATTTTTTTTTAAAAATTTCTCTTTTATTAATGATTTTTCAAATAATTTTTACCTCTTTGTTAGTTCCAAGATCACAAGAATTATCTAGATCTTTGATGAAAAATTCAAATATAGATTTTTTTGAAAGTTTTATAAAACCAAAAAAATTCAATGATTCCATTAGAGATTTTACAATTTTTGTTGGTAATAAAACTGATGATGGATTACTTGAAAATATTTATCTTAAAAAAGATATGAGAGATGATTCTTTTCAAATTACAATTTCCAAAAATGGAAAATTTGTTCAAAAAGGTAATGCCAAATTTTTAGAATTATACAACGGACAAACAATAAGTGGCTCNAANAANAATATNTCGAATTTNAANTTTTCTAAATCTGACTTTAGTCTATCTAATNTAAAAGCTGATGTCGTAACACTTAANAAATTACANGAAACATCAACATTATTACTAACTAGATGTGTTGCTCAATTAAATAATTTTAAATTCAAGTTTCTAAATACCTCTGAAAAAATTAATATGCATAACTGTGAAACGAGTGGGTTAGGAAATATTTATAAAGAATTGTACAAAAGATTTATTATACCATTCTATATTCCAATACTTATTTTGATTTCATTGTTGTTGATTTTATACTCTAAAGAAAATATTAATTATTTTAAATACAGAACTTTAATTTTTTTCGGTGGTTTTATAACAATCGTTTTTTCAGAAACTACTTTAAAATTTATGCAGGATACTTTAATAGGAAACATTCAATTGATATTAATACCTATAATAGGATTTTCAATAATATACATTTATACTTTGAGTAAATTAAAGAAAAAACAAATTACAACATAATGAATTATAATGAAAACGTATATTAAATATCTGATTTATAATTTTCTAAAATCTTTTTTATTTGTTTTTTTTATTATTTTTTGTCTAATTATTATCTTAAACGTCTTAAGTGAAATTGAATATTTTAAAAATTACAATGTTGAAACATATTTTCCAATTTATATTTCAATATTAAATTCCGCGGATTTAATATTTGAAATGTATCCATTTATTTTTTTACTCTCTACCCAAATTTTTTTTATTTATTTAATTAATGATAATCAAATTCAAATTTTTAAGTATTCAGGATTGCAAAATTCTAAGATAATAAATATAGTTAGTGTCTTATCGTTGATAATGGGGATAATCATAATAACTGTATTCTACAGTTTTTCCTCAAATTTAAAGAACCTATATTTGGAGTTAAAAAATAAATATACAAGTGATAGTGAATATTTGGCTGTAATTACTAAAAACGGTTTATGGATTAAAGATATAGACAATGGAAATATTAAAATTATAAATGCATCTAAAATTGATGGTAATACTTTGAATGATGTATTTATAAGTGAATTTGATCAAAATTATAATTTAACTAGGAACATAATGAGTAAAAAGGTAGATGTTTCTAGAAAAAATTGGATATTAATCGAGGGTAAAATTTACGAAAAAAATAATTCACAAAAATTCGAGAAATATGATTTTTTTTCAAATTTTGACATAAAAAAAATTAACGATTTATATTCAGACTTATCATCGCTCTCAATTTTAGAGCTTTTTGATCTAAGAAAAAATTATAAACAAATCAATTACTCAACGATTGAAGTTGATCTTCAAATACATAAGCTATTATCCTACCCATTTTATTTTACACTAATGACAATTTTTGCATCGTTAATCATGTTTAGTACAAAAGGATTAAATAATAATACTCTTAAAATTTTAGTTGGACTGTTTTTTTCTGTTATTGTTTACTATGTTAATAATTTTTTTTATGTTTTAGGAAAAACAGAAAAAATGCCAATGATAGCATCTGTTTGGTTGCCCTTAATTATATTATCAATAATTAATTTCAGCATGATAAAGAAAGTTAATCATAAATGAAAATGAGAATTTTAAAAATAATCTTTTTCTACTTTTTAATATTAGTAAATCAAGCTAATGCAATTGATCAGTTTAATTTTAATGTGACTGAGGCAGAAATTTTAGATGATGGAAATATATTTAAGGGTACTAAAGGAGGTACTGCTACCTCAAATGAGGGTTTAACAATATCAGCTGATAACTTTGAATATAATAAAAAAATAAATATTCTTAATGCTTCTGGAAATGTAAAAATTGAAGATAGTGCCAAGGACCAAATAATATTTTCTGAAAAAATAATATATCTAAAAGACGAAGAAAAAATAATTACAAAAGGTGAAACTAGAGCTATTATCGACTCAAATTATAACTTTCTATCAAGTGATGTTACGTTTCAAAGAAATGAGATGGTTTTGTCTTCAGAAAATAAATCATCTTTAACGGATAAAAATTTGAATCTTTATAAATTTAAAGATTTTGAATATCTAATTGATAAAAAAATTCTTAAAGCAAATAATTTAAAGGTAACCACTAATTATTCAGGATCAGAAAACGAAAGAGATATATTTGAATTTGAGAGTGGTTTTTTTAATCTTGAAAATAAAAATTTTGTTGCAAAAGATACTAAAATAAATATTAAGAAAAATATTTTTGATAATACTGATAATGATCCAAGAATTCAGGGTGTGTCATCTAAAAAAGAAGGTGATATTACTGAGATCAATAAAGCTGCTTTCACAAGTTGTAAATTAAGGGAAGATGATGATTGTCCCCCATGGAGTATAAATGCACAAAAGATTATACATGATAATACTAAAAAACAGCTTATATATAAAAATGCACTATTAAAAATATACGACATCCCAGTATTATATTTTCCAAAATTTTTTCATCCAGATCCAACTGTTAAAAGACAAAGTGGACTTCTTCAACCTAGGTTAAATAACTCAGAAACTTTAGGATCTTCATTTCTATTACCATACTTTCATGTTTTATCAGATAACAAAGATATAACTTTTAAACCTACAATATTTGACAGTGATATTTTTATGTTACAAAATGAATTTAGAGAGGAAAAAGAAAATTCCTCTTTTATAATTGACCTAGGTCATACAGCTGGCTACAAATCATCTAAAGATAATAAGAAAAAAAGCATAGCTCATATATTTTCAAATTTTAACTTTGATCTTGGTTTGGATAAATTTATTAAGAGTAAATTTGAAGTTTCTCTAGAAAAAACTACAAATGATACATATTTAAAAGTTTTTGAGTCAAATTTAATTGACATAGATAAAAAAATTAAACCAACAAGTCAAAGCCAACTAACGTCAAATATAAAATTAGATTTGAATCATGATAAATTTAATTTTGAAACTGGAATGTCTTCATATGAAACTCTTGGTGGTTTAAATAGCGACAAATATCAATATATTCTACCATATTATGAACTAGATATTCCACAAATTAAAACTAGCGAATATGGTAATTTAAGTTTTTCATCTATTGGAAGTAATAAACTTAAAAATACAAATAATTTGACTACCTTGATAAACAATAATTTAAATTTTATTACAAAAGATTTCATCTCATTCAATGGAATAATTAATAATTTTGGATTTTATTTTAAAAATACAAATAAAGTAGGAAAAAAAGTATCCACTTTAAAAAATAGTCCCCAAGTAAATTTTATGAATATAATTAATTTCGAGAGTAAATACCCTTTAATTAAAATTGATGATAATAATTATAATTCATTAATCCCAAAATTATCTTTCAGAATAAATCCAACGGATATGAAAAATTATAAAAATGAAGATAGAAAAATAAATACGACTAATATTTTTTCTATTAATAGATTGGGGTTGGATGATACATTTGAGGAGGGAAGATCACTCACACTTGGTCTTGATTATAAAAAAGAGAAATTGAACGATATAAATAGATTTTTTGAATTTAAGATAGCATCTGTTTTAAGAGATACTGACGAGGAATTTATTCCATCTAGTAGTACTCTAGGTCAAAAAAGTTCAAATATTTTTGGAACCGCGCAATCAAATTTTTCTAAATTTTTCAATTTAAATTATAATTTTGCTCTAGATAACAACTTAGAAACGTTTGAATATAATTCGGTTGGGTTAAATTTAAATTTTGAGAGAATAACTTCTAATTTTGACTTTATTGAAGAAAATGGAAAAATGGGAGACTCAAATGCTTTAGAGAATACAACCACATTAAATTTTGATAATGATAATTATTTATCTTTTAAAACGAGAAGAAATAGAAAAATTAATTTAACTGAATATTATGATTTAGTTTACGAGTATAAAAATGATTGTTTAACAGCAGGTATTAAGTACAAAAAAACATATTATCAAGACAGAGATTACAAACCTAAAGAAGATTTACTATTTACAATCACTTTGTTTCCATTAACACAATATGAACAAAAAGTTGATAATAATTTATATAATTAAAAATGTTAAAGCAAAAATTAGTTTTTTTAATTATTTCAATAATATCTTTTTTTCCAATTAATGTTTTTTCAACAGAAAATAAAATTTTATTAAAAATAGATAATGAAATTATAACTTCAGTAGATGTTCTAAATGAAATCAATTTTATAAATACAGTAAATAAAAATACTGATAAAATCTCCAAGGAGGAATTATATAAAATTTCACTTAATTCTTTGATCAAAGAAAAAATAAAAAAAATTGAAATATTAAGAAATTATAAATCTATAGAAATAGAACAAACATTTATGAAAGAATTAATTGCTTCTTCTTATCAAAAATTAGGATTTAAAGATCTAGGAAGTTTTAAAGTTCATTTAAGTAATAATAGTATCAGTTTTGAAAATTTTAAGAATAAAATAGCTATAGACTCTCTTTGGAATGAAATAATCTTTTTCAAATTTCAAAAAAAAATTAAAATTGATGAGGATAATCTAAGAAAACAAATAATTGAAAAAAAAGATAAAGAAATAAAATCATACTTGCTTTCAGAAATAGTTTTTAATGTCGATGAAAAGTTAAATCTTGAGAGTAAATACAATCAAATTAAAGAAGATATATTAGAAAAGGGCTTTGATAATGCTGCATTACTTCATAGCATATCTAATACCTCAAATTCTGGCGGTGAATTAGGATGGATTGAGGAAAATTCTCTAAATTCTAAATTACAAAAAACTATCTTAAAACTAAATATAGGCGAAATTACCGAACCGATAATAATTCAGGGTGGTTTTTTAATTTTAAAATTAAATAACACCAAAAAAATCAAGAATAAAGTTGATGTAGAGGTTGAGTTAAAGAAATTAATTGCCAAAGAAACTAATCAACAATTAAATCAATTTTCGAATATATATTTTAATAAAGTTAAAAAAGAAATTAAAATAAATGAAATCTAAACCAATTATAATTATATCAGGGAATCCTGATAGTGTTTTTTTTGAAATTTTTATTAAATCAATAAAATCAAAAAAATTTTTAAGCCCAATAATTCTAATATCAAATTATAAATTATTAATTTCCAGTATGAAGAAATATGGTTTAAAAAAAAAAATTAGGTTTCTTTATTTAAGTGATTTAGAAAAAAATAAATTAGATAATAAAAAAATTAATTTGATCAATATTGATTACAATCTAAAAATTAAATTTTCATCTTATAATTATATTAAAAGATCATTTGATATTGCTTTCAAATTGATAAAATCCAAATACAGTAATAAATTTATAAATGGGCCAATAAATAAGAATGATTTTCTCAAAAAAAAATTTCCTGGAATAACTGAATATATTTCAAATAAGTTCAATAAATCAAAAACTGCAATGCTTATATACAACAAAGATATATCAGTATGTCCGATTACAACGCATTTACCAATTAAAATGGTTGCAAAAAAAATATCAAAAAAAATTATATATGAAAAAGTTAAGTTAATAGACGATTTTTTTAAAAAAAATTTTAGATATAAGCCAAAAATTGCAGTTACAGGTTTAAATCCTCATTGTGAAAGCATTTTAAAAATAAATGAGGATAAAACAATTATAGCACCGGCGGTTAAGATTTTAAAAAAAAGAGGCTTTAGTATTTTTGGTCCATTTTCTGCAGATACAATTTTTTTAAAACAAAATAGAAGGAATTATGACGTTGTTTTAGGAATGTATCATGATCAAGTGTTAGCCCCAATTAAAACATTAAAAGAATACGATGCAATAAATATTACACTAGGATTGCCCTTTTACAGAATTTCTCCAGATCATGGTCCAAATAAGAAAATGATAAAAAAGAATGCCTCAAATCCACTAAGTTTACTTAGAGCGCTAGAATTTCTTGATAAAAAATGACTTTAGCAAAAAAGAGTTTAGGTCAAAATTTTTTGATTGATGAAAATATCATTAATAAAATTTCAAGTTTAGTAAAAGTTGAAGATCAAAATATTCTTGAGGTTGGGCCTGGTACAGGCAACCTTACTAACGCTTTATTAAAAAAAAAACCAAAAAAATTTTATGTAATTGAAAAAGATGATAATCTAGCAAATCTTTTGAAAAAAAAATTTAAAGATAAAATTATTGTAATAAATGATGATATACTTAAAGTGAATGAAAATAATTTATCTAATGAAAAATTAATAGTATTTGGGAACCTACCTTATAATATTTCTACCGAAATATTATGTAAATGGATAATAAATCTTAATGACAAAAAAATATGGTTTAGAAATTTTATATTAATGTTTCAAAAAGAGGTGGCAGATAGAATTTTGTCTAAATATAATTCCTCGCATTATGGACGATTATCAATAATAGCAAATTGGAAATTGGATATTAAAAAGATTATTGACATAAAACCAAATAGCTTTTCACCTAGACCTAAAATTGATAGTTCTTTGTTATTTTTTTCCCCAAAAAAAAATTTTTTAAAAATCAAAAATCCTAAAAATTTGGAAAAAATAACTAGAATTTTTTTTAGTCAAAGAAGAAAAATGATNAAAAAACCATTTANTCAAGTATTTTCAAATNACATTAAAATAGCAAAAAAACTTAAAATCGATCTTAGTTTGNGACCTCAAAATCTTACTAATAATACTTATTACGAATTANCTAATGAATATGAAAAATTAAGAAGTTAATTTATCAATATGTGATCTAATATAATCAGAGTCATAATCTTTAGATCCATTATTTATCTCAGCTTGAATAAGATTGTAAATTTTTGAATAACATTTTTCTAAACTTTCATTAATTACAACATAATCATAGTTTATCCAATGTAATACATCTCTGCTAAATTGTTTCATTCTCTCAGTCGCTATCAATTTATCTTTCATGTCTCTGTTTGATAATCTTTCAAAAAGCACCTCTTTACTAGGAGGTAAAATAAAAAAAGTTATTAATTTATAATCAAGTTTTTTATTCTTGATTTGATCTGCACCCTGCCAATCTATATCAAATAAAACATTTTTACCCTTGTTCAATTTATCAATTACGGGTGTTCTTGTTGTGCCGTAAAAATTATCAAACACTTTAGCGTACTCAAGAAATTCCTCGTTTTTGATTAATCTTTTAAAATCTTGCTCTGAAACAAAATAATAATCTTTATCAGGCGTTTCATTTGGCCTAGGTTTCCTTGTCGTGTGAGAAATAGAGACCTCAAAATTATTTAATTTTGAAAGTAAACTTACTAGTGTTGTTTTTCCTGCTCCTGAAGGAGAGGATAGAATTATCATAGTCCCATCATTATTAGTGGGCATCTTGATATTTAATTTGCTTTTCCTTCAATAAATTTTACAGCGTCCCCGACAGTTAAAATTTTTTCAGCTTCACTATCAGAAATTTCTGATCCAAATTCTTCTTCAAAAGCCATCACTAATTCAACTGTATCCAAACTATCTGCTCCTAAATCATCAATAAAGCTTGACTCCTCAGTTACCTTTGCTTCATCTATTCCTAAATGATCTGCGACTATTTTTTTTACTTTGCTTGAAACATCTTCTGACATATTGATCCTTTATTGTTTTAAATTCTTAATAGTTTAAAAACATCTTTTGTCAAGCCATATACATACCTCCATTAACATGAAGTGTTTCACCATTTATATAATTTGATTGTTTTGAAGCTAAAAAAAGAACAGCATTTGCAATATCTTCAGGCTCTCCAAATCTAGAGGAAGGTATTTTAGACAATAAAATTTCTTGATACTTTTCATCTATCTTTTCCGTCATTGCTGTTTTAATAAAACCTGGAGAAATGCAATTTATATTGATATTTTTTTTTGCATATTCAATTGCTAAACTTTTTGACATCGCAACTATTCCAGCTTTTGAAGCAGAATAATTAGCTTGTCCAAGATTTCCAGTGTGACCAACTATTGAAGTAATATTGATTATTTTTCCAGATTTATTTTTTAACATCTTTTTAATTGCAAATTTACTTAACAAAAAAGTTGAGTTTAAATTTATATCAATTACTTTTTTCCAATCATTAAAGTCCATTCTTATTGCTAAATTATCAATTGTAATACCAGCATTATTTACAATACAATCTAAATTCCCATCAAAATGCGATACCGCGTTGTCAATAAATCCCTCTATTTTGTCCATTTGTGAAATATCAAATTTTAATATCTTAATGCTTTTAAATTGAGATTTTAATTCATCTAATTTTTCACTTTTGGTTCCAGATGCTAAAATATTTGCTTCACAATCATTCAATTTTTTTACAATTGAATTTCCTATTCCACCAGTTGCTCCAGTAACAATAATATTCTTATTTTTTAAATCATTCATATTTTTAATTCTTTTATATTAATCTCTTCATTTATTGAATTTATTTTTACATCTTTACTTATTCTTTTCACTAAACCTGAGAGGACTTTCCCTGGACCAATTTCAATAAAATGGTTTATACCATTATTTATCATATAATTTACGCTCTCTCTCCATCTTACCCTATTTTCAATTTGATTAATCAATAATCTTTTTAATTCGACTAAATCAGAAATTTCTTTTGCAGTAACATTTGATATTAAAGGGGTCTTTGCTTCCAAAAAATTTGATTTTTCAATTTCTGATTTCATTATTTCAGTTGCTTTGTTCATTAATTTGCAGTGAAAGGGTGCACTAACAGGAAGTTTTATATTTTTAATTGAATTTGATTTAAAAATTACAATTAATTTTTCAAGATCAAAATTTTTTCCACTCAAAACTAATTGACCATTTGAATTATCATTGGCTATTTCAACTTTTAAATTATTTTGATTATCCTCTAAAATTTTTTCTATTTTTTCTACACTTGAACCCAATACTGCCAACATCCCCCCTTCTCCATTTGGAACAGCATTTTGCATTGCATCACCTCTTAATCTTAAAAGTCTAATTGTATCTGAAAAACTTAAGTATCCTGCACACGATAAAGCAGAATATTCTCCAAGCGAATGTCCTGCAAAATATTTAGCTTTATTAAGATCTATATTAAATTCTTTTTTAATAACATTAAATATTGAGTAACTAATCAAAAAAATTGCGGGCTGTGTATTCACAGTTAGATCTAATTTCTCCTTTGGTCCATCCAAAATAATTTTAGATAAAGAAAATCCAAGCACATTATCTGCTTCTTTGAATAAATCTTTAACTAAAGAATATTTTTCAAAAAAATTTTTTCCCATTCCAACTATCTGCGATCCTTGACCTGGAAAAATTACTGAAAACATCTCAAAAAAAACCTATTTTTTTTATATTTTGCTATTGATATTGAAGATTTATAATAGTATATCCTCGTTTTTTATTAAAGAATTTAAATGAATTTATACGAACATACAATAATTGCTAGGCAAGATGCTTCACCAAGTGAAATCAAGCAATTGACTGAAAAATATTCTAAAATTGTTGAAAAAAATGCTGGTGAAGTTGTTAAAACTGAAAATTGGGGTCTTTTAAACTTATCTTATCTTATTAAAAAAAATAAAAAAGGAAGTTACATACATTTTAAAATCAAAGGTAAAGGAAACGTGATTCATGAATTAGAAAAAAATGAAGCTATAGATAAAAAGCTTTTAAGATACTTAACTGTAAAAGTGAAAGAGTTTGACCTTGAAACTAATTATTTTTCCAAAAAAGATGAAAGCGAGAATAAAAAAAATAACAAAAACTAATTATGCCAAAAAAACAAAGTGGAAATAAAAGAAACAAACAAAATAATTTTGCAAAGCTAAGTATATTTCAGCCCAACAAATATAAATTTAAAAGAAACTGCCCTTTTTCAGTAAAGGGAGCCCCAAAAATAGACTATAAAAATATCAAATTATTAAAAAAATATGTTTCTGAAAATGGTAAAATTTTGCCTTCTAGGATAACTAACGTAAGTCAAAAAAAACAAAGAGAACTTTCATTGTCGATCAAAAGGGCAAGAAACTTAGCTTTATTATAGAAAAAAAAATGAAAGTAATTTTATTAGAGAATTTTAAAAGATTGGGATCAATTGGTGAAATAATTGATGTTAAAAGAGGATTCGCCAGAAATTTTCTGATTGCAAATAAAAAAGCCCTGTATGCATCAAAGGAAAATATTAAACAAGTAGAAAAGCTAAAAACTGAATTATCAAAAAAAGATAATGAAAAAAAACTAAATGCACGAGCGTTGTTTGAAAAAATTAATCATAAAGAATATCAAATTAAAAAACTTTGTACTGAAAATAATGAATTATATGGATCAGTTAAACCAACTGAAATATCAAAACTCGTGAAAGAAAAAGAGAATATTGAGATTAAACCTTCAATGATACAGCCTATACATGAAATAAAGTCTTTAGGAAAATTTAAGGTCAAAGTTTCTTTGCACTCAGAAGTTGATGCTGAGATTAGTATAAAAGTTGAGTCTGCCGAAAGCATACAATAATTATACAATTTTTTCCCCAGCTTATTTTTAAAATTTTGCTTTAGTTTTTTTCGTGTAAATTATTAACATGGAAAATTTAACTTTAGTTAAAAATAACTTTAAAGAATTACCAAATAATATCGAGGCAGAGCAAGCAGTAATTGGATCAATACTGGTTTCAAATGAGATTTTTGATGAAATAAATATTATTATAACAAGTAATAACTTTTATGATCCAATGCATCAAAAAATTTTTGNAGCAATNGAANGTTTAATATTTAAAGGATTGTTGGCAAATCCAATAACTCTAAAAAATTATTTTGAGGAAGAAAAAGATGAAATAAATGTTCCAGAATATTTAGTTAAAATCACAAAATTTTCAACCTCAATCAGACAGGCAGTTGAATATTCAAAGATTATTTATGACATGTTTGTCCGTAGGGAACTTATAAAGATTTCAGAGCAAACTATTGATGATGCTAAATTAGGAGATCTTAGTACTAGTGGTCAAAAAATAATTGAAAATTCTGAGAAAGAATTATTTAAGTTAGCTGAGAAAGGTTCTTTTAGCTCTTCTTTTATTAAGTTTGACAAAGCCCTTAAGGAAACTATTGATATGGCTTCAGCAGCGTATAAGAACGATGAAGGAATTGTGGGAGTGCCAACTGGGTTAAGAGATCTTGATGATAGATTAGGTGGTCTTCACAAGTCTGACTTAATTATTATAGCAGGTAGACCAGGAATGGGTAAAACAGCTTTGGCAACTAATATTGCATTTAATGCTGCTCAAAAATTAAATGAAAGTGGAAGAAAATCCTCTATCGCTTTTTTTTCATTAGAAATGTCATCTGAACAGTTGTCTACAAGAATTTTAGCTGAGCAATCAAGAGTAAAATCAAATGATATTAGAAGAGGCAAAATAACAGATGAACAATTTGATAAATTTATTGAAACTTCAAAAAATATTGCCGAACTTCCACTTTATATTGATGAAACACCAGCTATCACAATTGCTGCAATGAGTAATAGAGCAAGACGTATTAAACGAATACATGGTCTTGATATGATTATTGTAGATTATATTCAGCTAATGAGAGGAACTTCTAATTATAAGGATGGACGTGTCCAAGAAGTTTCTGAAATAACTCAAGGTTTAAAAGCAATTGCCAAAGAATTATCAGTCCCTGTTGTTGCTCTTTCACAACTTTCAAGACAAGTCGAACAAAGAGATAATAAAAAACCACAATTATCGGATCTAAGAGAGTCTGGCTCTATTGAACAAGATGCTGATGTGGTTATGTTTGTCTACAGAGAATCATATTACCTAGAAAATAAAGAGCCAACACCAGCTACTGCAGAACATGCTGAATGGCAAGTGAAAATGAACGAGGTCTCTAATTTAGCAGAATTAATCATAGGAAAACAAAGACACGGTCCAACAGGAAATGTATTCCTTGAGTTTGAGGCAATGTTCACTAAATTTAAAGATACTCAAACTAATTAAATTTTAATATAAATGGGTGAGATGATCGCCCAATTTTATCAAAATAATATTCTCAAATGCCCAAGAGCTGTATTCATAATTTTATTAATAGCATTGTTTAGCTTTGGTTATTTCTCAAAAGATTTTAGATTAGATGCCTCTTCTGAAACATTATTGATAGAAGGTGATCCAGACTTGAAGTATCTTGAAGAAGTTACTGAAAGGTATGGTTCAAAAGAATTTCTTATTTTAACNTATACCCCAAACGAGAATATGATATCNGAAACTTCGATAAATAATCTCTTAAGTTTAAAGTATAAAATACAAAGCTTAAAATGGGTCCATAGTGTAATAACTCTTCTGGATATTCCTTTGTTAGATAATTCTGATGCACCTCTTCAAGAAAGATTACAAAATTTCAAAACTTTAAAAGATGAGGGTATTAACAAGGAAAGAGGCTTTAAGGAAATTCTTAGTAGCCCAGTATTCAGGGACTTTGTAATTAGTGAAGATGGTAAGACAAGTGGGATAATTGTAAATATTAAAAAAAATAAATATTTAGATGAAAAAAACAAAACTCAAGAAGAAATTGAATTATTTAAAGATAGATTAAAAAAACAAAATCATGAAAATATTCTCGAAATAAGAGATGTTATTAAAAGTTATGAAGATATTGGAAAAATACATCTAGGTGGAATACCTATGATTGCAGATGATATGATGTCATTTATNAAAAATGACATAATTGTCTTTGGTTTAGGAGTATTTTTTTTNATNATNGCAACTTTGTGGTTTGTTTTTAGAAAAATTATTTGGATTCTCGTTCCGATTTCTAGTTGTNTGTTCTCAGTAATTATTATGATTGGCCTTTTAGGTNTATTGGGCTGGAAAGTAACTGTCATATCNTCTAANTTCATAGCACTAATGTTAATTCTAACAATGGCTATGAATATTCATATTAGTACAAGGTTTCTTCAATTAAAAAAAATTAATCCTGAAAAAAATATTATGCAGTTAATCACGTTGACGACGAGTAAAATGTTTTGGCCAATTTTATATACTGTGTTGACAACAATTATTGCATTTCTATCTCTAATATTTAGTGAAATTAAACCTGTTATTGATTTTGGGTGGATGATGACTTTAGGTTTAATGACCTCATTAATTATTACTTTTACATTGTTACCAAGTTTGATCAGGTTTGTTCCTGAGGGTAAAATTTTTTTAAAGGAAGATAAAGACTCNANAATAACATCTTTTTTTTCNANNATTTCTCTNAATAATCAAAAAANAATTTTTTCTGTCACCATTTTAGCAATACTTTTAAGCTTAATTGGTATAAGTCGTTTGGAAGTTGAAAATAGCTTTATAAATTACTTCAGTAAAAAAACTGAAATTTATCAAGGCATGAAACTAATAGATGAAAAATTAGGTGGAACTACACCACTTGAAGTTATTTTAAAGTTTCCAAAAAAAGATATTTCAAAAGAAGCGAATGATGATGAATTTGATGATTGGGATGATGATAACCAAGATGATGAAAAGTATTGGTTCACTAAAGATAAGATTGATACAATTTCATCAGTTCATAATTATTTAGATGGATTGCCCCAAGTTGGAAAGGTTTTATCTTTTTCTTCAATTGTTGATGTAGCTACACTGCTAAATAATAACAAACCTCTTGGTACTTTAGAAATGGGTGTTCTTTACTCTAAAATACCTGATACTATTAAAACAGAAATTGTTGATCCTTACATCTCCATAAAAGACAATGAAGCAAGAATAAATCTCAGAATAATTGACTCTCAAGAAGGCTTAAAGAGAAATGATTTAATAAAAAAAATAAATTATGATTTAAAAAATAAAATTGGTCTTGATGAAAAAAGTTTTAAGTTAAGTGGGGTATTAATTTTATTTAATAACTTGCTACAAAGCCTTTTCAAATCACAAATTTTAACNCTNGGANTAGTAATGATTGGAATTTTTATAATGTTTATAATACTCTTTAGAAATGTNAAATTGTCCTTAATTGGTGTAGTTCCAAACTTTATAGCTGCTTTTTTTATTCTTGGAATTATAGGATTGCTAAATATACCACTTGATATGATGACAATTACTATAGCAGCAATTACAATTGGTATAGCTGTTGATAATAGTATTCATTATATTTANAGATTTAANGAAGANTTTANCAAAATTAATNACTATAAAAAAACATTGATTTTGTGTCACTCNACTGTTGGTAANGCTATTTTAAATACNTCGATAACAATTATTTTTGGNTTTTCAATTTTAGTTTTATCAAATTTTATTCCTACNATTTANTTTGGAATTTTTACNGGACTGGCNATGTTNTTAGCAATGATTTCTGTATTAACATTACTTCCNTCTTTAATANTGGTTNTGAAACCGTTTGGAAAATAATTTAATGCAAGACTTGCTTTCAAATTTTTATAAGGCAAGTTCAATTATCGATATTATTTACTTAGTAATTACAATTTTTTCTTTAATTAAATGTTACAAAAAGGGCTTTGTATTGAGTATTTTATCTATGGCAAAATGGTTATTGGCCTATGTCATAACTTTATTAATTTTTCCAAGATTTAAACCATATTTAAAAGGTATTATAGACAATGAATATGTATTGGATATTGGCCTTGGAATCTCAATATTCGTAGTTGTAATATTTTTTGTTTTATTAATTAATAAAGGACTTAGCAAGGCAATAAGATATACGGGAATCGGAAGTTTAGACACTGTGTTTGGATTCTTTTTTGGATTTATTAGGGCTTATATAATCTCCATATGTCTATTTTCAGCTGTGCATATAGTGTATAATTATGAGAAATGGCCAAAAAATTTGAGTAAATCATTCGTCTTTCCATATTTACAAAAAGGTAGTAATTACTTATTAAAAGAATTTCCTAATGAAAAAACATATCAAGACTCTAAAGAAAAAATTAACGAACTTTGATCCGAAGATTAAAGAAGAGTGTGGTGTATTTGGTATAAGTAATGCTAAAGATGCATCAGCTTTGACTGCTCTTGGATTACATGCTCTTCAACATAGGGGCCAAGAAGGTTGTGGAATCGTAAGTTTTAACGGTAAAGAATATTTTTCTGAAAAAAGATTTGGGTTAGTTGGAGATAATTTTAATAAGGAAAAAGTCCTCAAAAAACTTCAGGGTGATTTTGCAATTGGTCATAATAGGTACAGCACTACAGGTGAAAACACACTTAGAAATATTCAGCCTTTTTTTGCAGACACAAATGCAGGAGGAATTGGAGTTGCTCACAATGGAAATTTAACTAATTCAATTTCACTTAGAAAAAAGTTAGTTGATGACGGAGCTATTTTTTATACAACTTCCGATACTGAAACAATTGTTCAATTAATTGCAAAATCTAAAAGATCAAAAACAATTGATAAAATTGTTGATGCAATTTTTCAAATTCAAGGAGGATACGCTCTTGTAATGCTTACCCAAACTTCTTTGGTTGGTGTTCGAGATCCATATGGTATCAGGCCTTTGGTGATTGGGAAATTAAAAGATAGTTATGTTTTGACATCTGAAACTTGTGCTCTTGATATTATTGGTGCGAAATTTGTTAGAGAAGTAGAAAATGGAGAAATAGTTTTGATTGAAAAAAATGAATTAAAAAGTATTAAACCCTTTCCATTTAAAAAAGTAAGGCCTTGCGTATTTGAGTACATATATTTTGCAAGACCTGATAGTATGCTTAATGGTAAAACAGCTTACGAATATAGAAAAAACCTTGGTTCAGAACTTGCTAAAGAAAATGATATAAATGCAGATATTGTTGTGCCTGTTCCAGACTCAGGAAATGCAGCAGCTTTAGGCTTTGCACAACATTTAAAAATAAAGTTTGAGCTTGGTCTGGTAAGAAATCATTATGTAGGCAGAACTTTTATTGAGCCCAGTCAAAAAATTAGAAGTTTAGGTGTTAAGTTAAAATTAAATGCTAATCAGTCAACTATCAAAGGGAAAAAAATAATTTTAATAGATGATTCTTTAGTTCGAGGTACTACTTCACACAAAATAGTTAAAATGCTATATGATGCTGGAGCGGAAGAAGTTCATGTTAGAATTGCATGTCCAGAAATAAAATTTCCTGATTTTTATGGAGTTGACACTCCAACAAAAAAAGAATTGCTTGCTGCGAATAAAAACAACCAGGAAATATGTCAATACATAGGTGCAAAATCATTAAAATTTTTGTCAATTAATGGAATGTATCGAGCAATTGGTTTTAATCAAAGAAATGAAAGTTACCCTCAGCTAACAGATCATTATTTTACTGGCGACTACCCTGTTAAACCTATAGATGAACTTGGTGATAGTAAAATAACTCAATTATCATTATTAAATACTTCATCAAATAATTAAATGAAAAAAGTAAGTTTTACAGAAATGAAAAATGGCACTAAAGAGGATTATCTTTTTTTAGATAAACACGAAAAAGATTTTGCTAGCAAAACTGCTGACAGAATATTAAAGTTTATGTCTGGACTTACTGAAACTTTAGAAGGTTACCAAATATCTAGACTTGAACATTCACTTCAAAGTGCCACTAGGGCACACAGAAATGGGGAAACTGAAGAAATGGTTGTTGCTTGTTTATTGCATGATATTGGTGATGAATTAGCACCCATGAATCATTCAGAGTATGCGGCTGCAATACTTAAACCATATGTTTCAGAGAAAACTCATTGGATTATTGAAAAACACGGTGAGTTTCAAATGTATTATTATGCTCATCATCTAGGTGGTGACAAAAATACAAGGGATAAATATAAAAATCATAAATATTTTCAAGATACGATTAATTTTTGTGAAAAATATGATCAAAATTCTTTTGATCCAAATTATGAGTCTTTGCCGTTAGATTTTTTTAAACCAATGGTTAAAAAGATCTTTTCCAGAAAACCATACTCCTCACTTAAAAATAATTAATAAGTAAAATTAAAATAGATGATTACAACAAAAGAACAAATAATAGAATATTTCAAATCCGGAATTAAAAATAAAAAAGATTTTAAAATTGGAATTGAACACGAAAAATTTCTTTTTAATAGTGAAAATGATAAAAGAGTTAATTATTCAAAAATAAAAGAGATGTTTTCTAAGCTTATCGAATTTGGTTGGAACCCAATATTTGAAAACGACAATATTATAGGCCTTAATAAAGGGGGCAAAAACATTACTCTTGAACCAGGAAATCAAATAGAGTTATCAGGTGACAAACTTAATAATATTCACGAAGCATGCGCAGAGTCTTATGATTATTTATTTGAACTTAAACAAGTTACAAAAAAACTTAATATAAAAATTGTAAGCGCTGGTTTTGATCCAATATCAAAGTTATCTGAAATTCCAAATAATCCAAAAAAGAGATACAAGCTGATGACAAAAGATATGCCCGAAGGTGGAGAATTAAGTCTGGATATGATGTATCGAACCTGTGGAACACAATTAAATATAGATTATAGCTCTGAAGAAGATTTTAAAAAAAAATTTAAAATAGTTAATTCTATTGTTCCTATTTCTATTGCTTTGTTTGCAAACTCTTCAATTATTGAAAAAAAAAAAAGTAATTACTTATCTTATCGATCAAAAGTTTGGCAAAACACTTCTCGAGGCGGCCTGCCTAAGTTATTTTTGGAAAATTTAAATTTTGAAAAATACGCAGACTTTATAATAAATTTTCCATTATTGTTTATTCAAAATAAGGATAATTATTTTTCAGGTAAAGATTATACATTTAATGATTTTATGTATGGCAAAATAAAGGAATTAAATAATCGTCTGCCTGATGAAAGTGATCTATCAATTCACTTAAGCACAATTTTTACAGAAAACAGACTTAAAAAATATATTGAATTAAGATCTATGGATACTTGTGGCTGGGATTGCTTGTGTGCGGGTCCAGCATTTAATATTGGAATGTTGTACGGAAATTTAGATGAAATTTACGAATTGGTATCTAAATGGGATATCAATAAAATAATGAATGCTTATTTAGAAGCACCACAAAAAGGATTTAATACTCAGCTTATGGGCAAAGATCTTCTACANTGGTCCTCGGTACTATTGGATTTATCAAAAAAAGGCTTAGAAAAAAGAGATGTAGCTAATAAAAGTGGAAAAAATGAGACCTTGTTTTTAAATCACTTACAAAAAGTAATTGATAATAAAACAACAAACGCACATCATATGATTATTAAATTTTCAAAAGATGAAGATTTAAATGAATTATATGATAAATAAAATTGTTGCTATTCAAGGGGATCACCCATCTAAACTAAACCCTTTAACAGACACAACTATTTTTTTAGCTCACGAGATACAAAAAAAAAATTATAAAATCTTTTATTATAATCCTAAAGATTTGTCTGTTATCAATTTTAAGGTAATTGCAAAAGGTTTTTTCATTAAGTTTAATTACAAAAAAAAGAAATTTTTCAAAATATTAAGAAAAAAAAAATTAGAGCTCAATAAGTGTAAATTTCTGCTTATCCGGCAAGATCCACCATTTAATCTAGAATATATTAGTTCAACTTTGATATTAGATAAAATCAAAGAGAAAGTAAAAATTATTAATGATCCAACTGCAATTAGAAATATATCCGAAAAACTTTATTCAACGAAATATCAAAAATTTATGCCTCATACAATTTTCTCACAAAATATTGAAGAAATAAAAAAATTTTTAAAAAAAAATAAAAAAATAATCGTAAAGCCTATCAACAGCTACAGTGGAAATAGCATACACTTGTTAACTAAATTTGATCATGGATTCTTTAAAAAATTTATTAAAAAGCATGACTATATTATGTGTCAAAAATATTTACCAAAAATAAACCTTGGTGATAAAAGAGTTTTTTTGATTAACGGTAAGGTCTTTGGTGCAATTTCGAGAATTCCAAGAAAAGGTTCATTTTTAAGTAATCTAAGTAAAGGTGCTAGACCAACAAACACTAAATTAACAAAAAAAGAATTAAAAATATCGAAATTAATTAGTAAGAACTTAAAAAGAGAGAAAATTTTCTTTGCAGGGATTGATTTTATAGATGGGCAGCTAAATGGTGATATTAATGTGACATCGCCGACTGGTTTAAAAACTTATTATGATATCTCTAAAATAAATCTGGCTTTAGCTTTCTGGAAAGAATTGAAAGCGTGAAAAACTTATCAGATCAACAAAAAGGATCATTGTTAGCTTTTGTAGCTGTAATGTTTATTACACCAGACTCTTTATTCATTAGACTTTCAAATGTAGATACTTGGGGTTTAGTTTTTTATAGGGGAATTATTCCTTTTTTTACAGTTTTGTTGGGAATGTTAATTATTTACAAATTAAATTTTTTCAANATACTTTTATCCAGCGGTTATCATGGAATTTTCTATGTTATAACATTTAGTGTAACCAATATTACTTTCGTAGTTTCTATTCAAAATACAAATGTTGCAAACACACTCGTGATGATAGCGACTGCTCCAATGTTATCAGCAATACTTGGTGCAATATTTCTTAAAGAACCACCTGACAAAAAAACATGGATCTCAATAATAATTACTTTCTTAGCAATAATATATATTTTTTATGACTCGCTTAAGCTAGGAAATTTTTATGGAGATATTTTAGGATTTATTACCGCAATTGGTTTAGCTGTGGGAGCAGTAATAATTAGATCTGCAAAAAATAAAAATCTTGTTCCTGCTGCTGTTGTTGGTAAATTATTTGTAGCCACTTTTGCATTACTTTTTATTGAAAGTTTTGCTTTAATTGGAACAGACCAGCTCATTGTTCCATTGATGTGTATTTTGTGTGTAGCAATACCTTTTGTATTAGTAACTATAGCCCCAAGATTTATTCCTGCTGCTGAGGTAAATCTTTTTTTCTTATTAGAAACTATAATTGGTCCAATTTGGGTTTGGTTAATAATAAAGGAACAGCCAAGTTTGGAAACCCTACAGGGTGGCTTGATTATCGTTTTCACTATTGCAATACACTCATATTTAAAACTTAAAAATTCGTAGGTTTGTCTTAATTAAGACTTGATTTAATAATACATCGCGAATAATTAGCNCAAATTTATGAATAAAGTTTTAAAAAATTCTTGGGCATTATTCTTAGGAATGGGCTTTATAATGATGGCCTATGGTTTTCAGGGATCACTCCTTGGTGTAAGGGCTGTACAAGAAGAATTTAGTCTTACTTCAACTGGGTTCATGATGTCTGGTTATTTTGTAGGATACTTTATTGGGGCAGCAACTATTCCAAATATAATTTCAAGAGTTGGTCATATCAGAGTTTTTGCAGCTTTTGCATCTTTAGCTTCTTTGGTTGTTTTAATTCACTCGGTTATAATTCATCCTTTTGTTTGGTTTTTGTTAAGAATACTTACAGGTATAAGCATGGTTTGTATCTATACAGTTGCTGAGAGTTGGTTAAATGACAGATCAAGTAATAAAAATAGAGGAAGTGTTCTCTCTATTTATATGGTCATACTTTACGGAACCATGGGTGTAGGAATGTTTTTATTGAATTTTAGTAGTCCTAAAAATTTTCAACCTTTTATATTAGTTTCTGTAATTACTTCAGCTGCTCTTATTCCAATATTGCTAACAAAAAAGAAACCTCCAAATTTTAAAAAAATACAAGCAATGAGCTTGAAAGAATTATATGAGGCTTCTCCATTTGGTATTATCAGCTCTCTTTTTTATGGTACAATTCAATCTGCTCTATTCACACTGTTAGCCGTTTATGCAACTTCAATGAACTTTACAATATTAGAGATTTCAATTGTAACTTTTCTTTTAGCTGTGTCGGGTGCAGTAGCTCAATTTCCTGTTGGCAAAGTTTCAGATATTTATGATCGAAGAAAAGTAATTGTTTTTTCAACTTTTGGAGCAGCAATATTTGCAATTGTAGCAATATTTGTTTCAAGACAGATGTATTTACCAGGTGGTCTTGCAACAAGCAAAACTTGGTTTTACATCTTCTTTATTCTTTTTTCATTTTGTAGTTTACCNATGTTTTCATTAATACTAGCTCACACAAATGACTTTATTTCAAAAGATAAATTTGTTGCTGCTGGTGCTGGGCTTCAGTTTGCGTTTGGATTAGGTGCAATGAGTGGTCCATTTTTGTGTTCTATTTTTATGGATCTTACTGGGCCAAATGGTTTTTTTGTATTTCTTTTTATTTTTCATACCTTTATTGGTCTGTTTGGAATATACAGAATGAAAGTTAGAAAATCAGTTGATAATCCAGACTCTCAATTTGTCGCTATGCCTCAAACAATAACTCCAGCTGGGATAGAGCTAAACCCGACTACTGAACACATAGAGGAACCATATTCAGAAAAAGTTAAAGAAATACTTGAAAGAAAAGGTGTTAAATACAAAAAAGAAGTTAATGATGATAAAATAGACGAACAAGCTTATTAAGATAATCGCTTTCAGGTTGTAACCCAATTTAAACAATATCACTCAATTTAATTAAGATTTTTATTGAATAATTGTNATTTCTCTAGTGAAATAAAAAAAAGTTNAAAATGCCACTTAANAAAAAAAAAATTAAAAAAAAAAGAAAAGCTACTGGGTTAGCAAAGATTGCTACATTTACAACCAGTTCAATAAGTAGCGCGTTATCAAACTACAAAAAAAATAAAGAATTAAATAAGATCAAAGCAATCAAATTACAAAAGCTTGAAGAAAGAAACTCTCTTCAGAAAGAAAAGAAAGAATTAAAACTCTGGGAGGATAGATTAAATAAAGAAAGCAACAAAATTAAATTAAATGAGGACGAACTTCGGATTAGAGAAAAAGAAATAAAATTAAGAGAAGAAAAACAAAAAATCGAAACTGAAAGATTGATTAAAAAAGATGAAGAATTGGTTGTAGCAGCTAAAGAATTAAGAGAGAAAGAAAAACAGATTAAAATTAGAGAAGAAGAACAAAATAGAAAAGATATTGATTTAAAAGTAAGAGANGAAGANCAAAAAAACAAAGAATTGAGAGAACAAAGACGTAAGAATAAAGAGTTAAAATTGCTCAAAGAAGAGGAAGAAAAACAAAAAGAGCTTGAGTATATGAAAATTAAAGAATGGGAAGAAAAATTTGATAGGGAGCAAAAACTAAAAGAACAACAAGAAATTAGACGAGAACAAAGGCTTATTCAAAAGGAAATGGAAAAAAGAGCAAGGTTCGAGGAAATTGAAAAAAATCCATCAAGCTCATCAGTTAATTTAGAGAATTTTGATATAGATAAATCAAAAGAGAATTAATTATTCTGTAAATTTTAATAGATTAGACAATTATTGCTCAAAATAATTATATTCTTTTTATGAACAAGGAAAATGCAATCAAATTATGGAAAATAATTCAAGAAGCTGGTGATTTCCTAAAAGGACAATTACCAGAACATCCAAATCATCCTAAAGGAAGAAATCCCTATGCACATGTTGCAATTTGTATAAAAAATAAATTTAATCAAAGTTATAAAGATATTCCAGACGAGAAATACAATGAAGTCATTAAATATATAAATTTTTTAAAAGAAAATCCAAGTTAGAATTACTGCTTAGGGAAATAGTCTTTAAGATCACCTTCTCTATAAACATCTGCTGTGCAACAGTGAAGTCCCCCACCAAATGCATATGCATCCCTTAGCTCAACTGGGATTACTTCCATTCCTAATTTGTCAAGTTGATCTGCTTGATATTTTTCACTTTTTTCAACACACACTGTCTTTGGATCCAAAACTAAGACATTCATCGAAAGCCAAACCGAAGAATAACATAGCGGCGGTGGTTCATTATGGGCAGGCTGTGCTGCATCAATTATTTCCCAACCATTATTTTCAAATAATTTTCTCTGCTCCTTAGGAAGTCTTCTTTGCGGATTGTTTATGATCAAACCTTCTTTAATTGGTGTAAATGTTGCATCAATATGTATAGGATAAGGATCTCCAGGAAAATTTACTGCATGAACTCTATGATCTTTATAATGTCTTTTTAACCAATCAATTCCTTTTAAATTTGTTGTAAAACCATGTTGCACTACTAAATCTTTACCAAATCTTAATACGTCAGCAGCATCAAACAACGGCTCTTCTTCTGTAGTTACAAAAAATTTATCTTCAGTCCACTGAAGTCTTTTTTGAATTCCTATTTTATCAGACAAATAATCCTTTCTATAATCTGCGTCCGTTAATCTAGGTTTCGGAGCAGACTCATGTCTCATGTTAGAATCTGAATTATAATATTCTTTTAATAAAGGCCTATAACTAAGATATTCAAACCATCTACACCTATAACTCATTGTTGCCTCTAAAATTTCATTTCCTACTGTCAATAAAACATCTCTTGGTGGCATGCACCCAAACATTGTTTCCGCTTCCCAATCTGGAGTAGATGTTTTTTGATTAAAATCGATTGGTAATGGTCGGTCTACTCTAATTCCTCTTTTTTTTAAAATATCAGAAAAATCATCTAGTAATTGATTTGCTTTGTCTACAGTATCTTTGGTTCTTGGACCAAATTTACCTCGCATGTCTGAGTCTTCTGGAACCTTGGCATCTAATGCAGGTTCTGGTGCTGGAATACAGGTACCATCAGCCTTACCGACGATTACATGCTTTAATGGATCCCACTCATTCCAACTATTAACAATTATTTTATTATGACTCATATAAATTTTTAATCATATTCTTTTAGAAAAATTATAATTTATCTTATTTTCATTTTTGAATTAAAAAAATCAGGTCTTTCCATAAATTTATAGTTCTAATTTAAAGCAATATGTCTTTTATTCCATCTCATAATAAGACTGTAATAAAAAAGTGACACAAAAAGGAAAAATCCACCAATGATTGTGTTAGAGGATGGAATTTCATTGATTCCAAATAAAGGTAACCAGACCCAAAAAATTCCACCAATAACCTCTGTCAAAGATAATAATGTTAATTCTGCTGCAGGAATCGCTTTAGATCCAATCGAATAAAGAATTAATCCAAGACACACTAGAGTACCGTGTAAAGAAAACATGGTGCTATTATAACTTGTAGAAAAAAAAGGTTGATTTTTAATTAAAATCATAAGAGCTGCTAATACAAAACAAAATAAGCCTGCAACTGCTACAGTAGTGAATTTAGGTGTTTCTTTTCTCCATCTTAGTGTGACTGAAAATACTGAAAACCCAACTGACGAAGCTATTCCAAAAATAAAACCTATCAAAGAGTTTTTTTCTGTGTTGCCAATCGCCATAATAATAATTCCTACAGTTGCAATGAATATTGAAATCCAAACACTCAATGAAATTTTTTCTTTCAAAAACAAGAAGGCTAATAAAGCTGTAAAAAAAGGCATGGCCGCTAAACATAAAAGAGTAATAGCTGCACTTGTATTCGTTATCGAATAAATGAAGGAAATCATTGCAATACCAAGACCCAAACCACCAATTAATCCAGATTTTCCAATTTTTTTATAATTTTTGTAAAAATTCATTCCTTCCTCAAAATATAAATACAAATTTAAAAGAATAAAAATTGTTAAACCTCTTCCAAATATATACTGCCATGGCACCATGTGAGGATCATTCATGTATCTAACAACTAATGGACCAAAAGACCAAAGTAAGCCAGCAAAAAGAACTACTGGAATAGCAATTTTTTCATTTTTAAGCTCGACCATAATGAATATTTAATTGTAATTAGATTGAACTACAACAAAATAAATTATTCAATTAAATTTGAAAAAAAACTTGAGGTATGATCCATATTTTTGATCAGATAAAATACAATATATTTTACTCTCTTCAGTTGTATGATAGGTTGTAATTTAATTAGATTAATTAAAAATTTTAATGGACTTAGAAATACTAAAAATTGCATCGTTCACTGAAAATAATAAAAATATTTCAAATCATACCCACTTTTCAAAGCTAAAAAATTCAATGTGTGGGGATGAGATACAGATTAAATTAATAATAAAAAAAGATAAAATTGTTGATTTTGGTTATCAAGGAAATGCTTGTATTTATTGTCAAGCATCTGCAAGTTTACTTTCTAAAATGTCAATTAATCAAAAAAAAATGAAAATTAATAAACTATGTGATGAGGTAGAATTATATCTTAAAGGAAATAATGAAAATTATAAAAATAAGTGCTCGTCTTTCAAAAAACTATTCAAACAAAAAAACCTTTCGAGAAAAGACTGTATATTGCTTCCATTTAGAGCTTTAAAGAAGATACTAGTGAGTAAAATTTAAATGACAAATTTGAAGAAGTCTTTTTTAGCTGGTTTATTTTCGTTTATTACTATCAGTATATTAACTTTGTTAACTTATAAAACTGTGTATGGTGTNTTTTTATTAGCTTCTTTTGGCTCGTCAATGGTTCTTCTTTACGGATATCCTGAGAGTCCTTTCGCTCAACCAAAGAACGTTTTCTTTGGTCATTTCATAACAACCACTATCGGGTTAATCTTTTTAAATTTTGTTCCATTTCCAATTTATATTATTATTCCTTTAGCAGTTGGGTTTGGTGTTGGTTTTATGATTTTATTAAATGTAACCCATCCTCCTGCAGGTGGAAATCCAATTATAGTCATAATTGGTAGCGTCTCTTTTGATTACTTATTAAGTCCTGTTATAAGCGGGTCTTTAATAATTATAATTTCTGCTATTGCAATTAATCGATTTATTCTCAAAAAAACGTATCCTGCTAAGAAATAATTTATTTGCTTGAGCCTTAAAAATAATGTTAGATGCGTTTTAAAATTAACACTTTTAATTACATAGGAGAGTAAATGAAGATATTGTGTGTATTATACGATGACCCTAAAGGAGGTATGCCAAAATCATATCCTTTGGGAGATTTACCAAAATTAGATAAGTATCCTGATGGAATGACATTACCTTCACCTAAAGGTAGAGACTTCACGCCTGGTGAGTTACTAGGCTGTGTTTCAGGAGGATTGGGATTAAGAAAATTCTTAGAGAGTAATGGTCATGAATTTGTTGTTACAAATAGTAAAGATGGTGACGGATGTGAAGCTGATAAACATATTGTGGATGCTGATATTGTGATTTCACAACCATTTTTCCCATATTATTTAACAAAAGAGAGAATAGCTAAAGCTAAAAATTTGAAAATGGCAATTACAGCAGGGATAGGATCAGACCATGTCGATTTACAAGCTGCAATGGATAATAAAATTGATGTTGTAGAGGTAACATTCTGTAACTCAAGATCTGTTGCTGAACATATAGTAATGATGATTGTTTCTATGGTAAGAGATTACCATAACCAACATAGAATTGTTAATGAGGGTGGTTGGAATATCGCAGATGCAGTGCAAAGATCATATGATGTAGAAGGTATGCATATAGGAACAGTAGCTGCAGGTCGAATTGGACTTGATGCGTTAAGAAAAATGAAACCTTTTGACGTTCATTTACATTACTTTGACAGACACAAATTACCCGATGCTGTTGAAAAAGAACTTAATCTCACATTTCATGAGTCTGTAGAGTCAATGGTTAAAGTTTGTGATGTAGTGACAATAAATTGTCCACTTCATCCAGAAACTGAAAATTTATTTGATGATGCAATGATTAGTAAAATGAAAAAAGGTGCATACATTGTTAACACAGCAAGAGGAAAAATTTGNAATCGTGAAGCAATTGCAAAAGCATTAAAAAGTGGACAACTAAGTGGTTATGCCGGTGATGTTTGGTTTCCTCAGCCAGCTCCGAATGATCACGTCTGGAGAAGTATGCCTAATCACGGGATGACACCACATACATCAGGAACATCTTTATCTGCTCAAGCAAGATATGCAGATGGTGTAAGAGAAATTTTGGAGTGTTTTTTCGAAGGTAAAGAAATAAGAAACCAGTATTTAATTGTAAAAGATGGACAATTAGCTGGAATGGGTGCTCACTCTTACAGTAAAGGATCTGCTACTGGTGGTTCTGAGGAAGCAGCTAAATATAAGAAAAAATAAAAAATTCTTAAATTATTAAAGGTAAGCTACTTTAAGTAGCTACCTTTAATGATATAGACTCAATCTGTCTTTTTTGTATAAGTCTCATGATAATGAGATCTTTCGTATTTATATTATTAAGTTTAATAATTTCTAGCTCTGTATTGGCAACAGAAAAGAATAAAGCATATTTTGCAGGTGGATGTTTTTGGTGCATGGAGGAGTCTTTTGAAAAACTGAGTGGTGTTGAAGAAGTAATTTCAGGATACTCAGGTGGAAAAACTGAAAATCCAACATATAAGGAAGTTACTTATGGTAACACTGGTCATTTTGAAGTTATAGAAGTGATTTATGATAAAAATTTAATATCTTTTGAGAAGTTACTAGAAAACTTTTGGAAAAATATAGATCCATTTGACTCTTTCGGACAATTCTGTGACAAGGGTTATAGCTATAGATCTGTAGCATTTTTCACAAACGAGAAAGAAAAAGACTTAATTGAAAAAGACATTAAAAAATTAGAAAAACAATTTAATAAAAAAATTGTTACCTATGTAAGAAAATTTGAAAAATTTTATATTGCAGAGGATCGTCATCAAAACTACTATAAAGAATATTTGTTAAATTATTTAAAATATAAAAAAGCTTGTCGAAGGGAAGAAATTTTAAATAGAATTTGGAAAATGTAGGATTTAATGAAGAATAATATTAATTGGAATTTTGATAATACTTATTCCAGATTGCCAGACCCATTTAGAGAAAAAATTAATCCAGCAAAAGTTAAAAATCCTGAACTAGTTATGCTTAATAAATCCTTAGCTGAAAATCTTAATTTGGACTTTTCAGGTTTGGATCAAGCTAAATTATCAGCTCTATTTTCTGGTAATGAATTACCAAATAATTCTAGATCAATAGCTCAAGCTTATGCAGGTCATCAATTTGGACATTTTACAATGCTTGGTGATGGAAGAGCAGTTCTAATTGGAGAACACATATCTAAAAGTAATCACAGATATGATATTCAATTTAAAGGCTCAGGAAAAACTGCTTTTTCAAGAAACGGGGACGGAAGAGCAGCTTTAGGACCCATGTTGAGGGAATATATAATTAGTGAGTCGATGCATTTCTTAAACATACCAACGACAAGAAGTTTAGCAGTTGCAAAAACTGGTGAAAAAGTGATTAGAGAGACCCAATTAGAAGGTGCCATACTCACGAGAGTAGCATCAAGCCATATTAGAGTTGGAACTTTTCAGTATATTGCTGCAAGAAATAAAAAAGGTGAGTTAGAGATGTTATTTGAATATGTAATCAAAAGACATTATCCAGAGATTGAAAGTTCAAAAAAACAAGCCTTAGATCTTTTAAATGTTGTTTTAAATAAACAAATTGAACTAGTTGTAAACTGGATGAGGGTTGGTTTTATTCATGGCGTAATGAATACTGATAATATGAGTATTGCTGGAGAGACTATTGATTACGGGCCATGTGCATTTATGGATATTTATGATCCAAAAACAGTATTTAGCTCGATTGATAAGTTGGGAAGATATGCTTATTGTAATCAGCCAATCATAACAAAATGGAATCTTTCAAGGTTTGCTGAATGTTTGATACCCTTGATAGATGGAGATCAAGATAAAGCTATTAAATTAGCAACTGAAGTAATTGATACTTTTGAAAAAAAATATGAGGAAAAATGGTTGGGCATGATGAGAAATAAGATAGGCTTAGCTGATGAGGATGAGAAAGATAAGTTTTTGATTTTAGANTTACTTACTTGGATGCACCAGAATAAAGTTGATTATACAAATACATTTTGCCATTTAATGAATTTTCAAACCCAAAACGATATTGTTTACGAGAATAATGAATTTAGTGACTGGAAAAAAAGATGGCAGGAAAGATTAAGTCATAATAGTTCTTCAGAAAAATATATAAACTTAATGAGAAGTGTTAACCCTCTTGTAATTCCAAGAAATCACATTGTAGAAGATGCCTTAAAAAAAGCAAATCAAGGGAATTTCGAACCAATAAATAATTTTTTAAAAATTTTAAGTAGTCCTTATACTGATCAAAAACATATCACTGAATATCAAATACCCTCTCAATCAGATGAAAATTATCAAACTTTTTGTGGAACCTAATTAAAGAACATATGGTTCATGTCTGGCTTGTTTTCCTAAAACTCTTTCAACAGCCATATTCGAGATATCAATTGATTGATAAGCTCCAGTTGTAATCAATTCTGTTAATGCTCTACCAATGCCTGGGGCTTGCATTAGCCCTCTTCCTGTAAAACCTGTTGCCAAATAAACATTTTCAAATTTCGGATGCTTTCCAACAACCGCATTATTATCTAGTCGATTACAATCGTAATATCCTGCCCAACCTCCAGTTAATTTTAATTCTTCCATTGCAGGTATTCTTTTAGCTAATGCTGGCCAAACAAGTTCCTCAAAATCATCCCATGCCGGCTCAAGGTCTTCAGCATCAAAAATTGATTTTGGTGAACCTGCTAAATATTCTTTACCTTCAGGTCTCCAATAAACTCCAGTGGTCAAATCTCCAGTTAATGGCATTTCTGGAATATGTTTTGGACATTTAACTCTAAAGACAGTATGTTTTTGAGGTTCAACAGGAATATCTTCCAAAAGTTCTTTAGTCCAGCACCCAGCAGCTGAAATAATTGTTTTGGCACTTATTTCAGAAAGTGATTTCACCTCACCTTTTACAAACTCTGCACCAAGATCAATAGCTTTACTTTTTAATGCACTATGAAACATAAAAGGATCAATCCATCCCTCACTTTGATTATCAGTAAACGTAGCTGTTTCAATACCCTCACAATTAATATAAGGAAAAAATTTATTTAACTCAGAACCTTTGATATTTTTTGTTCCCGCATCGCACGCTTTATGATTTTCTAATGCTTTATATTGCTCCTCTGCGTGCTCAGGTCCAAACATTAATAGATACCCATTAGTGACCATACTAGCAGTTGGATTAGGATTTTTTTCTGTTTTTAATAAATCAGGAATTTGAAAAATAAATTCTCTAGCAAATTTTCCTAGTAAAATATTTTCTTTTTGAAAAAATTGTCTTCTAAATCCACCTAAAGACAAGGGAAACGAAGCTGTTTTATAAGTTGGATCTTTTTCTATAACTTTAACTTTTCTGCCCTCTTTTGACAAAAAGTAAGCAGTTGCGGCTCCTATTATCCCACCACCAACTATTACAACATCATCCATTAATTTAAAATTAGTAAGTTAATATTCAGAAATAATGCATAGCAACACCAAAGTAAATAGGGAATCATAAGGTAATAACTTACAAAATTGACACGTTTATATCTTATTATCAAAGTAATAATTAAACCAATTAAAATTATTAAAACAATTAAAGCTAAAAATATTTGGTGCAATCCAAAAAAAACGATACTCCAAGTTGTATTAAAAATAATATGGATAAAATAAATATAAATCGTGTTCATATCCCTATTTTTACTATGCCAAAAAAACCATATGGCTAATGTCATCATTAAATAAAGCGTTGTCCAAACAGGAGCAAATATCCACTCTGGTGGATTAAATTTTGATTTTATTAATTGTGAATACCATGGCTCTTTAAGGCTAATTGTCACTAAACTACCAATAAATGAGGCTGAAAATGTAATGATAAAAAAAAGTAATAATGATAAAAATTTATTTTTTAACATATTAGTATTATACATCTTAAATAATGAATAAAAAAACAATTTGGATCACTGGTGGAAGCACTGGTATTGGTAAAGCTTTGGCAATAAAATTTGCTAACGAAGGGTGGAATGTTGCTGTTTCAGCAAGACGTGAAAACCTTTTAAATGAAATTTCAGATAATCATGAAAATATAAGTTCTTTCCCTTTAGATGTGACTGACAAATCAAAATGTAAAGAGGTTTTTGAAAAAATTAAAAATAAATTTGAAAATATAGATATTTGTTTTTTTTCCACTGGCACATGGGATCCAAAAAAAGAAAAGGATATTGATGTAGAGCAAATTGAGGAAGTATTCAAAATTAATTTTTTTGGAACATTAAATAGTATTAAAGCAGTCGAAGAATATTTTAAAAATAAAAAAAGTGGAACTATAACTATTGTTTCCTCAATTGCAGGCTATAGAGGTTTACCAAATTCAACAGGATATGGNCCCTCAAAATCTGCGCTAAATAATTTAGCTGAAAGTTTATATTTTGATTTTGGACGATCGAATGTCCGAGTGTGTTTGGTATCACCAGGTTTTATCAAAACTCCTATGACAGACAAAAATGATTTTAAAATGCCTTTTTTAAAAACTACAGAATATGCTGCTGATAAAATATACGACGGTTTAATTAACAAAAAAGTTTTTGAAATTCATTTTCCAAAATCATTAACTATCACCCTTAAAATCTTAAGTTTTCTTCCAAGTAAAATTTATTTTGCTTTAGTNGGAAAAATGACAAAATATCAGAAAAAGAATTAATCTTTTACAAACACGACCGTTAGTTCTGCTACTTTGATACCAAACTTAGTCATCGTGGCTCTATTGATAGCTACTCGATCATCCTGTTTAAAAATCCAGTCATCAAAAGTTATTTTGATTTCTTTACCTTTTACTGGGACTAACAAAACATACTCAAACTTAAAAGCTGGACCATATGAGTAACCTCTGGCTTTACCAACTACATCTCCAGCGGTACCTTCATAATTATTTTCATCAATTTTAGTAATTTGCCATTGTCTGGTTTGTACTTCACCATCATCCCAATTAAATTTTTCATCAAGGATTAACTGTTTACCATCCCACTTACCATCTAAATCTGCTGAAAACTGTCTTGTGACTTTTCCAGATCTATTTTGAAGAATTCCCCAAGCTTTTACATTACCTGATAAGTAATTTTCTATTATTAGTCTTGGTTCTTTTCCTTTAAAATCTTCTGGTTTCATATCACTATTTTTTGAGCAGTTTGTAATTAAGAATAAAAAAATTATCAATAAAATTGATTTTATGTTTCCTATTTTAATCACAATCCTCCTGTTTTTTATTTATTTTGAATTGAAAATTGTATCAAATCGATATTTTTTGATTTAAATCCCGCTTCGCAATAAGAAAGATAAAATTCCCACATTCTTTTAAAAGTCATGTCAAATCCTTGCTTTTTAATTAAATCCCATTTTCTATTAAATTCATTTTTCCAGATAGCTAATGTATTTGCATAATGATCAGCATAAGAGTCGTAAGACTTTATTGTTAAGCCATTGTCTGAAACATATTTATTCAAACTACTTTTGCTTGGAAGAAATCCACCTGGAAAAATATATTTTTGAATAAAATCTTGTTTAGTTTTATATCTATCAAATAAATTATCATCGATCGTAATTGCTTGAATGGCTGCCCTGCCATCTGTAGAAAGGTTTTTCTTAATAGTTTTAAAATAACTTTCCAAATAATTTTGCCCTACTGCCTCAATCATTTCTATGGACGCTATTGAATTATATTTATTCTTTAAATCTCTATAATCTTTTATTTCAATATTTACTTTTTCATTTAAACCACAATTATGAATTCTCTGTTTTGCATATTCAAATTGTTTTTTTGAAATTGTAATACAATCAAGTTTCACATCATATTTTTTACCTAAATATTCAGCAAAACCACCCCAACCACATCCAATCTCTAATACTCTATCACCGTTGCTGGGTTTGATTAAATCTATCATTTTTTGATATTTATTATTTTGTGCATCTGAAAGATCTTTAGTGCTCTCACTAAAAATTCCACTTGAATAAGTTAAAGTGTCATCGAGCCATAATGAAAAAAAATCATTTCCCAGATCGTAATGTTTTGCAATATTTTCTTTACTTCTGTTTTTTGTATTTTTTATAAACATATTCTTAAAAAAATTAACGATAGGGAAATCAAGTAAACCAGAAAACTTATAGATAATTTTGATATTTCTAGCAGTTATTTCAATTAAATTGGATAAATTATCAGTTTCAAATTCTCCTCTCATGTAAGATTCAGCAAACCCAATACTGCCACTTTTTATAAGGTTAAAAGAAAAATTTGGATTTTTTATTTTCAATTGAGCTTTTAAATCATCTTGGGGGTTTCCAAATCTAAAAACTTTACCTTGATAGTTGGTAATTTCTAAATACCCAACATTAATTTTGGAAAGTATGCTAAAAACTATTTTGTCTGAAAATTTATTTAAGGCCATTAATTTTCAAAAGATATATTGTTTCTTATTTTTAATTTTTTCTGAACAAACTTTATTCCTTTAGTCCATAATTTAAACGCTTCAAAATGTATCGCTGTAATAATCTTAAAGGTCATTAATGGGTGTTTTAAATAAGATTTGATTAACTCTGAAGTTGTAAAATCTGTTCTTTTGCCATCTTGAGAAGCATACAATATTTTTTCATCTAACTGATATTGATCAATGATTACTGAAATTTTATCTGTAGGTTTTAAAATTCTAAAAAAATAATTACAATTCATTTCAATAAATGGTGAAACATGAAATTTTTTCTCACAATTATGCTGTATCATATTATTATTGCTTACTTTAAAAACATAAGTGTGTTGCTCTCCAAAAGTATTTTTTACCTCATAAAGTATAGATATTAAATCGTTGTGATTGTTGTATACATAAAAAACGCTTAGAGGATTAAAAACATATCCAAATATTCTTGGGTAACACAAGAGTTTAATTGTTATATTTTCACAATTAATATTATTTTGTTTAAGATTTTTTTTTACCCAATTTATTAAAGATGAGCCATCTCTTTCACCATGGTCTTTATCAAAAAAACTAACTAAATTAAATTTATTATATGAAAAGAGACTGATTGTTTTATCTAATTTTTCTAATTCGGAAAGGTCAATTAAAAGTGAAAATACTTTATATTTAAAAAAATGTATTTTTGGTTTAAATCTTTTATGAAT
>FUFK010036393.1_pt1 | contig 38290 bp, 40 predicted proteins | sample 1021851 | NCBI WGS metagenome assembly FUFK01 (sample SAMEA51879418, study PRJEB19060) | metagenome
AACAATTTGGAAAAAAGATAGAGGCATTTTCATTTCTTTTAGGACTTCATGATGGAGGTCTTTGTGAACCAATACTCTCGAAGTCGAACTACAAGATTGTCCTTGGCGGTTCATATTCATCCCCTTAACAGCAAAATTGGCTGCTTTTTTGGGATCGGCATCTGGAAAAATAATAATTGGATTTTTTCCTCCTAATTCCAATGATACATGGGTTAAATCTTCAGCCGCTGCTTTAGCAATTATTTTCCCTGTAGAAACGGAACCTACCACTCCAACTCGTCTGACATCTTCGTGTCGAACCATTGCATCTCCACAAATTGCATCCCCTGTAAGGACGTTCACGACTCCTTCAGGTAAAATTTCTTCACAAATCTCTGCAAAACGAAGACTCGACAATGGAGCCTGTTCAGAAGCTTTCACTATGACGGTATTTCCTGCAGCCAGGGCTGCAGCAGATTTTTCAGCACAAAANCGTAAGGGATGATTAAAGGGATTGATTTTAGCTACAACACCATATGGTTGTCTTCTTGTGAAGTTTAAATGACCNGGTTTTTCAGAAAATGTTTCTCCTTTTATTTCCGAAATAAGACCAGCAAAATATTTCAGTGAATCTGAAGACCANTCAACATCCCCTTTCATGCCGTTGAGTGCATTTCCTGAATCGACGCAATCCATCATTCCTAGTTCATCTCTGTTCTCCAAAAGTTTGTCTGCCAGTTTTATCAGAAAACCAGCACGCTCCTTCAATGGCATTTTCCCCCAGTCCTGAAATGCTTGCTTAGCAGCAATGACCGCACGATTGACATCCTCTTTTTCAGCAAGTGGAACTTCGCCAAGATGTTGGCCGTTGGAAGGGTTTATCGTTGAAAATCTTCCTCCTTTGTAGCTGTCAACCCATTTACCACCGATGAATAGTCCTTTAGGAGAAAAATTAATTTTTGGAGATGTCATTTAAACCTTTTCAACAGTTTGAATTTTGCTTCAAACATTTTTTAATTTTGATAGTGACTCTAAAGCAAAAGCTTCATTGGAAGAGAAACCTTGTATGAAAGATTTTTGTTTACATCCAAGGCATGGAGAAGGTTTTAAGGTTGGTAAAACTTTTCATGGCTTCGATCACTCCTTCTTTGTAACCAAGTCCTGAGTCTTTGATTCCACCGAAGGGAGACATTTCAATTCGATAACCAGGAACTTCCCAAATATTGACAGTTCCATGGTTGAGTTCATTGATGAACCGGGTGATGTAATCGAACCGGTTGGAGCAGACACCTGAGGAAAGTCCGAAATTCGTTCCATTGGCAACTCGGATGGCATCATCGATATCTTTGATTCGGATGACAGGGATTGCCGGCCCAAAGGTTTCTTCCATCACCAGTTCACAGTCCCAGGGAACATGGTCCACCACCGTGGGGTGAAACAGGGCACCTTCCCTTTGTTTCCCATAAAGCTTCTTGGCACCTTTTGAGACGGCGTCCTCGACCCTTCGTTCAAAAAGCATCGCAGAAGCTTCATCGATCACCGTACCCACATCGGTCTGCGGATTGGAGGGATCACTACAATTAAGCTTGGAAGCTTTCTGGACGATTTTTTCTACCAACTCATCGGCGATGGATTCAATTGCGAGAATTCGTTTAACGGCAGTACAGCGCTGTCCGGAGTTCTTCGTTGCTCCNGCCACAGCAAGGGTGGAAGCCCTTTCCAGGTCCGCGTCTTCCATGATGATCAGGGGTGCGTTCCCTCCGAGTTCGAGTACGGTACGCCGGTAACCCGCTTTTTCGGCGATGTATTTCCCTACAGAAACGCTTCCGGTAAAGGTTATCAGATCNATATTGGGATGGGTGATCATCGCATCACCGATATCCTGCGGAAANCCTGTAATCACCTGGAACATTTCCGGAGGCATTCCTGCCTCATACAAAACGTCCGCCAGCAGTAAAGCCGTCAAAGGCGTTTTCTCAGTAGGTTTGCAGACCATGCGGTTATTGGTTGCAATGCTNGGTGCGATTTTGTGCGCCACCATGTTGAGCGGATGATTGAAGGGAGTGATGGCGCTGATCACTCCCTGCAAGGGTTCACGCTGGGTGAAAATTTTCCGTTTTTGCCCATGGGGAGTCAGGTCACAGGAAAAGATCTGACCGTCATCCAGGATGCATAATTGACCCGTGAGGCTGAAGACATCGAATGCACGACCTACTTCATAAAGGGAATCTTTTTTGGAAAGTCCCGATTCTGCTGTGATCAGATCGGAAATCTCTTCTCTTCTCGAAACTAGAATTTCTGCGGTTTTTGAGAGAATCTGCTGCCGCTCATATCGGGTCAGTTTAGGCTTGAAATCTTGGGCGATTCTCATCGCCTTTTCGACCTGAGAACTGGAAGCTCGGGGGACGGATCCAACTTTCTCTCCATTGAAGGGATTGAGTACATCAAGAGAACCATTCTCTCCTGTAACTTTTTCCCCGCCGATTCTCATCTTTTCTTCTATCATCGCTTACCTAAGAATTAGTTTTCGATGCCGTTCAGGGCATATTCAAATATTTCTCGACTGCGCAGAGTTCGTTCATCCGCACGTTTCTGGTACGATTCCTTGAGAGGTTCACTCAGGATGAAAGGAACTTTGGCTTCATGAAGGCTGCCATGGGTTCGAAGACGTTTCCCCTTGAGTGCACTCAAATCATGATCCGTTTCCCTCCCTCCGATGACAAATCTCTTATCCGCAACAACGGCAAGATCCCCTTCACGGTCCAGGGGTAGTTCCAAATCCTTAGCGGCTTCTTCCTTAATCCATACCCGTTCAACTCCTTCCAGTGATTCGATGGCAGAAGCCACTTCAAGACGGTCCTGGTCCTGCTCAAGGTAAACCCGGACAAAACCACCAAGAGCTCCATGATGGCCGACAAAAGCATCCGTGATCGGGCAGATAACCTGACTCGAACCTGAACCAAATTGTTGATCCAACACATCCTGGAGCCAGATCACATTCGGTTCCCCGTTTTCAGCAGATTTGTCTCCCATTCCATGGTCTGCAGTCAGCGCAACCAGAGCCCCAAGTTCCTGCAAACGCCCGAAGCGCTCGTCCATATCCCGGTAAAACTGGTTGGCTTCTTCGCTTCCCGGAGCATGGGCATGCTGGATGAAATCGGTCAACGAGAGGTAAAGGATATCGGGCCTGCGTTCTTCAAGCAGTTTGATGCCTGCATCAAGAACAAAAAGGGAGAGTTGTGCGGAATACATATCTGGGAGAGGTTGTCCTACAAATTCAAGGACGTTTTCGATTCCGTTTTCCTCCATGGTACATTGATCTGCGTGCTGCGAGGAAAAACTGACTGACCCTCCTGAAAGATCCATCTCCTTTTGCAACTGCTTCCGCAATTTATCCTTGGCAGTGATTGAAACAACTTTTGCACCCTGCCTTGAAAATTCACTCATGATGGAACGTGAACGAAGCAGTTCCGGGCCCGTCATTACCACAGGCTCTCCGGTTTCACGATCCAGATAAAAATTCCCGGAAATGCCATGGACCTCCGGTTCTGAACCGGTCACGATCGACATGTTATTGGGGCAGGTAAAACTCGGCATCGATCCCTCTGCCACCTGGTAAAAACCCTCTTCCATGAATCGGGTGATGTTGGGAATGATTTGATCCCTTAATCCACTCTGGAAGTACTCAGGGTCTCCTCCATCAATACAGACCACAGCCAGGGGTTTCCCTGGTCGTTCGTAGTTAATTCCGTTTAATTCCATTGTTTTATCAAAAGTTATTTTGGGTTATTAACAAAAACCTAATCATAGGCTTATTTTGAGATAAGAATCAAAGTATCTGATAAAGTTGAACCTCATCCGATGCTGCAAGGGTTTGATTCATTTTGTTCAAAATTCNTCCTGNTGGATCATTGAGGGGGATTCTNAATNATTTACAACTCTTCCGAAAGAATCCTCGTCCCCAATCNCTGTTCCCCATCAACTCCTACGGATCAAGATTCCAAGTGATTAANACTTGGTAATCCTCTATGGTAATCACATACTAAAATTGATAAAAATGATTCCACTTTCACAAATCGATCTATGAGCAGTGACAAGGAAAAAAGGAGCAAGGCAGAAGCCCTACTCAGTCAGTTCAAACAGGAAACTTCAAAAATCGAAGGACTGGATCCCGCCATCCAACAATACCTTGACCAACGCTTCGACCGAATCGAAGAAATGTTGGAAAAAATCCTCAAAAGGATGGATTGAAGGGAATAAGATTTTTACAAAACAATCATTAAAAAAACATGAAAGAAACTTCCTCTGAGGGTGTTTTACATCAACCCATCCAAAAGCTTGATATGCTGCAACTTGCTTTTGGTGACGGCACTCCCAAAAAAGCTTTTTTCACTGCTTTGGTGGTGGGCAGCATTTTAACCAGCATCAATCACGGAGACATGATTTTATCCGGAGAATACCCTTACTGGCTTAAAATTGTGCTGACCTACTGCGTCCCCTATTGTGTCACAACTTGGGGAGCCATAACCGGAAAGCTGGCCCGCTTGAAAAAAGTGAGTTGAAAGAANGATTCATGNTTTNNAAAGGNAANAAATGAAAATTGAGGATTTTTTCAATCAGCAGAATGTCATTGAACTCAGTTTCTTCAATTTCGAAAACGCCATCACGGCTGCTTATTTCGCGCGGGAAAACCTGGAAATCGTCAGGGTTAATGATAATTTCCGTAAATTCTTTCCGGTTCTGGGAAATGTGAGTAACGCTTATTTTCCTGACGTTTTGGTGCAGTTGGGAGTGAGTGTCGAGCAGGTCGAGCAGTTTGTCCGTGATATTAATGAAAAGGGCTGGGTCCTGATTCCTAAAGTCCCGATTAATATAGATGGCAAAGAAAAAATTTATTCGCTTCTCTCAACCCGGACCCGAAACGATTCATTTTCCTATTTGAACGGTGTTCAAGGACAGTTTGTTGACAGAACCGAAGAATGGGCCTTACGCCGTGAACGAGAAGACCTCCTGGAACAAAAAATCCGGGATCGGGAACTGATCGAAGAAAAAACAAAACAGTTGGAGAACCTAGCCACCCGGCTGGCCAAATACCTTTCTCCACAAATCTATCAAAGTATTTTCAGTAACGAGGGAAAAACCATTGAAAAACATGCGAGGAAAAACTTGACCATCTTTCTCTCGGATATTGTCAAATTTACAGATCTGACAGATACCCTGGAACCCGAAAGACTTGCCCTGGTCATCAATTCTTATCTTTCTGAAATGTCCGCCATCGCCCTGGAAAGTGGTGGAACCATTGACAAGTTCATAGGTGATGCAGTCCTGGTTTTCTTTGGAGATCCTGATTCAGAAGGTGAACGNGAAGATGCCCTTAAATGCATTGAAATGGGATTAAGAATGAAAAAAAGGGTCGAAGAACTGCAAAAACACTGGAAAAAACTTGGAGTGGCAAATGGAATTTCCATCAGGATGGGTATTGCCACAGGCTATTGTACTGTCGGAAATTTCGGCTCAGACCTTCGTCTCGACTATACTGTACTTGGCAGTCCGGTGAATCTTGCGGCCAGGTTGGAATCCATGGCAGAACCCGATTGTATGTTGATTGACGAAAACACAAAAAACCTGATTGAAGAAGATGTGGAATGTAAAGAATATGACAGTTTCATTCCAAAAGGATTTTCAAGAGCAATTCAGGTTTTCAAGGTAAACGATTTTATTTCGCCGAAACATCGTACTCAAAGAAAGAAACTTTCGCATACTGGAGAAAGGGTGGAGATCAACGTACTTGACAGTTCAGACATCCATGCCGCGATGAAAGAACTGAGGCAGATCCAGGAATACTTGGAAGAACAATTCAGGGAAACGAAATAAGCTTATTCCCATACCCCCAAATTTCTAAATTTTTCTCCTGATTCATAGGAAACAGGATAGAGAAATCCATGTTTCCTGAATTGAGATTCAGTTCACCTCCTTAATCGATTCTTGTAATTAGGACCAGGAGAATTTCCCATTCCTGACAATCCCGCTAGTTTGCATTCAGGTGGTATGTGAGATACCATGCAGGTTCTCATGTCAGGCCTTTCCAGAAACGCTCCTGCATCTTTTTTCCGCAGAATCAGAATTCTTTTCCTTCCACAGGGCTCCATTTTTTATGGCTGGTGGATTGTCGCCATGGCGGCGTTTGTNATGTATTTGGGGTCCTTGTTTTGGATGCAGAGTTATGGGGCCTACGCGGTGGTGTTCAACCGCGAATTCGGTTGGAGCATGACCCTGCTTTCCGGGGCATTTGCCCTCACCCGTGTAGAAAGCGGACTGCTTGGACCGCTTCAGGGCTGGATGGTGGACCGTTACGGACCACGCCTGATTGTCAGTGTCGGCCTTTTGATGCTCGGTTTAGGACTGCTTTGGCTGACCCAGGTTGAGACCCTTCCGGTTTATTATCTGGTTGTATTTTTCATCTCATTCGGCATCAGCNTGGGGGGATTCCACACGCTGATGGTTTCCATTGTCAACTGGTTCCAGAAGCATCGGACGAAAGCCGTGGCCCTAGCGCAACTGGGTCACAGTCTCGGTGGACTCAGTGTTCCGATGCTGGCCTACGGATTGGAGCAACACGGTTGGCGAATGATGGCACTGGTTTCAGGCTTCACGGTCATCGTCCTGGGGGTTCCATTGGTCCAGGGCATTCGTCACAGACCGGAAGAAAAAGGGGAGGTGGTGGATGGAGATTCAGGAAGACCCATTTCTACAAATGTTGGAAAAGAAAATAGTGAAATTCCATCTGCCAGTTGGAAGGATGCCCTAAGAACTCCTGCGTTCTGGCTGATATCGAGTGCCCATGGAATCGCCCTGCTNTCGGTCTCGACGGTTTTAGTGCATCTGATTCCGCATCTGACCCACAAANTGGGTATGGGCCTCACCGAAGCAGGTTTGGTGTTTTCGACGGTCAGTGTATTTCAAATCCTTGGAATTGCCTGCGGAGGTTACCTGGGGGACCGTTTCAGCAAGCGTCTGATCTGTGTGTACTGCATGATCTTTCATGGAAGCGGAATGCTGGTGCTCGCCTTTTTTGATGACTATCTCNTGNTGATCATGTTTGCAGTGCTTCATGGGCTGGCATGGGGCATCCGGGGACCGCAAATGGTAGCCATCCGCGCAGATTATTTCGGCGCCAAATCTTTCGGCAAGATCATGGGGATTTCTTCATTGGTGGTCATGCTTGGNATGATGGGAGGACCATTGATCTGCGGNTTAGTCGTGGACCATTTTGGAATCTACCGTAATGCCTTCATCAGCATTGGGCTGATCAGTCTCCTGGGAGCCATACTTTTTTACTTTGCCAGGAANCCTGATTTTAAAGTGGACCATGAAGGATAGTAAACTCCTACCCAACTCCGCTGAATTCTGNNAATTCCTNTCATGAANANTTTNNNNTTTCAAGACCCAAACCGNCTGAAGANCTNAGCNCNGCACTCTTTCTCCTNGGGGTCACNAAAGCCAGTCCAGCCATCATCGAAAGCAAAGAGGCCCATACCCAAAGGGAATGTTCCTCGTCGAAAATCGCCATTCCCCAAAANACACCTGCCAGGGTCACAACATAGGCCGANTGGCTGGCAAAGAGTGGTCCAGTGATTTTAATCACATAAATATAAAGGGTGTAAGCAATNGCAGAAATGAAACTGATTCCAAAAATAGCGAGTCCTGCAGTATCAGGAGGCCAGTTAAGAGACATTTGTTGACCACTGCTNNAGAGCAATGGCAAAAGAAAAATCACTGCCAAAAAATTTCCGATACAGGCTACACCAATTGGATTTAATTTCTCCGGCATTTTTGTAGCGATAACAATCCCTTCAAGTGAATAAAAGGCTGAACCTAAACAAGAGAGAAGGATCCAGGGAACCGCTTCAGGTTCCGGAAGGCTGTTTTCCGGGATGACGATCAGCAAGATTGCCAGAGTTCCGAAAACCAACCCTAAAATCCTTTTGAATTCAGGTTTTTCAAAACCAAATGGAATCGAGATCGCGTAGGTCAGAATCGGGACNAGGGTCACAGTGATGGAGAGAACCCCGGCTTGGACATGGGGTGCGGCATAATATAAAGAAACCCCAGGGATAATGAATCCACAGATCGCAATCACCAGACAGAGCCAAAGAAGATTTTTCGAGAATGGGAGTCTGATTTTTCTGAGAAACATCAATACCAACAATAGAATCCCCGCGATTATCGACTGCCATACCGTCAAAGTCAGAGGAGCAGTCCCATGATTGACNGCCACTTTTGCCAATGAAAAAGAAAGTCCCCATGCCACACCCATCCCGAGGATAAGAAACCAGGGAAAAAGAAACCTGAGGGTATTCCAGATCATTTGTTTATTATTTAAGCAAAGAAAATAATGACAATGGAGGTACTCGGATCAGGAACAGTGGAGGACCCATTTTTCAAAGAAGATGATCAGGCCGGGGAAGTCTGATCGGATTCGATTACAAGAACAAGGATAATCCGTTTTTTTCACCTCCTCATTAAACCATTGATATTTGGCATCGAATTTGAAAGAATTGCCTAATTATAACAATGGATTGCATGGAGTAACCATGGGACTCTACACACCTTATATACCCAGCCAGAAAATGACCCGTTCGGAGAGGATTGAAGAACGGATNCGTCAGTGGAGGAATCGGCGAAGTGAAACCGTTTTTTTCAAAAACGCTTTTGACGAAGCCACCAACCTGCAGGTAGACCTGAAAAAACTCCTTCAACAGGTCTCTTAGAATACCTTAATTCTCTTTTCTGAAAAAAAAANTTATTCCAAGTCCGGATTCTGTTGAGCTAACAAGGCCTCACGGTTCGGATTGTTGTGGAACCAGGCTCTATCGTTTCCTCCGGTAGGTTGGTTNTCGATGGAATTGTAATTGATGTAGAGAATCGCCCTTGGCCAGGGGCTGATGTTTGGNGCACTTCCATGAACCAAGTTGCAATGGATGTATGCCACCCCTCCGGGTTTCCCGATGATCGCTTCAATTCCATGGCGTTCCGCAAGATCTGAAACCTGATTCTCGTCGATTTCCATCACCGTGTAACCCGTCGCTCCTTCCTCGGGTTTGACTTCGTTGGTCATCCCGATNNGNTGGGATCCCGGGATGAGCAGTAGAGGGCTATTCACAGGTCCGGATTCGTTTAGAAGGACCGCCGTCATCACGCATTTCGGCTCAGGCATTCCGTCTTCCCTGTGCCATGTGCCGAAATCCTGGTGCCAGTTCCAGGCTCCCCCGCTGAAACCATGCTTTGGATTCAATCGGCTTTGATGAATATAAACCTCACTTCGAAGTAATTGCCGAACGGGCTGCAAAAGTCTGGGAAGCACCGAGAGTCTTCCATAAGGCTGGCAGTATTCATGGGTCCCATAGACCAATCGTATGCCGTCTCCCTTTTTTTCCCGTACCACTTCGGGACCTGTTCGCGAATACAATCCCTCTAAATGATCCGTCAGAAGTTTGACTTCATGGCTTTTCAGCAATTCAGGGAAAAACAAAAAACCGCGTTCTTCGAATTCCTCAATCTGGGATGAAGAAAGTTCCATAAGAATTTAAGGAAAAATGAAACCGAAGGAAGAAAAAAACCGGCAGTAAAAACGGCACGTCAGAATTAATGAATGAACCCAATGTTCACCCAAGCTTTTTACTGCCGGTAAACAACCCTAAAATTAGTCTTCATTTGAAGTCAAGTTTTTTAATTCATATATTCATGATTTCATTAATTTTATTCTAGATTCTCTTGAGNAGGGGCCCGGACGAATTACTCNNCTGAAATCTTGCCATCTGACTCAGGTCAGGTGGAAGGAGATGAAGTTCGTAATGGAATGAAAAAGAGTGATGCTTCAGGAAAGCATGAGGTCTTCTGCATAGGCAAACAGGGCGGGAAGACCTCCGGTATGGATAAAGACTACGGTTTCGTTTTTTCTGATGATCCCTTTTCGGATTTGATCGATCATGCCGGCCATGGCTTTACTGGTATAAACCGGNTCGAGGAAAATCCCCTCGGTTTCAGCAACCAGTTTCAGGGCATCCCGCCCCTCCTGGGTAAGTACTCCGTATCGNTCACCGATGTATNCATCGGAACTGAGNATATCTGANGGANNGAGTTCAAGATCACATTCCAGCANTTTTGCNGTGGCGTTNGCAATCCGGGCAATGTCCACCTTTCTGTCTTCATCCCATAAAATGGGTGCAATNCCGGAAACCCGGGTCTCNCTNCCGAGAATCCGGAAACCCAGGCTAAGACCGGCAGGAGTCATGTTGGCTCCGGAAACAAAAACCCAGTCNGGGCGNATTCCGAAATCTTCAAACTGTAACTCCATTTCAAGCACGGCCTGGACATAACCTAATGCGGAGCGTGCCAGAACATCCGGACGAAAAGGGTCAATGATGAAGGGACGTCGCCCGAGTTTCTTCNGTCTCTCTGCTTCTGCGTCAAGGAGTGGAGGAAGATCCTGGATGTCCTCCAGGTCCACCACCTGAATCTCTGCTCCCATCAGTTCATCAAGCAGCAGGTTTCCCTGGCGGCTNGGACCTTTTTCCCCGTGAGCNAGAACGAGGGAGACATCCATTCCGAGTTTTCTTGTAGCGGCGGTGATCTGGCGGCACCAGTTGGACTGGGTATAGGCTCCGGCTACCAGCACATCAATGTTTTGAGTGAGTACCTCCGCCAGGAGAAATTCCAATTGACGTGTTTTGTTGCCGCCGAAAGCAAGACCGGTCATATCATCACGCTTGATGAAGATCCTTGGACCACCNAGTTTCTCACTCAATTTTGGGCATTCATCCAGGGGAGTCGGGAGATGCGCCAAATGGATTCTCGGAATCGAATCCAGCCGCGACGCCAGTTCCNCATGAGTGAGCTTTTCCTTGTTCAANAAATCCTTTCNCTATGCNTTAACGGAGATTCAACTTAATGAAAACNGTTTAGGAGANAAATCNGGNATGGTGTTCATGTCAATGGCATGACCACGTGCTCTCGGTAGGCCGGACGTTCCAGCAGTTTCTCATACCATTCCTGTAATGCCTCGAGCGCGGGACGGTCGATTTCCATATTGAACCATCGATAAGCCATCGCTCCCGCAGGAATGTCCCCCATGGTGAAATCCGAACCGCAAACAAAACCCGAGTGCTGAAGGTGCTTGTCGAGCATCGTGAAAAGCCTGATACAGGCCTTGATTCCTGATTCGATTGCCTGCTGGTTTCTTTCTTCAGGAGGTGTCCGCACCAATCCCCAAAATACAGGATGCATGGCAGGCCCCAATTCTGAAACGGTCCAGTCCATCCACTGTTCCGCCAGAAAACGNAGTTCGACTTCTTCAGGACAAAGCTTGCCCATCGAAAAAGTCTGACAAAGATAACGGACAATAACGTTGCTTTCCCATAAGGAAAANCCCTCATGCTGAAGCAATGGAATCTTACCATTCGGATTCAACTCGAGATACCAGTCCTCATTGTTTTTGCCGAAGGCCATCCCGGCGTCCACTCGCTCAAAGGCAACTCCTGTTTCGGCTGTTGCCCAGACCGCCTTTTGAACGTTAACCGAGTTGGCCCGGCCCCAGATTTTTAGCATGAACTCCTTTATTTCTTTTAAAAATAAGAATGAAATTTGAACTGGATTCATTGGAAAAATGAAAATCGTATCGCATCCTCCCTGCCGGCTCAAGAAAACATCTCCTAAAAAATAGCTTCCTAATTCTCTTGGAATCTGGTTCCCCGTCCCCTTATTTGACATGCCAAGGCATTGACTTTAATGTGGCTGATGGACTTGTAACACAATTTTTTCATAAAAAATCATTGGAGCAGGAAATGTTTGATCTGGAACTGAAAAACAAGGTAGCCATCATCACCGGAGGAAGTGACGGGCTTGGCCGGGCAACCGCCAGACGCTTCGCATCTGAGGGAGCCAAGGTGGTCATCTGCGCCCGTCGGGAAGAGCATCTGATGCAGGCCGCCGAAGACTTGCGCAAAGAAACGAATGGCTCCGTCTTGGGCATGAAAGCGGATGTCTGTAAAGCCGAAGATTGCACGAAATTGATTGATCAAACCGTGGAGGAATTCGGCGGGATTGACATCCTCATCAATAACGCCGGCAAGTCTGCAGCTTCAGGACTGGAAGCATTGAGCGATGAAGCATGGCAGGAAGACCTCGACTTGAAACTGATGGGCGCGATCCGGATGTGCCGTGGAGCAGTTCCTCACATGAGAAAAATGGGAGGCGGTTCGATCGTCAATGCCACCACCGGTGCGGGGAAGGCCCCAGGTTCGTTGGCGCTCCCCACCAGTGTCTCCCGAGCTGCGGGCAACAATCTCACAAAATCCCTTGCCAATGAATTGGCCAAAGACAAGATCCGGGTCAACGCCGTCTGTATCGGCTTGATCAAAAGCGCACAATGGGAGCGCCGCAGCGAAAAAGGCTCCTTGGAAGAACTCTACACCGAACTCGGAAACAAAGTCCCATTGGGACGAGTCGGTGAGGCAGAAGAGTACGCGGACCTGGTCGCATTCCTCTGTTCCGCCCGAGGGGCGTACATCACCGGCACGGCCATCAACCTTGACGGCGGACTCTGCCCGGTGATCTGATTCATCAAAAGAATCCATAAAATTTTAGAAACAAAAAAAGAATTCGTTGAAAAAAGAAACTTCGCGGATGGGTTTTGCGGAATTTGTAGCCTTAACCGCAGCCATGCAGTCGATGACTGCTTTGACCATCGATGCGATGTTGCCTGCCCTGCCTGAAATCGGTCGTGATCTCGGCACCTCCCACCCCAATGATGTCCAACTGGTGGTGCTGATCATGCTGCTAGGTTTTGGTCTCGGTCAGATTCTTTATGGTCCGGTTTCTGACAGCATCGGACGCAAACCCCCGATTTATGCAGGGCTGGTGATTTATGCTCTGGGCGGGTTGGTCTGCATTTTCAGTGAAACTCTGTTCATCATGCTGTGCGGGAGGTTTCTTCAGGGAATCGGAATCGCGAGTCCGCGGATCGTCATGAATGCCGTCATCCGGGACCGATACAAGGGTCCTGAAATGGCCAGAGTCATGTCTTTTGTGATGGCGGTTTTCATTTTGGTCCCGGTGATTGCACCTTCCATCGGTCAAGTAATCCTGATCTTTTTCAACTGGGAAGCCATTTTCTGGATGTTCCTGATTACAGCCCTTTTGGTCTGCATCTGGTTCTCGATCCGGTTGGATGAAACCCTTCTTCCCGAAAGCCGCCAGCCGTTATCTTTTCGGAAAATCAGAAATGGTATGATAGAGGTCCTCAAAACCCGTACGGCTTTGGGATACACCCTGGCAACCGGATTTTTGTTCAGCCCGTTTGTGGGTTATCTCAGTTCCTCACAACAGATATTTGCGGATGGATATGGGAAAAAAGACGAATTTCCGCTTCTCTTTGCTTCACTGGCACTGACCTTTGGGGTCGCCTCCCTGGTCAATGCAAGGCTGGTCTACCGCTACGGTTTGAAAAGGCTTTGTTTCGCAAGTGTCTCCGTGATCACTGGCTTATCCNGCATCTTCTTGCTGGGNATTCTCGGGATGGATAAGATGCCTCCACTTTGGCTTTTCATGGGCTACATGATGATCATCTTCCCCGGAATCGGGTTCTTATTCGGGAACCTGAATGCCCTTGCCATGGAACCGCTTGGGCATATCGCAGGGGTGGGAGCGGCAATGATCGGTTCGCTTTCCTCATTGATTTCAATTCCCCTGGGGATCCTGATTGCGGGAGCTTTCAACGGAACTGTCCTCCCTCTGGTAACAGGTTTTTCCCTCTGCGGGTTGGCGGTATTGTTTTCCATCATCTGGGCTGAAAAAAATCCTCAATCCAAAGTTGTGGTTGAAAATCCCTGATTCCATCAATTTTCTTTTCAAGGGTGATGATTCGTCCTATGGAAAATTAGGGATTGAAATGTTTTTGAATTAAACTAAGAATAGTTGTGTTTCAACTNTATTAANCATTGAAATTTCTAATCATTTAGATCTTTCTGAAGTTTTTCTCCAACACAGAAAGCACCTCCAAACTCCGGTAAGGGCTCTTTTTGACCTACCTGTGTGACCTGCTTTTCAGCCCGCCTCAAGCCGTTTACTTCNNGTGATTTCCGTTCAGAACATCTACAAGCAATTCGGCGGAGTTCATGCCGTTGATGGAATCAGCCTGGAGATCCAGACCGGTTTGATCACCGGTCTGATCGGGCCCAACGGAGCGGGTAAGACCACCCTTTTCAACCTGATTGCGGGCACCTTCGCACCCGACCGGGGCNAGATTCTTCTCGATGGAGAAGACGTTACAGGACTCAAACCGCATCAGCTTTTTTCCAAGGGATTGCTGCGAACCTTCCAAATCGCCCATGAATTTTTCAGCCTCACGGTCCGGGAAAACTTGATGATGGTTTCTCCAGGACAGATAGGAGAAAGCCTGACAGGCGCATGGTTCAGACGCGGTGCTTATAAACAGCAGGAACAAGAGATTGCCAAAAAAGCGGACGAGGTGATGGAGTTCCTGAATCTTCATTACGTGGCGAACGAACTCGCAGGAAATCTCTCGGGTGGCCAGAAGAAACTCCTGGAACTCGGACGGACCATGATGGTNGATGCAAAGGTGGTGATCCTCGATGAGGTTGGAGCCGGGGTAAACCGAACCCTGCTCAAGGAAATCGGAGATGCGATCCAGATCATGAACCGTGAAAAAGGATACACCTTCTGTATGATCGAACACGACATGGATTTTATCAGCCGTCTCTGCAATCCGGTGATTGTGATGGCTGAAGGCCGGAANNTGACCGAAGGAACCGCTGAAGAGGTGAAATCCAATGAAGAAGTGATTGAAGCCTATCTCGGTCGAGGAGCNGCCGAAGAAACGAAGAAGAAACACGATTCTCAAATGAATTCAGAATGAGCTATCTCGTTGGAGAAAACCTGATCGGAGGCTATGGTGCAGGAGATATCCTTAAAGGATGTACCATCTCGGCAGAGAAGGGGGAGATCTCGGTCGTAGTCGGTCCCAACGGAGCAGGTAAATCAACTGCGATGAAAGCTTTGCTGGGAATGTTGAGAGAACTGAAGGGGAAAGTCTTGTTGGAAGGNGAAGANATCACCCGCCTCTCACCCCAGCAGCGTGTTTCGCGCGGAATGGCATTTGTCCCGCAAACCCAAAACGTGTTTGTCAGCCTGAGCGTGGAAGAAAACCTGGAAATGGGAGCCTATCTCCGCGACGACGATTTTTCCGGAACGATGGAACAGGTTTTCGAGCTTTTCCCGGTGTTGAAGGAAAAGCGTCAGCAGCCGGCCGGTGAGCTCTCGGGAGGTCAACGCCAGCAGGTGGCCGTCGGCCGGGCATTGATGACCCAACCCAGTGTGCTGATGCTGGATGAACCCACTGCAGGGGTCTCACCGATCGTGATGGATGAACTTTTTGAACGGATCCTGGAAGTTAAAAAAACCGGTATCGCGATCCTGATGGTAGAACAGAATGCGAGACAGGCTCTGGGGATTGCAGACCGGGGCTTTGTGNTGGTGACCGGAGAAAACCGATACACCGATAGTGGTCAGGCACTGCTGGACAATGAAGATGTCCGGCGTTCATTCCTAGGAGGCTGAAGCTTAACNGATGAANAAAGGAAGNTACACCCTGTGAACGATTTGCTCAACGCNCTGGTNCTGATCTCNAACTATGTGCTGATNCCGTCTCTTTCCTACGGATCCCAGCTCGCGCTGGGGGCACTCGGGGTGACCCTGGTTTTCGGGATTCTGCGATTTGCCAATTTCGCCCATGGGGAGATGATGTCTTTTGCCACGATGGGAACGATTTTCATCACCTGGTGGCTGCAGTCTCTGGGGATTAGTGCGGGCTTTTTTCCTACAGCCCTGCTTGCTCTGCCCTTTGGGATTTTGTTGACGATGCTTTTNGTAGGGATCACCGAACGCTCGGTGTTTCGATTTTACCGTCTACGCAAAAGCCGACCGGTTATTTTCGTCATTGCTTCGGTGGGAGTGATGTTCATGCTCAACGGGATCGTCAGGCTTTTTATCGGAACCGATGAAATCATTTTCCGTGACGGGCAGAAGTTCCTGATCAAGGCAGGTGAATTTAAAAAAATGACGGGGCTCAGTCAGGGTCTTGCCCTGAAACAGACCCAATTGCTGACAGTTGTGCTGGCGGTGCTTGCTGTTGCGGCATTGTTCTGGTTTTTGCAGCGTACTCGGACAGGAAAGGCGATGCGTGCCTATTCTGACAATGAGGATCTTGCCTTACTCTCAGGCATTAATCCGGAACGGGTCGTGCTGGCTACCTGGCTCATCACAGCAGTCCTCATCACTTTGGCNGGTGTACTTTACGGGCTCGACAAAAGCTTCAATCCTTTGGTTTATTTTCATCTGCTCTTACCCATTTTCGCTGCAGCCATCGTCGGCGGAATCGGTCAGCCTCTGGGAGCAATCTTGGGTGGTTTCATCGTTGCCTTCTCNGAAGTATCTGCAACTTATGCCTTCAAAAAATTCNTGAAATACCTGCTTCCCAGCGAAATGGCCCCAGAGGGATTGATGCAGTTTCTATCAACCGAATATAAATTTGCTGTTTCTTTTCTGATTCTGGTCCTGGTGTTATTGGTCCGGCCCACGGGAATCTTTCGNGGGAGGGTCTTGTGAGCAACACCCGAAAAGCNGTNTTCAGTTTTTNNATCATGTTTTTGTTGCTNCTNGCCGTGGGTTTCGGACAATCCTGGAATGTGATGCTGGCGATTTTCAACCTGTGCCTCATTTCCGCGGTCATGTCATTGGGACTGAATATCCAATGGGGCTATGCCGGACTTTTCAATGCCGGAGTGATGGCTTCCACCGCAGTAGGAGGGCTGGCCGCAGTTCTCGTTTCCTACTCCCCGGTCGCCAAAGCCTGGAATGCCGGAGGAACCGAAATAGGTATGGCCTTTCTGTTTTTGGTTGGAACGGTCTTGGGGGCAATTCTGATCTGGAAATGGATCAAGCCCGGTCGTCTGAGAACAGTCGTCCTGACCCTGTTTCTTGTTCTCGGTTATGCNTTGATGCGCTTTTATTATGAAGATGCGGCTATCAAAATTGAGGCGGTTGATGCTGCAAAAACAGGTTTTCTCGGAGGACTCGGTCTTCCCGTGCTGTTTTCCTGGGCAGTAGGCGGGATTGCTGCAGCAGGGCTGGCTTGGCTCGTGGGACGGATTGCCCTTGGCCTCAGATCCGATTATTTTGCCATCGCCACCCTGGGTATCTCCGAAATCATGATTTCGATCCTGAAAAACGANGACTGGCTGACACGCGGTGTAAAAAACGTGACAGGGCTCGNGCGTCCNGTGCCTTACGAGGTCGACCTTCAGAAGAGTGACTGGTTCATCAATCTGGTACTTTGGTTTGAAGGAAATGGATTGGGCGATGATAGAACTTCCGAGGCCTTCAGAGAAACGGTGATGCTGGCTTCAGGCGTTTTTGTAAAAATCTGCTATTCCGGTCTTTTTCTTTCTGTTCTTCTGATCATCCTTGCCCTTTCTGCCCTGGCTCTGAATTCGCCCTGGGGAAGAATGATGCGGGCTATTCGTGATAATGAAACTGCCGCCGCCGCGATGGGAAAAGACATCACCAGCAGGCATCGCCAGGTGTTCATCATCGGGTCGGCCGTGATCGGTATTGCAGGAGCCATGCTCACCACCCTGGACGGGCAATTCACTCCCGGGAGTTACATCCCGCTTAGGTANACTTTCCTGATCTGGGTCATGGTTATTCTCGGTGGAAGCGGAAACAATCTGGGAGCGGTTCTTGGAGCATTTATTACCTGGTTCGCCTGGATCGAAGCGGAACCAGCCTCGGTTTGGCTCGCCGAAGGAATTAACAGTTTTTTACATGAATCAAATCCCCTCAGGCAGCATCTGCTTGAAGTTGCACCTCAGATGAGGATGGTTGTAATGGGTCTGATTCTAATACTGGTATTAAGGTTCCGTCCCAGAGGAATCCTTCCGGAACAGTCCCCCGGTGGAAATTAGTTGAAATAACTTGAGGAGAGGATTCCGGCCCGGAATCGTCATTCCGAACCGGAAGAAAGAAGAAATTTACCGGAAACGAACGGTTTGAAANGCCTTGTTGCGGATTTCAAATTCTCGGTAAGAACCTGATGCTTCCCCGACTCCGGTCAGTTCCACATTGGTTGCTCCGACGTAGTCTACCGCACCGCCATTGGCAAGAATCCTCAACCCTTTGGCCAGTTCACCAGGCATGATTTTTTCACCNGGGGCATTGGCAACTCCCATGACATTGGAAGCAATGGCTGCACCATCGGTTGAACCNGCGGATTGCATGGCAAGGATCAACAATGCTGCCGCATCATAGGATTCCCCTGTGAAAGGACCGCTCCCTTTCAAACCAGCAGCATTGGCCATATCTGCATAAGTTGCTGCACCTTTTGAATCGGTTCCTGGGACNGTTCCGAATGTTCCTGTTAAATCACCTTCAACATTCGTTAAAAGATCATCNCCGTACATTCCNTCCGCAAGGATGAATTTATCGAATGAACCACTGTCCAACGAGGCCTGCATGATTCCAGGACCACCNTGATTTACATAACCAAATACTGCCATGGCATCACCACCTGCAGAATCCATTGACGCAACTTCTGCAGAATAGTCTGCTTTCCCGGTCTCGTGTGGGACAGAAATCGTGACCGTTCCACCCAACGCTTGGAAAGCTTTGCCAAATGAATCTGACAATCCTTTGCCATAATCACTATTTACATAGGTCACGGCAACACTGGTAATTCCTCTCTCGACGGTAATTGATGCGAGAACCTGGCCTTGTCTTGCATCCGAAGGCGCTGTCCTGAAGAAATATCCGTTATCGGCAATGGTGGTCAAGGCGGGTGATGTAGCGGAAGGGGAAATCATCGGAACCCCGTTTGGCACTGCTACATTATTGGCAACAGCAGTGGTGACACCGGAACAATCGGCACCCATGATACCCGCGACTTTTTCCGCAGTTACCAGCCTTTCTGCAGCTGCGGTGGCTGCGGCATTGTCGATACAGGTCGAATCAGCACGAACCGAAACGATTTTCTGACCTCCGAGCAGAAGCCCTGAATCGGAAGCTTCCTTGAATGCGACTTCAGCTGAACCACCCATGTCCGGGGTCAGCGATTCGATGGGACCGGTGAATCCGAGGATCACACCCATTTTAATATCCGCCGTTGCAAAAGCCGGCAGGATCATGGCTCCCGCAAGNACCAGCGCGAGATGTTTTAACATTTTCTTACAGTTCATGTCTCTCCTTAAAAGTGACATTGATTGAATTTAAGAATCCTCAAAGAGAACTGTTTTCTCAAAAGACAGGACTGACAACGAACATCAAATCCAGGATTCTTGCTTAGCGAAATAATTTACACTGAAATAAGAAAAAGGTCTACATAGGTATTTTTTATTCTGAAAACAACGTTTCATGAACTGGGGACCTGGACAATCATCACGGGAATGCTGCTCCTTTGGGCAACTTCCACCGAGGTACTGTTTCCAATCCGAGACCAGGTCCGAAAGGGTCTCCGCCCCATGATGATCAATTCGTATCCGTGGTTTTCTGCATACTCCAGGATTTTTTCAGCAGGATGACCCCACTCAACCACGATGTTGTAGGTCACCAGGGGATTTTCACTCATACTTTGCTCGTTTTCTTTACAGAACGAATCGACGCTTTCAACAATGGCAGCATTGTCCCGTTTTCTTTCCATCAAAAGTTGCTTGACTTCCCGGAGGCTGCTGGATTTGATCTGCTGCCAAAGCTTTTCATCGACATAAGTCAATAGCCTCTGATCCATTTCATCATCACCCGGCACCACATGGAAAACCGTCAGTTGTGCCTGATATGCCCTTGAAAGACTGGCGGCATGATGAAAAGCAAAGCGGCTTTGCTCACGGAGGCCGGTGGTATAAAGAATTTTCTTGTAACCGATGAGAGGGATTTCGGAAGGAATCATGGATGCCAGGTCAGATTAACGTGAAGCTGAAAAGAGATTTTTTAANGGGGAAATCCAAATTCCGCTGAGCACCCAGGAATAACCCCAGGTGGCGAACAATACCAGGACGAAAACCTTGACGATGTCCCACAAATCTCCCTGCAGGGTGAAGCCCGGAACAAATCCGAAGATGAAGGGGGCCAGGTAGAGGAATTTGGCAAACATGAAAGAGGATATCGCCGTTCTCCACATGTTGGCTTTGGCGATGGTGGCGCCCGCAAAAGCCGCAATACAAACAGGCGGGGTGATGTTTGAATCCTGAGAAAGCCAGTAGACGATCATGTGGGCGGCTATTTCATTCACNCCAAGNTGGATCAATGCCGGGACCGCGACGACTGCAGTGATCAGATAAGCCGCGGTCACCGGAACCCCCATCCCCAAAACCAGAGAGGCCAGGGCAATCAGCAGAATCGTCAGCACCAGCGACCCCTCTGCAAGTTCGATAACAATATCGGCGAAGGTGAGGACCAATCCGCTGAAGGTNAGGACTCCGATGATGATACCGATCACTCCAACGGTTGCTCCAATTTTCAGACTGCTTTCCGTTCCTGCCCGGGCTGCTTCCAGGAACATGCTCAGTTCTTTGCGGACGGTTCCGGAGTCGGGTTTTCGATAAAACCAAAACACCGCAGTCGCTGCCAGTCCAACGATGAAGGGAATCCAGCCGCTGAACCAGCTTTTCAGTTGCGTCAGGAATTCCATTGAGATGAAGGTGTATTGCTCTGCCGACTCAGCCAGAAAAGTCATCACCAGCGCCAGGATAAAGCCCCCCATGATGAATGCCAGGGTCGGGTCAATGCGTGTATGNGGTTCTTTAAAACTGACTGCAACGCAGGTTGCCAGTCCGATCACCGCGGAATATCCGGGTGAGAATCCGCTCAGCATCAGAACTGTGATCACCACCAGAGGCATGGTGTAGATCCACTCACTGCGCACGATTTCCCAGGCAGTCTTGGGATACCGTTCCCCCACGATTTTTTCTTTTTTCGCATAGTAATGAACCATCATGAAGACGCTGAAAAAGTACATCAGTGCCGGGAAGAGGGCGACCAGCATAATCTTGGAATAGGGCACTCCTGTCAGTTCTGCCATGATGAACCCGCCTGCCCCCATGATGGGCGGCATGAACATNCCGCCGATGGAGGCCGCGGGTTCGATGCCTCCCGCGATGTGCGGTTTGAATCCGGCTTTTTTCATCATCGGAATGGTGAAAGCCCCGGTTGAAACGGTNTTGGCAATCGCACTTCCGGAGATCGAACCGAAAAGCCCGCTTGCAATCACTGAAACCTTTGCCGGGCCGCCGGTTTTATGACCTACCGCAGCCAGTGGGAAGTCAATGAAAAAACGCTGGGCCCCGCATTTTTCCAGAAACGCGCCAAAGAGGACAAAGAGCAGGACATAGGTGGCAAGCACATTGGCCATGATCCCGAACACCCCGTCACTCTTGTAGAAGATGCTGGTGCAGAGTTCGGGGAAAGTGGCCCCGGCATGGGAGATCAAATCCGGAGCAAGGTACCCGTAAACTCCGTATAACAGCATCAGGATCCCGAGGATGACGAANACGTTTCCCACAACCCGACGTGCCAACTCNATCCCGATCAAGACCCCAACCATAGCGATGGCCATATCCAAATCCGTTTCTGCCCCGGTGCGGTAATTGATGACCTCGAAGTTCATGATCCAGTAGCCGATACAAACCATCGAAGCCAGCATCAGCAGATAATCCACGATTCGCATCCACTTCGATTTGGAACGGTAAAGCAGAAACACCAGCACGTAGGTTACGAGGGTGTAGATGCCGCGATGATACTGGGTGGCCATCGGCATGATCACCGCTGAAAAAACGTAAAACAGGAGCAGGAGCAGGGCTCCCGCGTCGAACAATATCTGCTCGACACGATTCAACTTCTGATACAACGCAATGCTCCTTTTGTGAGAAAGAAAAGGGACAGGAAGGAATTCCTGTCCCGGAGGGGAAATTATTTAAGCACGCCTTTTTCTTTCCAAAAGCGTTCCGCGCCCGGATGAAGCGGAGTCACGATCCCGTAAACCCCTTTGTCTACACTCATCGCCTTAAAGGTTTTCTTTTGCCCGACCATGTGCTTCAAACCTTCATCGGTGTAAATCAAAGAAAGGAGATCATAGACGAGATCCGCGGGAGTCTCTGAACTTGCCACCCAGAGGGTCGAGTCCTGGAACGAAGGAGCCTCGTAATCCACTCCACGGTAGGTCCCGGCAGGGACCGAGAGCTTGGTGAAATAGGGATACTTTTCGAAAAAACCGGAGTTCCTGGCCCAGGCGCCCAGATCGATCAGACCGATGTCATTGGTCTGTGCCGCCATAATGACCGCACCACTCGGAAAGGCGGTAAAAAGCCAGAAGGCGTCGAGCTGTTTGTTGCCAAAAGCGGCTGCCGCGTCGTTATACCCCATGGCGTTGCGTTCGACCCGGTCCCAGATGCCGAGGTGATTAAAAAACAGTTCACAGTTGGCGAAGGCTCCCGAACCGGCATTTCCCACCCCAACTTTTTTTCCAACCAGATCTTCCGGATTTTTAATCCCCGAGCCCTTACGAACCACAAGCTGTGCCGGCGCCCCGTAGAGGAATGCAACCGCAAGCACGTTTTCATAACGGTTGGTGTCGTTTTTCAACATGCCGTTTCTGCCGAGATAGACATGTCCTGAATAAACCACGCCCAACTGGGATCGATTGCGGTCTACTTTTCTCAGGTTTTCAATGGATCCTGCAGAAGATTGAGCCTTGATGGTGTAGTCCTTGAGTGCCTTGACGGGCTTATAAACCTGGACCCCATTGGCCACCACCTGAAAGGTTCCTCCGGCAGGACCTCCACCAAAAACAATTCGCTTTTTCGCCATCAGTGTTGTGCTGCTGAATGCAAAACACGTCAAAACAAACACCCCTGAAAGAAGTAAGGATAGAAATTTACTTTTCATATGCTCTCCATGGATAGAGTTGGGTGATGTGGGCGTTCATCTGTTAAAAGCTTTTTGAANCAAAAAAGCACTTCTATTGAAGGTATTTCCAGGANGTTTGGGACTCAATCAGTAATTTTACTGAGTTTCATCCTTGCATTTAGGTATAGATCTTGAAAAAGTATTGATTTAATTATTCATTTTTAAAATTTAAGGACATGGACCGACCGAAAGAAATACTCCCAGGGAAGGGAATAGAGGCTCAGGCAGGAACCGCCGAAGAAATCCGGGAAGAATGGATTCAACATGCTTCGATGGCGATGTTTGAGGATTATTCAGAGCAGTATTCGGATGATTTTCCGAACCTGAATCAGTGATTTTTTCAGGAATGGGTTGATGATTCCGGAACAGGTGTTCCGGTTTGAAATNCTTTTTCCGAGGCGATTACTGAAAAGTTTCCCGGAACTAATCTTCCAGGAGGGTACAGATGACTCTCCGCTGGTTTCTCGGACCGTCGAACTCACAGAGAAAAATATTCTGCCAGCGGGAAAGCCCGAGTTCTCCACCGATGATCGGAATTGTTTCCGAGGGACCGACCAAACCAGCCTTGAGGTGGGAGTCTCCGTTCCCGTCCTGTTGGTCATGCAGCCAGACTCCCCTGGGAATGAGTTTTTGNAGGAGATGGATGACATCGGTTCGAACACTCGCATCCCAGTTTTCCTGGATCATGATCGCTGCGGTTGCTCCCTGGGCATAGAGGGCGACCAATCCGTCACGGATGCCGCAGGACTTGACACAGGCTTTCACTTCCAAGGTGATGTCAATCAATTCTTCCCGAGCACTGGAGGCGACGGTAATGGTGTGTTTCATGATTTCCTTGAACGGATATGATGGTTGAGGTTTCCCGGTTTGATGCCGAATGAATATTCATCCTTCCAACATCATCTTAGCTTTTACTGCAAACCCCAAAAGCTGAAGTTTTTCCATGATTTGGAAAACCGGTTCATTGATTTGAAGTTGGAAGTGTTTGTTCCAATCACTTATCTTTTTTGTATTCTGATCAAGTCTGACCCTGAGCATTTTTCATGATTTACGTTGTACTTTATCTGGCCGCAATCGTGCTGGCCAACATCCTGATCTTACTTTACAACCCCGATACTGTCTCCATGACCTGGGCCCTGGTGGCGGAAACAGGGATTTCCTTTTTCCTCATAGGTCTTGATCTTTCGATCCGGGACAAATTGCATGACTATTGGCAAAACAGGAACCTCTGGCCCAAAATGGTGACACTCATCGTTTCCGGTTCTTTGATCACCATCTTCTTCAATCTGGAAGCACTCCAGATTGCCTTTGCCTCCTGTTCCGCGTTTCTGCTGGCAGGACTGACCGACGCCTTGATCTATCAGCGCTTGAGGAAACGTAAATTTTTGGTCCGCGCCAACGGTTCCAATCTTGGCGGGGCCGCAGTCGATTCTCTCGTTTTTCCGCTGGTTGCTTTCGGGTTCTACCCGGGAGTCCACTGGATCATCCTGGGGCAGTTTGTCGCCAAGGTATTCGGCGGGGCGCTTTGGGCCTTCGTGATCGACCATTTCCGCAGGGGACCTGAAAACACTGCCGAAGCCGCAGTCTGATCAGGGATTTCCTGGAAATCTTCCTGAATGCCCCTCTCCTTCCAGAAAAGGTTATCCATTAGACCAGAATTGCCTGGAATTCGTTGGGTTTAAAACTTCCGGGGATTTTTTACCAGCAGCCGCAATTTCCTGATAGCGGAGTGATCAGGGCGTTTCCAAAAAGGGATCCTGAACAGATATCGTCACAGTATTTCTGAGAATTACTCTTCCGGATGGTGGTTTTCACCATTTTGGTTTCACAGGCAGCCAGAACAAAGACTGCCGCAAGCAGACAAAAAAGAAATTTCATCAAATCTGAAAGGGTTAATTTACTTCAAAAGCAGAGTTCTTTCGGCATCCTCGAACCGCAATCTATCGATCTTGGCAGGAATCAGGAACGGTTAAGAAATTTTTGGATTCTTCCTGTTTCCTGAAGTCAATTNTCAGATGAGAAAACCGGCAAAACTGAGGGTCAGCAAACCACTGCAAATGACCACTGCCGTGATGATGATCGCTGGGGTCAGTCGGTCTTTGTGGACTTCATGATTCTTGATCCAGTCGTTGATATCGATCTGTTCCAGTTCTTCCTGTGTGATTTCATGACTTTTCATAACATCTCCGGGAAATGCATCAATGGATTCGATTCAGGACAAGCAGGAAAAAGTCCAAAATCCAGTTTCGGAAATGAAATTTTCAGGTTTNTGAGGAATTCACCGGATTTTTGGATTTGATCAAACCCATAAAAGTTCTGATAACAAGAAACAGCAATCGACCCGATTAAATTTTAACTGTATGTTTTTATTTAATATTTTTAAATGTTCAACTCTGCTTANAGNGACGACTCTCTCCTCTGAGAATATTGGAAGCTGAAGTTGAAAACTTCNAAATNCTCCNATCCCATGCTTGACGATGANNGAGTTNAACAAGGAAAAAACGTCTCCCTCGGCAAACGATGCNAGCAGAAACTTTNTCTNGGNAATGAGCTAAGGACTGNNAATAAGGATTCAAAAGAANGGGANGAATTCGGNAAGAATCAACCCNCTCAAGGTTATTTCTTNTCGGANGAACCCGGGGATTGAACGCCGTTTAACTTACCGAAGTCGATGTAGTTNTTNAGGTAGTCGTAATCCGGAAACGGCTTGCCGCCAAAGATGGTGTTGCCCTTGGCGTTTTTATTCCCGGCTTTTGAGCGGGTTCCGCATCTAGCAAAAACACTTCCTGCAGTTGGAGATAATGTNGCAGAGCAGGCNGGTTTTTTGGAGACAGGGGGGCTTCCGGGCAGCCGGTTCTGGTATGCCAGGTCCTGAAGTTGATACGAATCCTCAGCAAAGTAATTGCGAAAACCCGGGATGAGGTGNGGNGCAACCGANGGTTTTTCAGCGTCTTCCGAAAATGAAACTTGAGGGGGGATAAAAATACAGAAACCAATGAANAAGACCNAGATCGATTTCCTGCTCCAAAATCGGGAAGCAGGCAAAACCGTTTTCTGTTTCATGTTCCGGACTTTAGAACNGNATTTAGCGAATCGATCATTTAAATTTTTTGGAGAACCAGCTGTGATCCTGAAGACCGTCCTAACCCATTCCCCGATCATATTTCCTTTCATCACCTGTATTTTTGACAGGATGGGCTGCGATGGCCTCCTCATTGAGTTCCGTGCCCCAGCCGATACCTTCAGGAATTTTCAGCATGCCGTCTCGAATCAGAGGCGGTTTGGTGACTAGGTCGTCTTTCCAAGGGACATCATCGATGTCGATTTCCATGATGCGGAAGTTGGGGATGGCTGCACAGAAATGGGCACTCATCAATGTAGAAAGGTGTCCGTAAAAATTATGCGGCGCAACATTCACCTCAAAGCTTTCCGCCAGGCCAGCAATTTTCATTGCCTGCCAGATTCCATTCCAGGGCACATCCACGATCGCCACATCCATGGATTGGCTTTCGAAAAAAGGACGGAATCCGCGTAATCCAAACAGGGATTCGCAGGAAGCGACCGGTGTCTTGAGGGCATGCCTGATCCTTGCCAAAGCGGCAGGATCGTAAAGATCCATTTCAAACCAGCCGAGNCCGAGATCGTCCAGTGCCCTGCAAACCGTNAGAAAACCTTCGGTACGGTAGTTGAAGTTCAAATCCAGCAGAATCTCGAGTTCCGGTCCTGCCCCTTCTCGGAATGCGGCAAGTTGCTCCTTGAGGGAGTTGATGATCCTGCGTTCCGGATTCAGTGCGGGCCAGCCTTCACTTCGGGCAAATCCCGGCTGGTGCATATGAGGCTGCTCTTCAAAAAGAAAAATATTTGTTTTGAGAGCACTGAATCCTTTTTCCCTCACTTCCTTCCCGAGAGAAACCAGGTCATCAAGGGANGTNANCGGTGGAACACCGAGCATCTCCGCGGTTCGGGGCAACCGGTAGCTTCCACAGTGTGACCAGTAAAGAGGAAGTTCTTCCCGGACCGCTCCTCCAAGCAGTTCGTAAACAGGGACTCCCAGCGAACGAGCCTTGAGATCAACCAGGGCATTTTCCACTGCTGCGATTGCCTGTTGGGCGATCCCCCCATGGGCCTGCCTGGTACGGGCGTATAATTCCGCAGAAAGTTTTTCGTGGGAGAAGGGATTCTTTCCAATGATCCATTCCAGCACTCCCTCGATCACCCCGGTTAATCCAGGACTTCCATAACATTCGTTGTATTCGGAAATCCCGGTGGTTCCGTCTTCTGCAATCAGCTTAAGGAACGAGAACCTCCTCCATCCGGCATCACAATGCAGGGTTTGATAGGCTTCAAGTTTCAACTTCGGATTTTAGAAAGAGGTTGTCTTTTATTCCGGATCTTACCCGAAATGAAGGAAAATTTCCGGTTTTTATCGGAATCCAAATGGGGAATCCCTTTTGATTCAATCAAACGTTCTCACGTTTTTGAGAAACCGTTGAGATGGGAAACATCCCCCATGGAAGAGACGATCCATTGATCTTTTTTCCAGACAATGCGGTGGATGCTGGTGTTAGGAATCGTAAACCGGGTAGGAGTATCCTGGGACATGCCAAGACTGTTTTTGAGGATGACCCTGATGAAACCTCCGTGAGTGACAATGCCGACTTTTTGACCTTCATGCTTTTGCGGAATTTCTTCCAGAAATCCCAAAGCCCTGACCAGATGATCAAGGGTACTTTCTCCACTTTCGATGCGGTAACGTGCTCCTCCCTCCCTGAAGGCTTTGTATGCTTCAGGATGCTGTTCCTGAATCTCCGGAACATTCAGCCCTTCGAAAATCCCGAGGTTTTTTTCACGTAGTCTGACATCCAATTCGACCTGACATCCGGTCCCAAGTGAAACTGGTTTCGCCGTCTTCTGTGTTCTCAACAGGTCACTGCTGTAGAGTTGATCCAGATCCTCGTCCTGAAAACGTGTGCCAAGGGCTTCCACCTGCTGTTTCCCATTTTCAGTCAAATCACTGTCCTTATGTCCTTGAAAACGCTTTGCTACATTCCACTCCGTCTCTCCATGACGGATCAAAATCACTTCTGTGTCAGGCATTGTTGTTATTGGAAGGGGTCAAGTGTCAATGAATTCATTGTGAAATCTTATCTTAGGAGATTTGAAANGNTACAGAACCGATTCATTTTTNAATCTCCAGAGCTTTAAATGCCTAGCAATAATTATGAAAGTTTGAGTGACTCGAGTCACAAATTTATTAATTCAAAAAATCATATAAATATAAAATTTTTGACAATTTTATGTTTTACCATAGTTTAAAAAACAAGGCTGCAAACTAATTCCCGCGTTCCCTTTTNANCAATAAGGACGGTTCAACTTTTTTTGAGCCGATTGTTTTCGNGGTTTTTTCTGGGGGGACCAATCGAGGNATTCTTTTCTGATCAACACGCATCCTATAACAAGCATGTANACGGCAATCAAAATCCTTTCATCCTTCATATGTTTCATGATGTTATCTGTCCCAACCGCATTCTCACTGGGCCCGGAGCGCAGGCAGGAGCAGTTCAGCACCATTCCGGGTTACCTGGTCTTTCCCGCACCTTATGTTTTCCCAGGGATCGGCGAGGGCTTGATGCTGGTCGGCTATAGCGGGAATTTCCTGGAAACCACCATCGATGCCTACCTGGTGGGTTTCAGNGGCGATGCCGCGGGTCTGGTCGGATCCGTCGATGAAGTATTTGTCGTTCCGGAACTGNTCTACTTCAGCGGATGGAAATTCAANATCAGCAAATACGGGATTAACAGTTACAGCAGCCGGGGGATGGAAAGTGAAAAAGATGATTTCAACATCATCGTCGGCAACAAGTTTGAAATGGACATCTTTAAAGTGTCCCTGAGCCTTTTCGAAAGACGCCTGGAAGCCGCATTGCTCAGCCAGACTCAATACGGAGAGTCCCACAAAATCCTGGATTCGAAAGGGAACTTGTTAAATGAAATTGACCCTCCGCAGACTTTTCAGGGTAAAAAAGAGGGGATTGAACTGCAGCTGGACTGGACCGATGATTTCAAGGATCCGCGNACCGGTTTGCGACTGAAAAGCACCTACGATCTCAACACCTCGGAAGACNCCGACAGCCCCGAGTATTACTTGACCTCCCACGGCCTGACTTTTTATCAGCCTGTTTTCGGGGAAAGTACCTGGGCTTTCCATTTCTTCCGCTCGGACGCGAAGGTACGAAAAGAGGGCTACACCGATTTGAAAACAGCACTTTTGGCCGAAGGGTTAAATGAAGAAAATGCTACAAGTTGTTCATATGCTCCAACTTCTCAAGCATGTGCCCCTTACGTCAACAAAGCCCAAAACACCATCAACGCCAACCGTAACGGAACAGCCCATCCGCTGGGCGGTCAAGACCGTTTGCGTTCTTACCCTGGCAACCGTTACCAGGCCGCGCACACCCTGTTTTATGGAACGGAACTGCGCTGGAACTTCGATACGAGCACCGAAGTGTTGGACTGGTATTTTTTCAGCGATGTCCTGCAGGCCTTGCAGGCAACGGTTTTTTGGGAACAGGGAAGCGTCTCCGAAGAAGCCCAGGATCTTGGCAAGATCACCCGCTCTTCCTACGGAGGCGGTCTGCGTCTCGTCGGCGGTTCCGGGAACACTTACCGCTTCGAGATTTCAACGGGTGAGGAAGGCGCGGAAATGATCGTCATGTTCCAGTATCCCTGGAGAGGGGAAATGTAAGCTGCGAAACCTGCTTCACTGCCCTGCACCGGATGATCTCCGATGTTCCATATTGTCTTCCTGGGAATCGATAGATTTNAGAATCGATTCAGGAGGTGAAACGCCATTCCAGAAAATATTTCTAGAAACTTCAAAAATGTTNAATGATTTTATGGATAAGTTGAATCCTGAATCATAGATAGTGTCCCCGATTTGAAATAGCCCTTAGCATACTTTGTTATTGAATAAATGAAGTATGATCACAATTCCGTTGAAGCATGCCTTCTGGGCATATAATTCTTTTTCAAGAAAATGATGGTTTTTTTGATCTTCATCCTTGAAGGATTGATCATTCTATGAAGTGTTCTTGGCCTGTCGGTTCAACTATGGTAGTTTGAAGCTTTTTCAATCCNAGTTTTTTTATCTGTTATGGATCCAAAATTTTACAAACCGGAAACGCTGAGTTTGCATGGCGGACAGCTTCCTGATCCGGTTACCGGTGCCCGGGCGGTCCCGATTTACCAGACCACCTCCTACGTTTTTGAAAACAGTGACCAGGCGGCTGCCCAATACAATCTGGAACAGGGCGGGCATATCTACACGCGGATTACCAATCCTACGGTGGCGGTTCTGGAAGAAAGGATTTCGGCTCTTGAAGGCGGTAGCGGAGCGATCGCAACCGCTTCAGGCCAAAGCGCGCTTTTTCTGACTTTGATGACGCTGCTGGATCAGGGCAGTCACATCGTTTCCTCCACCTGCCTCTATGGCGGCAGTGTCAATTTACTGAAACACACGTTGCCNCGTTTCGGGATTGAGACCAGTTTTGTTCATCCCCGGGATCTGGATGGATTCCGCCAGGCGATCCGTCCAGAAACCAGGCTTGTTTTCGGGGAAGTGATTGGCAATCCGGGATTGGAAATCCTGGATCTGGAAGTGGTGTCCGGGATCGCGCATGATGCCGGGATNCCGTTGTTGATTGACGCCACTTTCAATACTCCCTTCCTCTGTCGTCCCTTCGATTGGGGAGCCGATTTAATCATGCATTCGGCAACCAAATGGATTGGCGGACATGGGGTCGCGATCGGGGGGTTGGTGGTCGAAGGCGGCCGTTTCGATTGGGAACAGAACGACCGTTTCCCAACCCTAACCGAACCCTATGCCCCTTTTGGCGGAATCCAATGGTATCAGGAATTCGGTCCCCAGGCCTTTGTCATGCGTGCACGTTCCGAGGGGATGCGGGACTTTGGTCCGTCCATGAGCCCCCAAAACGCCTTCTACCTGCTCCAGGGACTGGAAACCCTGCCGATGCGTATGGACCGCCACCTGGCAAACACTGAAAAACTTCTGGAATTCCTGCAATCCAGTGAGGACGTGAGTTGGGTTTCCCATCCGACCCTGTCGGATCATCCGGATCATAAGCTGGCCAGCAAGCAACTCCCAAAAGGNGCCGGTTCTGTGATTGTTTTCGGAATCCGGGGAGGACGCAAAGCCGGGGAAGTTTTTATCAATTCCGTGAAGCTGGCGTCACATCTTGCCAATGTGGGAGATGCTAAAACACTGGTCATTCATCCTGCGAGCACCACCCACGCCCAGATGGATTCGGAAACGATGAAAAACGCCGGACTGAGCGAGGACATGATCCGTCTATCTGTCGGGCTCGAAGATCCAGGTGACCTGATTGATGATTTCAAACAGGCTCTCCGAAGNGCACGTAAAATAACCGATTCGAAATAAAGGATTTTCCATGCGATTTGAAATAAAAGGGGAATCCGTTTTTGCGACTACCGGGGGACGTGATTTTGATCCTGCCAAACCGGTATTGATATTTCTCCATGGAGCGGGATTCGATCAAAGTGTCTGGAATCAACAATCGCGTTATTTTGCCCACCGAAACCATTCCGTGCTTGCTGTTGATTTTCCGGGAAATGGACGTTCCACGGGAAAGGCGCCTGCTGAAATCGGGGAACTGGCAGACTGGGTCCCGCACCTGATGGATGCTTCAGGAGTCGAAGAAGCAAGGCTGGTCGGTCACTCTATGGGCGCACTTGTGGCGTTGGAATGTGCGGTGCGGTATCCANANCGGATTTCAGGCATCAGTTTGATGGGTGCCGCTGCAGAAATGCCGGTCCATCCTGAACTTCTGAATGCCGCNAAAAACAATCAACCCCTGGCTTATGATCTGGTCTGTTCCTGGGGGCTTGGCATACGGGGTCATATTGGCGGTGCCCCGGTTCCCGGTATGAACCTGATGGGGGGAGGCCTGTCGCTGATGGCTTCAGGGCAAAAAGAAGCCCTGGCAGCAGGACTTGAAGCCTGCAATGAATATTCATCAGGAAAAGAGAGTGCCCCAAAAGTCAGCTGCTCCAGCCTGATCGTCATTGGAACTGAAGACCGCATGTCTCCAGCATTTAAAGGCCGGGAATTGGCATCTTTGATCCCAGACTGCAAGCAGGAAATCCTCCCCGGTTGCGGACACATGATGATGCTCGAAGATTCCAAATCCAGCCTGGAAGCATTGAAAAAAAACCTCTGAAATCATCCGGAGGAAGCAATGCAGGTTTTTCTTGAATCCTTGAAGGTTGTTCCGGAATGGCTTGTACAGCAAATTTATCTCTACTCCAATACAGCCCTGGTAGTTCTTTCTGCCTTCGTCTTGCTCGTGGCAGGCCTGACGGTGTTTCAATGCCGAAGGGCATGGAAAAGCTATTCCAGTAAAAAGAACCTGCTCAAGGAACTTAGTGAACACTTCCCCCCTCCCCAGGGATCTTAAATTTCCTGAAGACCAAGATCCGGAAGCTTTTCATTCCACATCGGTGATTGGCGGCGAATTCGGCATTACTGCTGAATTGCCAAAACTTGAAGACATCATCGAATGGCAGGAAGGACGCAGGAAGTTTACCCGGGGATACTACCGTCTTGTCGAGGGTCCCCAGCTTTTTCGGCTGCAACAGGGGTTTTCCAGGCATTTCTCCATCCGTCACGCGATCGCGTTCAGTTCTCTGCCTTCGGCCCTGCTCGAACTACTCGAACTTTTATTCAACCGTTATGAGGAATCACGGCTTAAGGTGATTTGGGAGCATCTTGATCCTGATTTTTCCTTTCTGGTCAACAGTCTCCAATCCCTGAGGCGTCCTGTTACTTTTTTCCCAGGAAACCTTGAAGATCCCCTGAAAAACCTGGAATCCGGCAAGCAGCAAGTTTTGCTGATTGCGCTCAAAAATCCCTTGCACTGGATGCAGAACCATCAAGAGCAACTCAAGGCGGTCACTGCTGCCAAAATTCCGATCGTGGTTTGTTCGCCTTCGTTCACTGCATTTGAAGTCTTTCCTGAAAATGCGGATTACTGGGTCACGTCCTTATCCTGTGAAAAAGATGGAATATCTGTGGACGGGGGAATCGTGCTTGGGAATAAGGACCGGCAAATGAACGAATTGAGAGAAATAAGGAAAAAAAGAGGNAACGTACTTTCTTTGCGAAGTGCCTCGATCATGCTGGAAAACCTGGATCAGGCTGAAAACCTGCCTTCCCCAAAAACCGGAAACACGAACTCGGCCGATTCAAAACAGCAAGTGCTGAATCAACTCTGCCGATTGGAAGAAGCCGAGTCTGGACTGCTCTACCCCTCCGGAATGAGCGCCATCAGTTCGGTGGTCTCTTTACTGAGGCGTCCGGAAAAGCCGAAAGTGATCGTGATCGGTCTTCTTTACACCGATACCTACGGTTTTCTGGAAAGTCCATTTCGCGGAAAAAAAGACACGACTTGTTATCTAAAAACCGATGAAATCGATCAGCTTGAGCAGCATCTGGATGATCAGACAGCCTGTATTTTGACCGAAACGATCACCAATCCGTTGCTTGAGATTCCCGATCTTGAACAACTTGGACGTATTTCCCAAAAAAATCATATCCCACTGGTGATCGACAATACCCTTGCCACTCCCGTCAATTGTAAACCTTTGGATTGGGGAGCGGATCTAGTCATCCACAGTACAAGCAAATACCTGAATGGAAACAATAATCACGGTGGAGGAGTGGTCCTGTTCCGCACGGATAAGTGGAAGTGGGCGATGGAACGATATCACCAACAATGGGGATTGGAACCCGGAATCCATGAAATCAGAACACTTCTGCAAAATCTCGAGGATTTCGGGGAACGTATGGAACGTTTCAACTCAAACGGAGTGAAAGCCGTTGATTTTCTGCAAAAACATCCTGCGGTTGAAAAAGTTTTCCACGGTTCACTGACCTATCAAGAGAGAACTTCTCCTGAATGGCTTTTGGGCTATGGGAGTGTTNTCAGTTTTACCCTTATCTCCGGAAATCTTGAAAGCCTGAGATTGTTTTATGACCAGCTTCCCGCCCCCCTTTTGAAAGCCCCGACTCTGGGTTCGAATCAGACTCTGGTCTGCCCATATGCCTTGCTGGCGCATTATCATGAACCTCCATCTTTTTTTGAACATCATCGCATTCCAAGGCATTTGGTTCGTCTCGCCGTAGGCTGTGAAGAGGATCTTGATCCGGTTTTTNCAGCACTGGATCAAGGACTGAATCAGATTCTCTNAGATTTTCATGGAACTTCTAAGTCCNAGGCTNCGGATGAGGGAATGGAGCCTTGCGGACTTCCAGGATTTTTCCCGACTGGCAAAAAACCCAAATGTGATGCGTTACATCAATAACGGGNAACTNTGGGATGACCATCGGATTCGGAAGTTCATCGAACGCCAGCAGAGGCTCCAAAAACAAATGGGACATTGCCTATGGGTCATCGAACTTCAACAAAAAGAGGGGTTGATTGGATTTTGCGGGATTGCCCCTTTTGAACCACCCGGTTTTCTGGAAATCGGCTGGTGGCTCGATGAATCCTGTTGGGGTCAAGGTTATGCCACCGAGGCAGCTAAAGTTGTCCTGGACTATGCCATCAACGAGCTTGGCATCACCCAACTAAGATCCGTTTCTCACCGGGATCATTCACGCTCCCAGGCTGTCATGCGCAGAATCGGCATGCGGCATGAACAAGATCTCCTCCTGGGTGACTTTGGAAAAGAGCCNGAGGATTTACCAATTAGGGTTCATCTTTATGATCACCAAACAGAACNAGGTCAGAGTAATTTCAACAAAGCAGNTTNATCCCTTCTTCGACAAGGTTTCCCAATCATCACTGTCGAGCTCCGAAGATCGCGCTCCCAACCCGGATCATGGTCGCCCCTTCCAAGATTGCCCAGGCGTAATCGGAAGTCATCCCCATCGAAAGCTGATCGATTTGTGGAGCATTGAGTTCCGACTTTAACCGTTCCTGCATTTCCCTCAATCGGGCAAACACCCTGCGTGTTTCANGTTCATCCTGATCCGGTGCTGGCATGGTCATCAGTCCACGGAGCTCAAGNTTTTCCAGATTCATCAGTTCCTCAGAAAGNTTCCTCAACTGCTCCCAGTCCTCTAATCCAGACTTGCTGTCTTCGCCCGAAAGATTAAGCTGGATAAGCACGTTCAGCGAAGTGTTTTGTTCAAGACATGTCCGGGAAAGCCTTTTTGCCAATTCCAGGGAATCCAGAGAATGAATCCATTGAAATCGTCCCGGGCAGAAACGCGCCTTGTTTTTTTGCAGATGCCCGACCAGATGCCATTCCAGGCCAGAAAGATCCTGAAGGACATCTATTTTTTCCACGGCTTCCTGTACCCGGTTTTCCCCAAAAACCAGTTGCCCGGCCTTGAANGCTTCTCGAACCGCCTCTGCGGGTTTGGTCTTACTGATGGCCACCAGCCGGATTTCATCCAAGCTNCGGTTCGCTTTCTCCGCAGCTTGCTGGATCGATTCATTTAAACGTAAAAGTCTTTCTTGAATCTGCACACACATCCTTTCATAAANCGTTTAAAAAACCGGCTTGGGCTGGCAATGTTCAAAATGGATTTTGTCAAAGAATCCTGGCAGCGGAAATACCAGGCCGTCCAGAATGACGAAGTGCCTTGGACCCCCCTGGCGAAGCCGATTGAAGAGAGTCGGATTGTTCTGGTCACNACTGGTGGGGTCCACCTCAAAAGTGACACTCCCTTTGACATGTCCGATTCCAATGGCGATCCAAGTTTTCGNATGATTCCCAGTCAGGCGAAGCCGGAGGAACTAATGATTACCCATGATTATTACGATCATCGAGATGCCGATCAAGACCTTAACCTTGTCTTCCCCTGGCAGATTCTCCACGGACTTGTCGAAGAAGGCATTCTGGGTTCCCTTAGCGATCAGTTCATTTCCTTCATGGGGCATATCGACGGACCTTTGATCGATACCTTGGTCCNGGAAACGGCGATTAGCGCCTCAGAAAGAATTCAGCAGATGCAGGCGGATATTGCCCTCCTTGTTCCTTCCTGAGGCCTCTGCAACCAGACGGTCGGTCTGGTCCAGCGTGAAATCGAAAGCCGGGGGATTTCCACNGTCAGTCTTTGTATCAGTAGGAAAATCTGCGCTTCGGTCAAACCTCCGAGAGCCTATCATCTGCGATATCCCTATGGTCATGCGCTGGGCGAACCGTTCCGCCAAGCCCAGCAGAAGCGAATCGTGTTGGAAAGTCTGAAACTTCTTGAATCGGTTAAGGAACCAGGAACCATTATCGACAGTCCTTTTCGTTGGAAAAGGGACCGGTTCGAGGAAATGGCCGATGGAATCAGCCTTACTGAAGGCGAGCAGGAAGCGATCCGGAACTGAAAAGTTTGTATTAAAGTGGGCTGTTTTTTTTGAAGATTACTGCTGCAGTTCCTCTTTCCAGAGCCCAACCTGTTTTTCACGGGCTTCTTTTTCCGCAGCAATCAATTCCTCATGTTCTTCAGGTTTTTCATCTGGAAGCAGGTAATAGGACCAGCCATTCCGGATCATCCAAAGATTGAGATTGGTGTCTCCAGACCTAATCACTCCCTGGAGTCTGTAGAGTTTTTCTGAATAATCATAGTCGACTCGTACATTCCGGTTATAAAAGATTTTGCTCATTTCGAAGACCACCTTCTTTTTAAACCAGGTGTTGTATTCCTTGCCGAAACTGACTGACTGACTAGGCGAAACATATTTAAGCCATACCCGCACTTCCTGACGTGGTAAATTGAGACTCTGCTTGGACAATTTGTAAGTCCATTTCCGGAATTCGGTCCGACTNTCGATTCTCACCCAAATACTTTCCGGATCGGTCATCCTGCCGAAAACACCATGCAGGATGGTGAGGTTGATCTTTCGTGCTTTTTGCTCCTCCTTGCGATCTTTCATGCGGTTGAAAAGCTGGCTGCGGATGCTTTCGGTATTAAAAATACTTTTCTCCTCTGCCCAAACATTTTGTGCGAAAAGCATCAGTACCAGTCCGACCATCAACCGGCGTAGATAGTAGGAAGAAAAAATAAAATGATTCTTTTTCATTGATTTGCTGATCGTGAGACTTGGAAGTTGAACCCAATCTTGAAAAACTTCCATGCAAATTCCATGTGATTTTCTGAAATACGAAGGGTTTCGGGCAAATAGATTGCACTTCCCGGCAGGCTGTTTTTTAATATTTATTCATGTCTGCTGACCAACCTGCCAGATCCAGACCTCAACCGGTTCAAAGTTGAGGCATCTTCAAACATAAAACCAGAATCCGTGAAGTTTTTATTCAAACTCCTTCCTTCAGGAAGTTTTGAGAGCAAGATCTCAANGTTTTGGTTTCAAACTTGGGTTTTGTTAGCGNCTCTTCTTTTTTCTTTTTGGACCAGTCCTCTCTTTTCCAAAGCCCCTTTGAACATTGAAACCCGCAGTTATGTTCATGATACNGAAACCGGAGACTTNATTTACCGTGATGCATTGATCAGTTGGGATGACATGACCCTGGAAGGAACTGAGATTCGTCTCGACCCGGAGAAAAATTCTGCAGTGGCAGAAGGATATGTCCGTTTTAAACGTGAAAAACTTTTAGCGGTTATGGACCGGCTGGAATTGGATCTGGAAAAGCGGACCGGTGTCTTTTACAACGCAATCATTTATGACTCAGACAATAAAGCTTACATGACTGCAGAAGAGGTTCAGTGGTTAGGGGGTAATCAATTTATNCTGAACCAATGCAGTTTCACTACCTGTAATCCTAAAAAACCAGCCTGGGAAATCAGTGGAAGNCAGATNAATTATCGATATGAAAATTTTGGATCAAGCCAACATACTTTGCTGAAAATCAAGGGCATTCCGGTTTTTTATTTTCCTTTCCTGGCATGGCCCACCACCAGCAGTCGAAAATCCGGTTTTCTTGCNCCCGAATTTGGNCAGGATACAAGCAACGCCGAAAAATTCGATCTAGGCTACAGAATTGGAATCCCTTTNTTCTGGGANNTTGATCCTGAACATGATTTGACCCTGAAATACGAGTGGGTGGAAAAGAGAGGATTCGGCCTTCATGGAGAATACCAGTACGCCTTTGAAGCGGGAATGTTCGGACAACTTCAATACCAAAAATATTTTGAAAGAGAAGCCCGTGACCCCGAGAATGAATCCGGNANTCTCTCTGCNGACANTATTTCTGAATCCGAATTAAATCCTGAACGTTTCAAACTCGT
>FUFK010071814.1_pt1 | contig 38290 bp, 33 predicted proteins | sample 1021851 | NCBI WGS metagenome assembly FUFK01 (sample SAMEA51879418, study PRJEB19060) | metagenome
GCGGGGCAAGGACACAAAACCATGGCGCCGGGTGCGCCGAGCGTTTCGGTCACCCGGCGCGGGAACTTTCGCCCGCCGTGGCCGGCGGGCGGTTTTTTGCCGGTGGCGCCGCCTGTCAGAAGCTGTAGTTCTTCAGGCGGTTGGCCTGCTGGCGATACAGGGTTACCGGGTCGGTGCTCCAGATATCGTGCAGGCCCAGCACCTGGTTGACCTCGTCCAGGTGGTTCATGCGGTAGTCGTCGCGGATCACCATGCCCAGATGGCTGGAACAGCTGCTCACCAGGCCGTCGTTCTTTTCGCCCAGGAAGACGATGGAGGTGGCGCCGAGCAGCGCGTCGGACGGATCGAAACCGTTGGTCAGCGGTTTGGCGCCGCTCCAGGAGAAGTAGGACACGCCGTTGCCGGCCTGACGCTGGCCTTCACCGCAGTATTCGGCGGGCACGCCTTCAGGGTAGAGCTGGTTGAAGGCCAGAGTTTCCTCGGTGGTCAGCGCCTTGAGCGCGGCCATGATGTCCTGCTGATTGCCGCCGCCGGAAAACAGGTCGATCAGGCCGGCCAGGGCGTTGCCCAGATAGCCGATCAGGTCGCCGGAGAAGGGCACGTTGTCGGACACGCCCTGCAGCACGTCGGCCATGCGCGCGCCCCAGTTGACGCCGCCCACGCTGCTCACCGAGGCCACCATCTGCGGGTAGACCGAAGCCACGTAGCGGGCGGTGGGGCCGCCGTGGCTGTGGCCGATCAGATTGACCTTGCCGGCGCCGGTGGTGGCGAGGATGTCTTCCACCTGGCGGGCCAGCTGTTCGCCGCGCACCTCGGTGTCCTCGGCGGCGCTGACCTGGGTCACGTAGACCTCGGCGCCGCCCTGGCGCAGTTCCTCGGGGATGCGGTACCAGTAGTCCACGCCGGCGGCGCTGTCGAAGCCGAACAGGCCGTGCACCAGCACGATGGGGTAACGGGTTTCGGTGTAATCCGCGGTGGTCAGGCCGGGCAGTGACAGAACCGCCAGGGCCATGACCCCTATGAGAGTCCGGGTTAAGGTTTTCATAAGCTTCCCTGATTTTTTTGTTGTCGAATGTCTTGGTTCACCGGTCGGTCCTTGTTTTTTATCGACCGGTGGTTTGATGCTAGCCTTACTACTGGCGGTGGTTCACTAATAAAAAAGTACCAATCCGACTAGCGGTCGACAGGGAACAACTGAACGGAGAACAACAATGAAAGGACCTCTGGCCCTGGCGGCGACCATGTCGTTGCTGGTGGTGACGCTGGCGCTGATGGGCGTGTGGTGGCGGGAAACGCCGTCGGAACCGGCGCCGGCCCGGTCGGACGCGCCGGCGGCGGACCCGGACGGCGGCGAATCCGAGTTCCAGGACTATGTGGCCCGCGGACGCAAGCTCGGCGAAGAGCCGGCGTCCTGGCGCGGCACCGTGCCCGACGGCGCCCTGCGCGAGGACGAGCGCGGCAATCTGATTGTCTCGGAGGAGGTGCGGCGGCGTTTCGATTATTTCCTCTCCGCTCTGGGCGAGGAGGAGCTGAACGTGCTGCGCGGCCGGGTGGCGGCCCACTTGCGGGGCGCGCTTTCGGAGAGGGCGGCGCGCCAGGCGTGGGATCTGTTCGAGCGCTACATCGGTTATCGGTCCGCCCTGCGCGAGCTGGACGAGCACGACGGCAGCGTCGCCGGCATGCGGCAAAGCCTGGAAGAGCGCCGGGCGCTGCGCGATCAGTGGTTCAGCGCCACCACCCGCGAGGCGTTTTTCGGCTTCCGCGACCGCTACGCGGACTTTGCCCTGCAACGCCGTGAACTGCTGGAGAACGACCGGCTTGATCCGGCAGAGAAACAAGCCCGCCTGCGGGCGCTGGAAGCGGAGCTGCCCAACGATATGCGGGAGATGATCCGTGCGTCACGGCGGCCGGCGGACGTCGCCGAGGCGGTACGCCGACTGCGCGAGCAGGGCGCCTCGGAGGCCCGGATCTATCAGTACCGGGAACAGCGGTTGGGCGCGGAAGCCGCCGAGCGTCTTGACGATCTGGACCGGCGCCGGGAGGCATGGCGTGAGCGCTATCAGGCCTACCGGGCGCAGCGCCGCGCCATTGAGGACAGTGGCCTGGCGGAGGAAGACCGGGAGGACGCGATCCAGCGCCTGCGGGCGTCGCTGTTCGATGAAGCGGAGCAGCGGCGGGTGCGGGCGCTGGATCGGATCGACGGTTAGCCCTTGGTCTGGTTGGCCACCGCTTCGGCGGCCTTGGCGGCCGCTTCCTGGTCGCCCAGGTAGTAGTTCTTGATCGGCTTCAGGTCGTCGTCCAGCTCGTAGACCATGGGAATGCCGGTGGGGATATTGAGCTTGACGATGTCCTCGTCGGAGATGCCGCTCAAATGTTTGACCAGCGCGCGCAGGCTGTTGCCGTGGGCGCAGATCAGCACCTGCTTGCCGGCGCGCACCTGGGGCTCGATCTCCTGCTGGTAGTAGGGCAGGAAGCGGTCCACGGTGTCCTTGAGGCTTTCCGACAGCGGAATACGGTCCTCGTCCAGGTTCTTGTAGACGCGCAGACGGCCGGCGTAGCGCTCGTCGTCGCGGTCCATCTTGGGCGGCGGCGTGTCATAGCTGCGGCGCCAGATCAGTACCTGCTCGTCGCCGTATTTCTCGGCGGTTTCCGCCTTGTTGAGGCCCTGCAGGGCGCCGTAGTGACGCTCGTTGAGACGGTAATCGCGAATCACCGGAATCCACATCTGGTCCATGCCGTCGAGGATGGTCCAGAGGGTGCGGATGGCGCGCTTGAGCACCGAGGTGTAGGCCATATCGAATTCGAAGCCGGCTTCCTTCAGCAACTCGCCGGCCTGGCGGGCTTCCTCGCGGCCTTGATCGGTGAGGTCCACGTCCTTCCAGCCGGTGAAGCGGTTTTCCTTGTTCCAGACGCTCTGGCCGTGGCGGACCAGTACCAATTTGGTGCTCATGGCGGTTTCCTGTGCAACTGACGATTCAGAGGGCGCAAAGGGTAGCAGAAACCGGCGCCGAAATTGAGTGCCGCGGGGCCGTCTTGCCGGCACGCGTTTCAGCCGCCGGCCCCGACCCGTATAATGCCCGCACATTCAGCGACGCAACGGAATCCCATGGCGTACATCTGGTGCGACAGCACCGACTCCCTGCGGGACTGGGCCGACGGCCTGGCTCCGGATCAGCCGCTTTATCTGGACACCGAGTTCATGCGCGAACGGACCTACTTTCCGCGCCTGGCCCTGGTGCAAGTGCACGACGGCGAGCATATTCGTCTGATCGACACCACCCGGGTGGACCCGACGGCGCTGGTGCCGCTGTTCGCCGAACGCCCGTTGATCATGCACGCCTGTTCGGAAGATCTGGAGGCGCTGGCCTCGTTCGCCGGCGCGTACCCACGGCGGGTCCGCGACACCCAGATCGCCGCGGCGCTCACCGGCGAGGACATGCAGGTGGGTTATCAGCGTCTGGTGGAGAGCCGGATGGGGGTGAGCCTGGCCAAGGGCGCCACCCGCACCGATTGGCTGAAACGGCCACTCAGCGAGGAGCAGTTGCTGTACGCCGAGGACGACGTCAAGTATCTGCCGGAGCTCGCCGAGCAGCTTCAGGCCGAGCTGGAGCGGCTGGGGCGGCTGGAGTGGTGGTACGAAGAATGCGCGCGGCTGCGCGACGACGCCCGCCGCCGCGCCGAGCCCCAGGCGGTGTGGCGCCAGGTGAAGGGCGCCGGCAATCTGCAGGGCCGCGAGCTGGCGGTGCTGGAAGCGCTCGCCGAGTGGCGCGAAGCCACCGCCCGCGAGCGGGATCTGCCCAAGGGCTTCGTGCTGCGCGATAATACGTTGCTGGATTTGAGCCGGGTGGGGTCGAACGGTCGGGTGGACCTGCGGAAACTGGGTTTGCACCCGCGCGCCATCCGTCGGGACGGCGACGCCCTGCTGGCGCTGATCGAGCAGGCCGCCAAGGCGGAGCCGCCGGCGCCGTTGCCCGGCCCCCTGGACCCGGAACAGCGCGCCACGGTGAAGGCGCTACGCGAACGGGTAGGGCGGATCGCCGAGGAACTGTCACTGAAACCCGATGTGCTGGTAAGGCGCCGCTGGCTGGAAGCCCTGGTGCGCGATCCGGATACCCTCCCGGAGCCGCTTACCGGTTGGCGCGAAGAGCGGGTCGCGCGGCCATTGAGAGAAATGCTATGAGTGCTTCAAGTCTGCTGAAGGGCAAGCTGTTCTGCTCGATTTACAAGAGCCGCAAGCGCCCAGACATGTACCTGTACGTGCCCCGCGGCAAGGGGCTTCAGGACCTGCCGGAGGCGCTCGCTGAGCAGTTCGGCCCGGGCGTGCACGTCACCGATCTGATTCTGTCGCCGGAGCGCCCGCTGTCCCGCGCCGACGTCAACAGGGTCATGGCCGCCGTACGCGAGCAGGGCTTTTACCTGCAGATGCCGCCGCCGCCGGATCCGGATCTGTATCTGGCCGACGGCCACCCGGACCGCCCGCGCCGTGCGTGAGCGCTTCTGGGAGCTGCCCCTGGAGCAGCTCGACGCCCGGGAGTGGGAGGCCCTGTGCGATGGCTGCGGGCGCTGCTGTCTGGTTAAACTGGAAGACGAGGACAGCGGCGAGGTGGCCTTCACCGACGTGGCCTGTGGTTACCTGGACACCGAACAGTGCCGCTGCCGGGTGTACCCGGAGCGCCATCACTATGTGCCGGATTGTGTTGAGGTCACCGCCGAGGTGGCGCAGCATTTCGACTGGCTGCCCGACACCTGCGCCTACCGCCTGCGCGCCCGCGGCCGGCCTTTGAAAGCCTGGCACCCGTTGCGGTCCGGGCGGGCGGAGTCGGTCCGCGAGGCCGGGGTCAGCGTGGCCGGGCGGGTGGTCAGCGAAACCACGGTGGATGAAGCGGACCTGGAAGAGCGTATTATTCACTGGGTGAACTGAGGAGAGATCGTGACGACGAAAGCCTATTTGTGGGGATGGTTCGCCTATTTGCTCGGCTCGGTGGGCGTGCTGTTCGTGCTCTGGTACATCACCCGGCCGCTGCGCGGCTGGCTGCGGCTGCCGCTGCGCGCCCTGGCGGCGGCGCTGCTGTTGATGCCCTGGCCGGTGTCGCCGAACCACCAGGAATGGGGGCCGGCCTGGGTGGTCAGCCTGTTCGACGGTCTGGCCCGGGAAGACGTGAGCCTGTGGCGTGCCGGCGGGCCTCTGCTGGCCGTGTTGCTGCTGGCGCTGTTGTTGGCCGGCGCGGAAATCTGGCGCCAGCGGCGCAAGCAAGATTACCTGCAATCGGAGAACTGAGTGGCTGACTGCGTGTTTTGCCAGATACTGGAGGGGCGCGCCGAGGGCAGCGTGGTCTACCGGGATGAGCGGGCCATCGTGCTGCTGGACCTGTTTCCGGTGCGCGAGGCCCACTGCCTGGTGATTCCGGTGCAGCACCAGCCCCTGCTTCAGGACCTGGAGCCGGACCTCTGCGCCCATCTGTTCGAGCTGGCCCGGCGTACCATTCGTGCGCACAAGCGGGCCGGCCTGGACGTGCTGGCCCACAACGTGATCGTCAACGACGGGCGCGAGGCCAACCAGCACGTGCCCCATGTGCACGTGCACGTGATTCCCCGCCGTGGCGGCGACACCCTGGCCACCGCGCTCACCTGGGGCACGCGGATGATGAACATCTTCGGGCTGGCCAAGCGCCGCCGCCGCCTGGACCGCCTGGCCGGCCTGCTCGCCGAGCACTTCCCCGAATCCTGACGGCGCCCGCTTTTATCCGGCCGGTCTTGGCGGCCGCGCGCAGACCCGCAGTTGCAGCGGCCAGCGCACGGTTCTTTCCGCTTCTCCCCAGTGTTCCCGCAGCACCGGCAGGAACGCCGCCAGCGGGTCGTCGCCGTGGTCGCGGGCTTTGACCAGTGCCGACCAGGTATCCAGATAGCCGGCCATGTCTTGCCAGCGCCATTGCCGTTCCAGCGGCATGGGCGGCGGGCCTTCGAGTTCCGGCCAGGGTAGGGTGACGCTTCGGTAGCCCTCGATCACCAGCCAGCGCGCCGCCGGCCACCAGGGTTTCAGCGTGCGGTCGTGAAAGTCCTCGATCAGGCCCTCCAGGCCGGCCACGCTGCACAATCCATAGCTGATGATCGCCAGCAGCCCCTCGTCGCGCAGCACGCGGGCGCTCTCATGGAAAAAAGCGGGCAGGGGGAACCAGTGCAGCGCCTGCGCCACGGTGATCAGATCGACGCTGTTGTCGGCGAGCGGCAAGGCGTCCGCGTGCGCCGCCACATAGTGACTGGCGCCGGGCGGGGCCGCTCTGAGCTGATCGACACTGACGTCGCCGCCGAGCACGTTGTCGAACCAGGGTTCCAGCGCGCGGCAGGCCTGCCCGCTGCCGCAGCCGAGATCCAGGGCGAGACGGTGGCCGGGGCTGTGCTGCGCCAGCCACTGGAACAGGGCGGCGGGGTAGTCGGGGCGGTGGCTCTGGTAGTCGCCGCCGCGGTGAAACAGCGGGCGCTCAGTGTTCGTCGAGGTCATGGTCTTGGTCGAAGCGCGCCGACCAGAACCGGCCGTCACTGCGTTCCAGGTTGAGCGCGATGCCCGCGCGCCATTGCCCCAGCGGCGCGGCGCACCAGGCGATGGTGCCGTACAGATGAAGGCGGCGCTCGTCCCCGGGCAGCGTAATCCACAGTTCCACATCGGTATCCGGCGTGATCGAGTGGGGGAACGCCACCCCCAGGCCGGTTCGGGACACATCCCGGCATAGCAGATGCAGCGACTCCTCGTCCGCCGCCGGCGGATCCCGGCGCAGGGTCAGGGACACCCCCCGGGGCGGGTCGCGGCGTGGATGATGACGGTGCTCTTGCTGGGACGACATGGATCACCCGTTCAAATGATTCACCCGTAAATTTGCCGGTCCACCACATAGGCGGCCCCGGCGATCACCACCGTCACCATAAACAAAAAGCCGAGGAACAGCAGGGCCGGCTTAACGGATTTGGGAAGCGGCTCGGTGGGCCGCTCGCGGTGTCTTGCTTGTGGATCTTGCATGGTCTGGGCCTTTGCTGGCGGCGCAATAAATACCCTGAAGTATCGGATATTCAGACCCGGGAAGAAACCATCTTGTCGGGCACGGGCTTTAGAAGCGATACCGTCCGGCTTCGATGCCGGCCTGGATCTCCGGCGTGAGGCGCTGGTAACCGCTCTCGCCGGGCAGCAGCACATAGACCGGGTCGTTGTGCTGGTTCAGATCGTACTTCTCTTCCTTCAGCGTGCTCTTCTGGTGCTTGAAGGTGCCGGTGGTCTCCATGCCGTGGTCGGTGATGCGCAGGAACACCGGGATCGCGTAGGGCGGCAACTCACGCTTGAGGTAGCTGCTCAGGGCAGGCCAGTCCACTTCCTCTTTCCCACCTTGAGAAAGCGGCCGGTCGAAACGCAGCTCGGCCATGCCGGCGCGGCCGTTGGTGCCGGGGATTTCCACGCCGTAGACCACGGATTCGACGATCTGCTCGAAGCCGTCGAGGATCTGCTCCACCTCGGTGGTGGAGACGTTCTCGCCCTTCCAGCGGAAGGTGTCGCCGAGGCGGTCGACGAACTGGGCGTGGCGGAAGCCGATGTCGCGCATCATGTCGCCGGTGTTGAACCAGGCGTCGCCTTGCTTGAACACGTCCCGGAAGATCGCCTTCTCGGTCTTGTCCTTGTCGGTGTAGCCGTCGAACGGGGTCTTGTCGGTGATCTCGCCGAGCATCAGGCCGGATTCGCCCTTGCCCACCTTGATCATGAAGCCCTTGTCGTCGCGTACCGGCTGGTCGGCTTCCTTGTCGTATTTGACGATGGCGTAGCTGACCGGCGAGAAGCCCACGGTGTTGTCGAAGTTGAACACGTTGGTGAAGGCCACGTTGCTTTCCGACGCGGTATAGAACTCGGCCACCCGGCGGATGCCGAAGCGGTTCTTGAACGCTTTCCAGATGCCGGGCCGCAGGCCGTTGCCGACGATGGTGTGCACCGGGTTGTCGCCGTCGCCGGGTTTCCCGGGCTGCTCGTGCAGGTAGCGGCACAGCTCGCCGACGTAACCGAAGGCGGTGCAGTTGTGCTTGCGGATGTCGTCCCAGAAGCGGCTGGCGGAGAAGCGNCTGGCCAGAACCAGNCAACCCNGGCCGGCGATCACCGAGGCCCAGCAGACCACCAGGCCGGTGGCGTGATAGAACGGCAGGGTGCAATAAAGCCGGTCGGTTTTCGTCAGCCGCACCGAGGAGAAGCCGAACCCGCCATGGGCCTTCTCCCAGCGGCCGTGGTTGAACACCACCGCCTTGGGCATGCCGGTGGTGCCGGAGGTGTAGATGTAGAACAGCGGGTCGCGCAGGAAGGTATGGTGGGTGCTCTCCGGGTTCTCGCTGGAACAACCCTGGATCGCGGCCGCCAGGTTGGTGAAGCCTTCCGGGGCGGTGCCCGGGTCGGCCAGGGTGTCCTGGTCGGCGAAATAGAAGAAGTTCTGCTTCAGGTCCAGGTCATCGCGTACCTCCTGGATCACTTCCACCAGTTCCTGACCGATGATCGCCGCCTTGGGTTTCACCAGGTTGAAGCTGTGGGTCAGCACTTTCCCTTTCTGGGAGGTGTTGATCAGGGCGGCGCACACGCCCAGTTTGGCACAGCCGATAAGCGTGGCCGGAAACTCGGGACGGTTCTCCATATCCAGCGCCACGGTGTCGCCTTTCTTCAGGCCGATGGAAGCCAGGTGGTCGGCGATGCGGTTGGCCCAGGCGTTGAACTGGCGATAGGTGTAGCGGCGGTCGCGGTAGATCACCGCGAGGCCGTCCGGATTGTTCGCCGCCACCTTCTCGAAAGCCACGCCCAACCCCAGCGGCCTGGTGGTGTCGGTGATCTTGCTCATCCGGGAGCCTTTGATCAGGCCCGGCAGGTTCATCACGACTTCAGGCACTTTGCCCAGCACTTTGGGCAGGGTAATAACGTCCGTCTGGCTCATAGTATTTCCCTCCCCTAGGCCGCGGTCTGGATTTTCTGGAACAGCCAGTCGTGCAGTCCGTCGGACAGCAGCGGCAGGAAGGCGACGATCAGCAGGGCGGTGAGCATCACCGCGATCGGCAGCAGGAATTTCTCATAGCGCCGGAAGAAGGTGCCGGTGGAGAGCTTGGCGCTTTCCACTTCGTCGTCGCCGACCACCTGTCGAGACAGCAGGTGGTTGAGCGCCACCGGTGGCGTCAGATAGCCGAGCTCGAAGGCGACCAGCGCGATCATCCAGAAGTGCAACGGCGCTATGCCGTTGGCGGCGGCCAGCGGCGCGAAGGTGGCGTTTACCAGAATCACCGCGCCCAGTGGGTCGATGAACATGCCCACCAGCACCAGGGCGACCACCAGGAACAGGCCGGCGATCCAGATCGACGCGAAGGCGTCCGGCAGCAGTTCCAGCATCCCGGAGCGTTCGATGATACCGGCGGTGCCCACCGACAGGGCGATCAACATCAACATGGCGCCGATATGGCCGGCGGTTTCGCCGGTGGCGAAGCGCAGGCTGCCTTCCAATTTCTCGGAGACGCCTTCCTCGGGCGGGTAATCGGCCACCGGGTCGCTGTTGTTCCGGGACAACAAGGCGGCGCCATAGTGCACGCCCAGGAACAGAATCATCAGCAGGTTACGCCAGGTCTCGCTCCACAGCGCCGCTTCCAGCTCGGCGGCGGAGGTGCCGCCGGGGATCTCGCCGCTGACGAGCACCTGGTAGCCCTCCGCGATGCCCATGAAGGAGAGCACCAGCATCGGCACCAGGAAGAGACTGAACAGATGCAGGGTGTGACGGCTGAGCTTCTCATAGACCAGGATCGCCAGCAGCATCACCGGCAGAATGATCGGCGCGGAAAACTCGTCCAGCTGGCGCCCCAGCACGTCGCTGAAGAACACCGCCACGGCGCCCACCACCACGCCGTAGGGCGTCAGCGGAATCATCTTTTTGAGACTGGCCGGCAGCGCTTGCGAGAACGGCGCGATGCGTGCCGGGGTGGTACGGGCGAACTGGCTGTAGATAAAGAAAATAAACAGGCTGAGCGCGAACACCTTGGCGCCGGAGGCGAACAGCTCGCTGGTGGTGACGCTTTTGTTGAGCGCCGCGATCATGACCACCAGCAGGCAGGGCCGCAGCACCACGCCCATGGAGCCGGACATGGCGGTGGCCGCCAGCGCCAGCTGCTTGCGCGCGCCGACACGTCGTAGCTCGGTGTAGATGGTCGCGCCGGCGGCGATCACGAAGATGCCGGACGCACCGGTATAGGCGGTGAGCACGGCGGCGATGGCCAGCACCACCACGCACATCAGCTCCGGCGACATGCGCCAGGGGCGCAGGGCGTCGAAGAAAATATGCGTCAGGCGGGTCTGTTTCAGCATCATGCCGATCCAGATATACAGCGCCAGGTTCAGGAACACGCTGGACAGCTCCATCATCATGTTCAGATAGACGCTGGTGCCGTGGAAATAGCCCTGGGAAAAGAACTGCGCCGAGGCCGACAGACACATATAGCTGTACAGCGGTATGGTCAGAAAGGCCTTGGCCCAGGAACCGCCCGGCTCCAGATCGCGCGGGCGGCGCAGCAGCCGGTACAGGGACGCCAGGGTGAGCGTGCCGAAGCCGGCGATCCAGATATTGTGCAGATAGAAATTATCCACGGTGACGCCGGCGGCCATCGATTCCGAATCCTGGATTCGATAGGCGATCGCCGACACCAGCAGCAAGGCGTTGGCCGCCAGCTGGCCGCTCAGTGATACCAGGTGATCCTTGTCGGTGCGCGCCGGCCGCAGCGCGATATGGTGGCGCTGGAAGGTCGTGGTTGTGGCGCAGATCAGCAGCAGCAGGCAAAGCAACAGGCGCTTGTACTCGCCCAGCGTGGACACCACCAGGGCGACGCCGCCCTCCACGTTGCGGAAAGCGATCACCGCCGGCGTCACCTTCTCTTGCACGGTCTGGTAGCGCTCCAGTTTCGCCCGGCAGTTGGCGCGCGTGGCTTCCAGCGAGCCGCGGATGGCGCTTTTGTCCACGGACGCGCCGCCGAGGATACCGGCCAGCGGATCGCCGGCGGCTTCGGCCTGGCGTTGCTTGACGATTTCGCGAACCCGCTGGTCAATGTTCGGATCCGGGTTGCAGGTGGGCTCCGGCATGACGCCGGCGCTACGCAGCATGAAATATTCCTGCCAGGTGGCTTCACCGATCTTGAGCAGTTGCGAGTGGATGATCTGTCCGGAGGACAGGAACACGACGACCAGTAGAAGAAGCAGTGTCGGCAGGGTGGAAAGCCATTCAGTGGGCGTGCGTCGGGGCATGCCCAGGGTCCGTTCCGTCATGGGAGCATTCCTTTTTATTTTTTTGATCATGATTGTTGTTATTTTGACCAGTCTAGCTCTTTTTCCCGCCCTATCCAAATCACCCTGATTTTTCCGCGTTGCCATAAAAAAGGGCCGCGAAAGCGGCCCTTGTGGGTCTTGCCGAGAGTGGTGGCCGTGATCAGCCGCCGGACTGGATTTTCTGGAACAGCCACTCGTGCAGGCCGTCGGAAACCAGCGGCAGGAAAGACACGATCAGCAGCGCGGTCAGCATGGTCGCGATGGGAAGCAGGAACTTCTCATAGCGCCGGAAGAAGCTGCCGGTACTGAGCTTGGCGCTCTCCACCTCGTCGTCACCGACCACCTGTCGGGTTAACAGATGGTTGAGGGCCACCGGTGGTGTCAGATACCCCAGCTCGAAGGCCACCAGCGTGATCATCCAGAAGTGCAATGGATCAATGCCGTTGTTGAAGGCCACCTGGGCAATGGTGGCGTTGACAAGGATCACCGCCCCGTAGGGGTCCATAATCATGCCGATGATCACCATGGTCACCACCAGGATGCCCATGGCCACCCAGATCGACGGGAACACCTCGGGCAGCATCTCCAGCAGGCCGGAGCGTTCAATGATGCCGCCGGTGCTGACCGACAGCGCCATCAGCATCAGCAGGGCGCCGATATGGCCGGTGGTTTCATTGGTGGCCATGCGCAGCGAGCCTTCCAGCTTCTCCGATACGCCGGCTTCAGGCTGATAGTGCGGGTCCTGATCGCCGGTTTTCACCAGGTAGTGGATCACCATGAAGGCGGTCAGGAAGGTGTTACGCCAGAATTCGCCCCACAGGATATCTTCCAGCTCCGCGGCGGACACGCCCACCGGAACCTGTCCGGTGGTCAGCGCCTGATAGCCTTCCCAGATACCCATGAAGGACATCACCACCATCGGTACCAGGAAGAGGGTGAACAGGTGCAGAAGATGGCGGCTGAGCTTCTCGTAAAAGAGAATGCCGATCATCATCACGGGCAGAATGATGGGCGCGGAGAACTCGTCGAGCTGACGGCCGAGCACGTCACTGAACAGCACCAGGATGGCACCCACGATGATTGCGTAGGGCATCAGCGGCACCATGCGCTTGAGGCTCTTGGGCAGCGCTTCGGTGAACGGCGCGATGCGGGCCGGCGAGGTGCGCGCGAACTGACTGTAGATAAAGAACAGGAACAGGCTCAGGAAGAAGATCTTGTAGCCGGAAGAGAACAGTTCCGCGGTGGTCACGCTCTTGTTGAGCGCGGCGATGATCACCACCAGCAAGCAGGGACGCAGCACCACACCCATCGAGCCGGACATGGCGGTGGCGGCCAGAGCGAGCTGCTTGCGGGCGCCCACCCGGATCAGTTCCTGATAGATGGTGGCACCCGCCGCGATCACGAAGATACCGGAAGCCCCGGTGTAGGCGGTGGGAATGGCGGCGACCGCCAGGACCACGAAACACATCAGTTCCGGCGACATCTTCCAGGGGCGCAGGATATCGAACACCAGATGCGCCAGCCTGGTCTGCTTGAGCAGCATACCGATCCAGATATACAGCGCCAGATTCAGGAACAGCGTGGACAGCTCCATCATCATGTTCAGATAGACGCTGATGCCGTGGTAGTAGCCCTGGCTGGCGAACTGCGCCGCCGCGGTCAGCGACATAAAGCTGTACAGCGGGATGGTCAGGAACGCCTTGGGCCAGGAGCCGCCGGTTTCCAGATCCTTGGGCGGCCGGATCAGCTGATAGATCGAGGCGGCGGTCAATAATGCGAAGCCGGCGATCCAGAACTGGTGCAGGTAGAAGTTGCTCACGGTCACGCCGGAAGCCATCGCACCCACTTCTTCCGCGCGGTACACCGTCGCCGACATTAATAGCGACGCGTTGGCGATCAATTGCGCGGTGGTGGTGACGATGTGGTCCTTCTTGGTGCGCGAAGGGCGCAAGGAGATATGGTGCCGGGCGAGCGTGGCGGTGATCGCGCAGATCATCACCAGAAGACAGAGCAGAAGGCGCTTATAGTCGCCGAGCGTGGACACCACCTTGGCGACGCCGCCCTCNATATTGCGGAACATGATCACCGCNGGGGTGACNTTNTCCTCGACGATNTTGAANCGGTCCCACTTNTTGCGGCANTTCTCCCTGGANGNNTCNAGCGAGNNNCNGATCGCGTCCNNNTCNACGGACGAGCCNCCNAGNATNTCGCCCAAGAGGATCGTNGGCNGCTTCNGCNTTGCGTTGNTCNACGANTTCCCGGACCCGCTGNTTGATATCGGGGTCGGGNTTACAGGTGGGNTCGGACACCATGCCGGCGCCACGCAACAGGAAGTATTCGTCCCAGGTGTTTTCACCGATTTTGAGAAGCTGGGAGTGGATAATCTGACCCGAAGATAAAAANATCACGGTCAGAAGAATGAACAGGGTGGGCAGCGATGATAACCACTCCCCCACCGAACGCNTGGCCACGGTCAACTGAGGTTTTTCCATTATTCACCCGGTTATTGTTATGCCGTTNTCAAACGGCACTATCACCTTACCGGCACCGAGGCTCGCCCGCGGCGCCAGCGTGCGTACTNCATANAAAGAGAAAACGGGGCCCGGTGAGGCCCCGTTGGTTCGCGTCCGGCGAGGTGATTACTCCATCGCCAAGGTGCACTCCGCCCGGCTCGGGTCGGTTTTGCAGCGCACCTTGCGGAGGAGGTCCATCAGGTCCTTGTTATACATACCGCTCTCGGTCATGTTCACGCGGGCTTCGCGCAGCATTTCGTTGTAGCGGCGTTTGTCTTCTTCAGGGATGTCGATCCACCACTTGTCATCCACTTCGTTCTCGGCGTTGCGGATCACCTGCATGGCGCGATCGAACTGGCCCAGCATCCAGGTACGTGATTTGGCGGCGAACTCGTCGGAGAACTTGTCGCTGCGCAATACGATCTGGTTGGTCAGCTGACCCAGGGTGTAGCGAACGATACCGCCGTCCGGCTGCATGCCCTTGTACAGCTCCAGGGCGGAGTAGGCGACCACCGGGGCNAAGCAGATATCCACCGAGTCGTTGTTGAANCGNCCGGCGAAGTTGGTGATNTCCGAAGGCACCGGGGACATGCCCACCTGGGAGGCCATGTTGGCCTGGTCCGGGGCGTATTCCATCACGGAGATGGATTTACCGGACAGCTCACCGACGGTGTCGATGCTCTGATCCTTAACGAACAGATAGGCGGCGCCCATGGGGGCGAAACCGGCGATGGTGTAGCCGTTCTGCTTGAGCTGCTTGTTAATGGATTCGTTGCCGCTGGCCATCACCCGGAACACGGTTTGCAGTTCCTNGTAGGAGGGGATCGCCCCCACGGCTTCNANGCTGCCGGCGTAGCTGTTGAACTGNCGCACCCGCAGACCGGTGAGAACGGCGCCGTCACACTGGCCCGCCTTCAGGTCCTCGGCGGCNATTTTCTCGTCGGTGTAGGGCTTGAGCTTGANGTCCACGCCCCAACCGGCCGCCTNGGTCTTGTAGTCCTTCATGATGTTATACACATCACCGCTGGCACCGATGATATCGAANACGCAGAGGCTGCGNTCGGTGTTGGCGGCCTGGGCGGACATGGAGGCCAGGCCCACCGTNGTNACCGCCGCCATCGCTAAGGCTTTGAAAACGCGCATCGGTTTCTCTCCTTGCTTACTTCTTGTCTATTTGGAAGGCGGGCCCGTGAAGGACCCGCGCATATAACCGCTTGCCTTGATAATAGGGACTACAGCAGATCGTCGATGTTCATCTTCGGTTCGCTGGAAGCGTCGTCCCANAAAGTACCGAGNCCGTTGAGCGGGGTACGCTTGCCGGTNTTCTCGGTCCAGAGNCGGTCGGANAGGCCGNNNANCAGNANTTCNGCNATGGCNTCGATCATNGCGTANTCTTCATTGATGTTTTCACCGTTGGCGGCGAAATCGCGGATCGCGGTGCGCAGGCGGTCATTGTCGCCTTTGCCGTANGCGCTGATGGCGTAGAAGGCGCTGCCCAGACGGACGCCGCNTTCGAAGCCTTTTTCAGCGGACTGTTCNAGGGTNTGCCAGGGCTGGGCGCCTTCCGGTGCCAGCTGCGGCAGGATGGTCCAGACCGCGGCACGCAGNCCCTGGGGCGCGCCCCACCAGTCGTCGTTGTTCAGGCACTTGGCGTTNCGCTCGACCTTGGCCACGATGTTNCGCGGCACNCCCACGGAACCGTCGGCGGCGCCGTCGGCGACCAGNGCCTGAACGCCGGCGATGTTNCCNANCAGCCAGACGATCTGNTCNANCTCGTGGTTNAGTTTNGGGCANTCGCCNTCGTCCAGCGGACCNTAGACTTCGTNCATCANCTGGTNGGACTTGAGCAGGCGCTTGGCGGCGATCTTGGACCAGCGCTTCTGCTGNATGCGCGCGTCCTGGGCTTCNCTCACCCGGCCGTCGTTGACCGCGCGCAGATAGCTGAGCTCGGATTCCAGCGCCATCTGCTCCGCGCACACCGCGGCGGTGGTGTAGGTCATCACGCCCAGCTTTTCCGGGTGGGAACCCACTTCGCTGAAGGACATCAGCAGNGGGGTNTGNGCCTCGCCGGTGATGCAGCCCATGCGCACGTCGTCNTAGGCGAGCAGATGGGGGGCGAGTTCCGCCTGGCCGAAGCTGACCAGAACGTCACCAGTGGTTTTGTAGATGATGCCACAACCGGAAAGTGCAGTGATCACGCCACCGGCGATGAGAGCACGCGCGGGGCGCGCGATTTTACTGAGTAGAGAACGCATTCCTTGAGCTCCTTTTTATTGTTCTCACGGCGTCGATGACAGTACCCAACCTTGTTGAGTTGGCACAAGCGCCGATTACAAAAATGCATGTAAGCCATTACAAACCTAATGCTAGGCTTGCGATCATGAGTTCGCGGCACGTCGCTGATAATGACCCTGGGTCTCGGCTCTTATGTCGGAACAGCCAATGCCTTCAGGGAACTTCAGGAGCCTCTCTCTTTATGCTTTATTTTTCAATCTGTTAGCGTTCGGCTCCCGACCGGCTTCCGGGGGGTCGGTCGAAAACGGGCCTGTTTTTTTAAAATCGCTGTCCACAATAGCGCGAACAATAAACGGGGCGGTGTTGACTCTTTCAACGGAACTCTAGGTAGATGTAATGAGCAAAGACACCATCGTTAATGAAATGCGCGCAAACCTTGCCCGTGAGCGGGAGGGCCTGGCCCTGGTGCGCAACACCGCCCGCGGCGCGTTCCGTGTCTTCGAAACGGTGGGCGTGGTCGGCCGCCAGGGTCTGGGCTGGCTGCTGGGCGACCGNGAAGCNCTGCCCAGNCACCTGCGCCGNACCTTTGANTCCCTGGGCGCCACCTACATCAAGCTGGGNCAGTTCATCGCCAGTTCGCCGTCGCTGTTCCCGGAGGANTACGTCAGCGAATTCCAGAAGTGCCTGGATCGCACGCCGCCGCTGCCGTTCCATTANATCCGNGAGACCGTGGAAGCGGAGCTCGGCGCNCCCCTGGACACCCTGTATGAATGGGTCGATCCCAAGCCGCTGGCCAGCGCCTCCATCGCCCAGGTGCACGCNGCCCGCCTGAANAACGGCGCCGACGTGGTGATCAAGGTCCAGCGNCCGGGCGTGCGCCAGGTGCTGCTCACCGANTTCAANTTTCTCTATGCGTCGGCGCGCCTGGTCGAGTCNCTGGCNCCGGGGNTGTCCCGCTCGGCGCTNTCCGGCGTGNTCGAGGANCTGCAGGCGGGCATGCTCGANGAGTGCGATTTCCTGCAGGANGCCCGNAACCTGGACGCGTTCAANCGCTTNCTCGCNGAAACCGGCAACACCGCCGCNGTGGCGCCGCGCCCGGTGGCCNCGCACACCACCAAGCGGGTGCTCACCATGGAGCGCTTCCANGGCGTGCCGCTCACCGATCTGCAGGTGCTGCGNCGCTACACGGACGACCCGGCGGGNACGCTGATCACNGCGCTGAACACCTGGTTCTCCAGCCTTATGGTGTGCGANTTCTTCCACGCCGACGTGCANGCCGGCAACCTGATGCTGCTGGAAGACGGCCGGGTGGGNTTCATCGACTTCGGCATGGTGGGGCGCATCCGCCCGGAAGCCTGGCAGGGCATGATGGCGTTCTTCGAGGCGATCGGCAGNGGCGACGTGCCCGCCATGGCNCGNGCCATGGCNATGGTNGGCATGACCAGCGAAGAGGTGGACGTGGACGCCCTGGCNCGGGATATCTCCGCTCTGCAGGANCGGCTCACGGACGTGGACGCCAGCGCNCTGGTGCAGGCCGACCGCAACGACCGCGAGGTNAATCAGCTGCTCACCGATCTGGTGCGCATCGGCGAGGGCCACGGTATCCGCTTCCCCCGCGAGTTCGCGCTGCTGCTNAAGCAGTTCCTCTATTTCGACCGCTACGTNCAGGCGCTGGCGCCGGANCTGGANATGTTCAGNGACCAGCGNGTNGACCTGTTCGGCACCCTGGACCAGCTGCCCGGGGACGAGCCGCTCCACTGAGCGGCCTGGGCCCTTATTCCNGCGGGTCGGCGCACTCGGCCCGCGAGGAATCCAGCTTGCAACGGATGCGGCGCTGCAGGGTCAGCATGTCGGCGCTGTAGTAGCCGCGTTCGCGCAGTTGCAGNCGCACNTCCCGCATCATCACCTCGTACTCNCGNTTGTCGTCATCCGGNATCTCGATCCACCAGCGGTCNGGGATGTTCTTGGTCTCTTCNTGNACNCGGTCAATGATCNGCTGATAGCTCTCGAAGAACACNTCNCGCACNANCTGNGCNGCTTCGTTGGGNATGCGGTCNCGGCGGGCCACCAGCTGCATGCTGATCTGCGCGATCGGGTAGTNGACGATGCCGCCGTCCGGNGTCATGCCCTTNTACAGNTCGACGATCTCATAGGCCGCNAGCGGCGCNGCGAGCACGTCCACCACGCCGTTNTTGAACATGTTGGGNGCGTTGACGATGTCCGTGGGCACCGGCGANGCGCCCACCTGGCCGACCATTTCCGCCTGCACCGGGTCGTAGTCCAGCACCGCCACGTTTTTACCCGCCGCCGCCGCCAGGGAGTTGATCTTCTTGTCGTTGACGAACAGGTAGGCGCCGCCGCCGGGGGCGATNCCGGCCACCACGTANTCCCCCTGCACCATGTGCTTCGCNGANGCGGGNTCGGCGAGTACCTGCAGCAGAATNCGCATNTGNTGCTGGNTGGGCAGCCCGCCGATGGAGTCGATGGTGCCGGTGTAGGTNTTGAACAGCCGNGCGCGCAGGCCGCTCATCAGNGCCGCGTCACAGAGACCGGCCTTGAATTCGTCCACCATTACCCGCTCGTCGGTATAGGGCACCAGATCCAGCTGGATGCCGTACTCGAGGAGCCTGGCGCGCTGATCCTGGGCCGCCGAAAANATCGGCCCGTTGCGGCCGACAATGTCCCAGATGCAGATCTTGCGGGTGTCGTTGCCGGGCTTGCCGAGGCCGGTCAGTTCGCGCATGGCTTCGACGCGCTGGGTCATGGGCAGCGCGTCGTTGTAGACGGTGGCGCGCAGATCGGCGTCGGACGCGGACGCCGGCGCCACCGTGAAGGCCAGGGACGCGCCCACGGCGAGCAGGGCGTTACGCAATAGACGGGTCATGGACACTTGGCCTCCTGGTACGGTTTTATTTTTTGTTCGAGCATTCGCCACGGGACGGATCGAATTTGCAGCGGATCCGGCTCTGCAGGTCCAGCATGCGGCCGTCGTAATAATCCTGCTGGCGCAGGGTGTCGCGGGCTTCCTGCATCATGGCTTCGTATTCGCGTTTCTCATCGCTGGGGATGTCGATCCACCAGCGGTCCGGCACCCGGTCTTCCTCGGTTTTCACCCGCGCCCGCACCCGGTCATAGGCTTCAAAGGAGGCTTCACGGATCAGCTGCGCCACTTCGTTGGGGAATTTATCCAGCCGACCCACCAGTTGCATGCTGATCTGGGCGATCGGGTAGTCGACGATGCCGCCGTCGGGCTCCATGCCTTTATAGAGTTCCAGCAATTCATAGGCGATCAGCGGNGCGGCNAGGATGTCGACCACGCCGTTATTGAATTTATTNGGGGCNCTGACGATGTCNGAGGGCACCGGCGTGGCGCCGATGCCGGCCACCATTTCCGACTGGGTCTTGTCGTAATCCAGCACCGCCACNTTTTTGCCGGCCGCNNNGGCCAGTGAACTGATGCGCTTGTCGTTGACGAACACATGGGCGGCNCCNCCGGAGAAGATGCCCATGATCACGTANTCGCCCTGGACCATGCGGCCCGCCTGNCTGGGGTGCGCCANNACCTGCANCAGGGTGCGCATGTGTTTGTTGTCGGGGATCGCGCCGATNGCGTCGATGGTGCCGGTGTAGCTGTTGAACAGGCGCGCGCGCATGCCGCTCATCAGNCCGGCGTCNCAGCGTCCGGCCTTGAGCTCCTCGACCAGNATGGTTTCGTTGGTGAACGGNATCATTTCCAGGTCGATGCCGTANTCCAGCGCCATGGCGCGCTGCTCCATGGCCGCCTGGAANACCGGACCGTTGCGTCCGGCGATNTCCCAGATNCATATCTTGCGGTTCAGGGCGGTGCCCGGCGGCATCTGGTCGATGCCNACCAGCTTGGCGATGGCGCCCAGCCGCACNCGCACCGGCATGTCACGGGANTAAAAAATATCCGCCAGNGCGCGAACCAGCTCCTGGTCCACCTCCACTCCGGGGAGCAGTTGTTCCATTTTTTGCCGCTGTTCCTGCGACAGGCGCAGTTCTTCGGCACCGATNNACAGCGATGACAGCGTTAGAANCAATGANGCGAGGAGAAAACGAAACATGGCNATCCCTGATTATTATTCGAGAGGGTCGCCGGCAGTAATAGCATGGAGATGNNCACGACCGGATGCTNGTCAGACATACCGGAATGTCGCTGAGGTCAAGATCGNGTGAAACGGAGAGCGGCCTCGGCCGCTCCCGGTATCAGCGGGGCTGGGCGTCCAGGGACTGNCCGTTGATCGCGGCCCCTTCAGGGCCCAGCAGATACAAATAACTGGCCACAATCTGTTCCGGNNTTTTCANTTTTTCCGNGTCTTCNCCGGGATANGCAAGGGCNCGCATATCNGTGCGNGTGGCNCCCGGGTTGATGGTGTTCACGCGAATTTTGGANGTGTTCTCCAATTCCTCCGCCAGNGTCTGCGANAGNTTNTCGGTGGCCGCCTTGGACGCCGCGTAGGCGCCCCAGAAGGCGCGGCCCTTGCGGCCCACGCTGGAAGAGGTGAACAGGATGCGGCCGTCGTCGCTGTCGCGCAGCAGCGGCATCAGCGCCTGGGTCAGATAGAAGGCGCTGTTGACGTTGACGCGCATCACCGAATCCCAGGTGTCCGCGCCGTAGCGCTCCAGGGGCGTGATGTCGCCGAGCACCGAGGCGTTATGCAGCACCCCGTCCAGGCGCCCGAATTCACGGCCGAACAGGGTCGCCAGCTCCTGGTAGTCCTCGGGCCGCGCCACCTCCATGTTGACCGGCGCCAGCGCCGGNTCCGGCCCGCCGGCGGCNTTGATCTTGTCGTACACCGCTTCCAGCTTGCTCTGGGTGCGGCCCAGCAGAATCACGGTGGCGCCGTGGGCGGCCAGGGCCAGGGCCACCGCCCGGCCGATNCCGGCNCCGGCGCCGGTAACCAGAATNATACGATCCTTAAAGGCGTCCGGCGGGCACTGGTANTTGGCCGCCAGGCCGTTGAGTTCCTTGATGTCCATTTCGACTGTACCTACTTCTTCACAGTGTTTTCAGCAGCGGCAGCAGTTGCTCGCCGCGTTCCACNAAATANTCGGCCGGCCAGGCGCGCGGNTTGTCGTCCGCGTCGATGTAGCCGAANCCGGCGGTGACGGTGATCATTTTCGCATTGAGTCCGGCCTGGATGTCACGCAAATGATCGCCCACATAGACGCAGTGGGTGGGGTTGGCCCCCACGGCGCCNGCCGCCATCAGCAGGCCTTCCGGGTCCGGTTTGCGCTCGCGNACCTGNTCNGGGCAGATCACCGAGGCGCAGCGGTCNAGCAGGCCCAGGCCGGCNAGCACCGGNCGGGTGAAGCGCTCCGGCTTGTTGGTGATCACNCCCCAGGGCAGGCCCTGNTNTTCCAGCCAGCTCAGGGTCTCGGCCATGCCGTCAAACAGGCAGGTGTCCANCGCCAGGCGGCCGCCGTAGGCGTCGAGCAGCTCATTGAGCCGCTCGTCGAAGCCGGCGTCCCCGGGCGCCAGGCCGAAGCCCAGCTCGGTGAGCGCCCGGCCGCCGTTGGAGACCGTGGCGCGCACCGCCTGGTAGCTGACCTCCGGCCGGCCGTGGTCGCGCAGCAGCTGATTGAGCACCACGTAAAAGTCCGGCGCCGTGTCCACCAGGGTGCCGTCCAGATCAAAGAAGACCGCTTCAAGCATGGCGCACCGCGTGCATCAGATAGTTCACCGACACATCGCGGTTGAGCTTGTAGACCTGGGTCACCGGGTTGTAGGTCATGCCGGTGGTGTCGCGCACGTCCAGCCCGGCGTCACGGCTCCAGCCGGCCAGCTCCGAGGGGCGGATCAGCTTGGCGTACTCGTGGGTGCCGCGGGGCAGCAGCCTCAGCACGTACTCGGCGCCGACAATGGCGAACAGGAACGCCTTGGGATTGCGGTTGATGGTGCTGAAGAACACCTGGCCGCCGGGCTTCACCAGTTTGGCGCAGGCGCGGATCACCGACGCCGGGTCGGGCACGTGCTCGAGCATTTCCAGGCAGGTCACGGCGTCGTACTCGCCGGCGCGCTGCTCGGCGATCTCCTCGGCCAGCACCTGCAGGTATTCCACCTCCACGCGGCTCTTCTCGGCGTGCAGGCGCGCCACCGCCAGGGGCGCCTCGCCCAGGTCGATGCCGGTGACCGTGGCGCCGCGCCGGGCCATGCCCTCGGAGAGCAGGCCGCCGCCGCAGCCGATGTCGATCACTTTCTTGCCGGGCAGGCCGAGGCGCTCGTCGATGTAATTGAGCCGCAGCGGGTTGATGTCATGCAGCGGGCGGAATTCCGAGTTCGGGTCCCACCAGCGTTCCGCCAGGGCGTTGAATTTGGCGATTTCGCCGCTGTCCACGTTGGGTTGGTTCATCGGGTGTCCCTCATCGACTCTCGTTGTTGGCGCGGTCATTGTTGGGCGCGATGTTGCGCTGCCACTCGGCCGCGTTCNTGGCGATCAGCGCCGCGTTCAGCGTGGTCAGCCGGCGGTCCGCCATCANNCAGCGCCCGGCGACCCAGCTGTGGGTGACCTGGTCCCGGGTGGCNGCGTACACCAGTTGCGCCACCGGGTCATAGACCGGNTGGGTCTCCAGGGCACCCAGGTCGACGGCGATCATATCCGCCTGCTTGCCGATTTCCAGTGAACCCGTACGGCTTTCCAGGCCCAGCGCCCGGGCGCCGTTGAGGGTCGCCATGCGCAGGGCGGTGGCCGCCGGCACCGCGTCGGCGCGCAGGCTCACGCCCTTGGCGAGCAGGGCGGCGGTGCGGGTCTCGCCGATCATGTCCAGATCGTTGTTGCTGGCCGAGCCGTCGGTGCCCAGCGCCACGTTGATGCCGGCGTCGAGCAGTTTCTGCACCGGGCAGAAGCCGCTCGCCAGCTTCAGGTTGGACTCGGGGCAGTGCACTACCTGGCTGCCGGTCTCCGCCAGCCACTGGATTTCCTCGTCGAGCAGCTGGGTCATGTGCACCGCCAGCAGGCGCGGGTTGAGCAGGCCCAGTTGCTTGAGCCGGGTCAGCGGCCGCTCGCCGCTGGTCTCCACCGCCTGGTGGATCTCGCCGGCGGTTTCATGCACGTGCATCATCACCGGCGCGTCCAGTTCCTCGGCCAGGGTGAGCACCTTCTCCAGGGGGCCGTCGGAAACCGTATAAGGCGCGTGCGGGCCGAAGCCGATGGTCACCCGGGGTTCATGGCGCCAGTTATCGGCGGCCTCCGTGGCCAGGCGAAGATAGTCGTCCGGGCCGGCGCCCATGGGGGTGGGGAAGTCCAGGATCGGCGAGAACAGCACCGCCCGCAGGCCCGCCTCCATGGCCACCCGGGCGGTGGTCTCCGGGAAGAAGTACATGTCGGCGAAGCAGGTGGTGCCGGAGCGGATCATCTCGGCGGCGGCCAGACGGGTGCCGTCGCGCACGAAGGCTTCGCTCATCCACTGCCCCTCGGCCGGCCAGATGTGCTGCTCCAGCCAGGTCATCAGCGGCAGGTCGTCGGCCAGGCCGCGGAACAGGTTCATGGCGGCGTGGGTGTGGGCGTTCACCAGGCCGGGGATCAGCAGGTGGTTGCCCAGCTCCACCACCTCGTCGGCGCGCCATTTCTGGTCCGCCAGGGGCGTCGGCAGCAGGTCGACGATGGTGTCGCCGCGGACCACCAGGGCGTGATCGGCGAGGGCGCCGGTTTCCGGGGCCACCGGCGCGATCCAGCCGGCTTTGATGATGAGGTCGGCGTGTTGGTGATCCGGGGACGGCTGATTCTGCATCGCTGACGGCTTGTCCTGCATCGCTGACGGCTCCTTATTAGCTACCGCTGACGGCTCCTTCCCCGCGCGGAAGTGGGCGTGAGACCGGGCCCGGCCCGGTCGGTCCGGCGGCGAGTATAACCTGTCTGGCCAGCCTCGTCCGATGCCGGCGCCGGGCTTGTGGTGACGGGGTTGATGGGAATTATTTAGAGGCGGCAAAGCTGTGCTATCATCGGTGGCTTTTAGGAGCTCCGCGACCGGGGCTTCCGCGGGTCGCTATCCACGCCACCGAGGGATATAAGGAACGCCATGACGGACCTCGCCAAAGAAGTTACTCCCGTCAACATCGAGGACGAACTCAGACAGTCGTACCTGGATTACGCCATGAGCGTGATCGTGGGCCGGGCTCTGCCGGATGTGCGCGACGGCCTCAAGCCGGTGCACCGCCGCGTGCTGTTCGCCATGCACGAGCTCAGCAACGACTGGAATAAACCCTATAAAAAGTCCGCCCGTGTGGTGGGTGATGTAATTGGTAAATATCACCCCCACGGCGATTCCGCTGTGTACGACACCATTGTCCGCATGGCCCAGCCGTTCTCCCTGCGCTACATGCTGGTGGACGGGCAGGGCAACTTCGGTTCCATCGACGGCGACTCCGCCGCCGCCATGCGTTACACCGAAGTGCGCATGGCCAAGATCGCCCACGAGCTGCTGGCCGATCTGGACAAGGAAACCGTCGATTATGTGGACAACTACGACGGCACCGAGCGCATTCCCGACGTCATGCCGACGCGGGTGCCCAACCTGCTGGTCAACGGCTCCTCCGGCATCGCCGTGGGCATGGCCACCAATATCCCGCCCCACAACATGGGCGAAGTGATCGACGGCTGCCTGGCGCTGATCGACGACGACAGCCTGACGCCGGACGACCTGATGGAATACATCAAGGGTCCGGATTTCCCCACCGCCGGCATCATCAACGGCCGTGCCGGGATCGTGCAGGCCTACCGCACCGGCCGGGGCCGTATTTATGTCCGTGCCCGCGCCGAGATCGAGCAGACCGACAAGAGTGGCAAGGAAGCCATCATCATTCACGAGCTGCCCTATCAGGTGAACAAGGCCCGGCTGATCGAGAAAATCGCCGAGCTGGTCAAGGAAAAGAAGATCGAGGGCATCACCGAGCTGCGCGACGAATCCGACAAGCAGGGCATGCGGGTCTATATCGAGCTGCGCCGGGGCGAGAACGCGGAAGTGGTGCTCAACAACCTCTATCAGCAGACGCAGATGGAGACCGTGTTCGGCATCAACACCGTGGCGCTGGTGGACGGCCAGCCGCGCACCCTGAACCTGCGCGAGCTGCTGGACGCCTTCCTGCGTCACCGCCGCGAGGTGGTGACCCGCCGCACCGTGTACGAACTGCGCAAGGCCCGCGAAAAGGCCCACCTGCTGGAAGGTCTGGCGGTGGCGCTGGCCAACATCGACCCGGTGATTGAATTGATCAAGGGCTCGCCGAGCGCCGCCGAGGCGAAGGAAAAACTGCTTGCCAAGGGCTGGGCGCCGGGCGACGTGCTGGCCATGCTGGAGCGCGCCGGCGGCGAAGACGCCGCCCGCCCGGACGGTCTCGATGAGCACTACGGGCTGCGCGACGACTTCTACCACCTGAGCCCGGAGCAGGCCCAGGCGATTCTCGATCTGCGCCTGCAGAAACTGACCGGCCTGGAACGGGAAAAACTGATCACCGACTACCAGGTGCTGCTGGACCAGATCCGCGAGATGATGCTGATCCTGGCCGACCCGGACCGCCTGATGCAGGTGATCCGCGACGAGCTGCACGCGATCCGTTCGGAGTACAGCGACGAGCGCCGCACGGAAATCCAGACCTCGCGGCTGGACCTGAGCATGGAAGACCTGATCGCCGAGGAAACCGTGGTGGTCACGCTCAGCCATTCCGGCTACGCCAAGACCCAGCCGATCGACACCTACCGCGCGCAGAAGCGCGGCGGGCGCGGCAAGTCCGCCGGCCAGCTGAAGGACGAGGACTATGTCGAGCAGCTGCTGGTGGCCGGCACCCACGACACCCTTCTGTGCTTCACCAATGAAGGCAAGGTCTACTGGCTGCGCGTGTTCGAGCTGCCCCAGGGCGGCCGCGCCTCCCGCGGCAAGCCGATCGTCAACCTGATTCCGGCGCTCAAGCCCGAGGAGCGCATCACCGCCATTCTGCGTCTGGACGCGGAAATGGTCCGCCAGCGCGCCGGCGGCGATGATGAGGACGAGACCGACGCCGACGCGACGGCCATCGACGGCGAAGCCGCCGAGGTGGTGGAAGACATGGAAGCCGATGGCGCCGACAGCGAACCGCAGGCCGCCGAAGGGCCGTTCATCTTCATGGCGATCTCCAACGGCGTGGTCAAACGCACCGAGCTGGCCAAGTTCGCCAAGCCGCGCAGCAACGGCCTGATCGCCGTGCGTCTGCAGGAAGGCGAGCACCTGGTCAACGTGGCCATTACCCAGGGCGACGAAGACGTGGTGCTGGTGGCCGGCAACGGCAAAGTGGTCCGCTTCCAGGAATCCAAGGTCCGGGTGATGGGCCGCACCGCCCGCGGCGTGCGTGGCATGAAAGTGGCCGAGGGCGAGGAAGTGATCGCCCTGATGGTGCCGCAGGAAGGCGGGCAGATGCTGGCCGCGTCCGAGAACGGCTACGGCAAGCGTACCGACCTGAGCGAGTTCCCCACCAAGGGTCGGGGCACCCAGGGCGTGATCGGCATGGTGGTCAACGAGCGCAACGGCCCGCTGGTGGGCGCCGCCCAGGTGTTCGGCAACGAGGACATCATGCTGATCTCCAACCAGGGCACCCTGGTGCGCACCCGCGTGGACGAAGTCAGCCATCTGGGCCGCAACACCCAGGGTGTTCGTCTGATCCGCCTCGGCAACGGTGAAGCCTTGTCCGGTCTGGCGCCGATTCCGGAGCTGGACGTGGACGACGAAGAGCTGGAAGAGGGCGCCGCCGAAGAGAACGGCGCTGATGGTGCCGACAACGCTCCGGCGGACGGCGACGAAGAGTAAAAAAGGAAGGGGCGGCGCCACCGCCCCCAATCCTGAATCCTGTATCGCGGCCCAGCCGCTATAACCCGGAGATCAACCAATGTCCCGCGCTTATAACTTTTGCGCCGGCCCGGCGGCCTTGCCGGAAGCGGTCCTTCAGCGGGCCCGCGAGGAAATGCTGGATTACCGTGGCACCGGTATGTCGGTGATGGAGATGAGCCATCGCGATGACGTGATCGTGGCCATGGCGGAGCAGGCCGAAAAGGACCTGCGCGATCTGATGGGGATTTCCGACGACTACGCGGTGCTGTTCCTGCAGGGCGGCGCCAGTGCCCAGTTCGCCATGGTGCCCATGAACCTGCTCGGCGACGCGGGCCGCGCCGATTACATCAACACCGGCCAGTGGTCCAGCAAGGCGATCAAGGAAGCGCGCCGCTTCGGCGAGATCAATGTGGCGGCCTCCAGCGAGGACCGCAACTTCACCTATGCGCCGGCGCAGAGCGACTGGCGGCTGTCCGACGACGCCGCCTACGTGCATTACTGCCCCAACGAAACCATCGGCGGGTTGGAGTTCGATTTCGTGCCCGAGGTGGACAAGCCGCTGGTGGCGGATATGAGCTCCACCATCCTGTCGCGTCCGCTGGATGTCAGCCGCTTCGGCCTGATCTACGCCGGCGCGCAGAAGAACATCGGCCCGGCCGGGATCACGGTGGTGATCGTGCGCAAGGACCTGCTCGGCCGGGCCGGCGCCTCGGTGCCGGCGATGATGAACTACCAGACCCACGCCGAGAACGGCTCCATGTACAACACGCCGCCCACCTTTGCCTGGTATCTGGCCGGCCTGGTGTTCCAGTGGCTCAAGGAGCAGGGCGGGGTGGACGCCATGGGCGAGATCAACCGGCGCAAGGCGGACAAGCTGTACGGTTTCATCGACGCCAGCGGCTTCTACAGCAACCCGGTGGCGCCCACCCAGCGCAGCTGGATGAATGTGCCTTTCATTCTCTCCGACAGCGCTCTGGACAAGGCNTTTCTGGCCGAGGCGGACGCCGCCGGGCTGCGCAACCTCAAGGGCCACCGCAGTGTCGGCGGCATGCGCGCCAGCATTTATAATGCGGTACCGGAAACGGCCGTGGATGCCCTGATAGATTTCATGGCGGACTTCGAAAAACGCAACGGATAAGGCGGGTGCGCGCGCACTCGCCAGCCGTGGCGCGCCCAGGCGGAACCTGACATGACCGAATCATTGGACAAGCTGAGAGATCAGATCGACGCCCTGGACCAGCAGCTCCAGGATCTGCTCAATCACCGCGCCGAGCTCGCCCACCAGGTGGCCGAAGTGAAGCGCCGCGAGGATGCCGAGCCGGTGTTTTACCGCCCGGAGCGGGAGGCCCAGGTACTGAGCCGCATCAAGGAACGCAATAAGGGCCCGATCGACGCGGAATCCATCGCGCGCCTGTTCCGCGAGGTGATGAGCGTGTGCCTGGCGCTGGAACAGCCCATGCGCGTGGCGTTTCTGGGCCCGGAGGGCACCTTCACCCAGCAGGCGGCGATCAAGCATTTCGGCCACGCGGTGGAAAGCGTGCCGCTGGGCGCCATCGACGAGGTGTTCCGTGAGGTGGAGGCGGGCGCCGTGCACTTCGGCGTGGTGCCGGTGGAAAACTCCACCGAGGGCATGGTGAACCACACCCTGGATTCGTTCATGAACTCCGACCTCAAGATCTGCGGTGAGGTGGAACTGCGTATCCACCACCACCTGCTGGCCGGCCCGCACACCCGCCGCGACAAGGTGACGCGCATCTACTCGCACCAACAGACCCTGGCCCAGTGCCGCCAGTGGCTGGACGCGCACATGCCGGCCGTGGAGCGGGTGGCGGTGAGTTCCAACGCGGAGGCCGCGCGGCGGCTCAAGGACGAATGGAACGCCATGGCCATCGCCGGCGACATGGCCCGCGAGCTCTATAATCTGGAGCCGGTGCAGCGCAACATCGAGGACCGCCCGGACAACACCACCCGCTTCCTGATCATCGGCCGCCAGGACACGCCGCCCTCCGGCCGCGACAAGACCAGCCTGCTGATCTCCGGCAAGAACCGTCCGGGGCTGCTGTCGGACCTGCTGCGGCCGTTCCGGGACAAGGGCATCAACCTGACCCGTCTGGAAAGCCGGCCCTCGCGCATCGCCAACTGGAGCTATGTGTTCTTCGTCGACTGCGAGGGCCACAAAGCCGACGCCACGCTCACCGAGGTGCTGGAGACTCTGGAAGCCGACGGCAATACCATCAAGGTGCTGGGCTCCTATCCGAAGGCGGTTCTGTAGGAAAGCGCTATGACTTGCGATTACACCCAACTGGCCAACAACGGCGTGCAGCAACTGCGCCCCTATCAGCCGGGCAAACCCGTCGAGGAGCTGCAGCGTGAGCTGGGCCTGCGCGACGTGGTCAAGCTGGCCAGCAACGAAAACCCGCTGGGCCCCAGCCACCGGGCGCTGGAAGCGGCGCGCCGGTCGCTGGATCAGATCCACCTCTACCCGGACGGCGCCGGTTTCGAGCTGAAACACGCCCTGGCGGACAACCTGGGCGTGAGCAGCGACCGCATCACCCTGGGCAACGGCTCCAACGACGTGCTCGAGCTGGTGGCGCGCGCCTATCTGCAGCCCGGCGACGAGGCGGTGTTCTCGGAGTACGCCTTCGCCATCTACCCGCTGGTGACCCTGGGCTGCTCCGCCAAGCCGGTATCGGTGGATTCGCACCTCTACGGCCACGACCTGGCCGCCATGGCGGACGCGATCACCGAACGCACCCGGGTGGTGTTCCTGGCCAACCCCAACAACCCCACCGGCACCTGGTTCAATGACCAGGCGCTGGACAACTTCCTGGCCCGGGTGCCGGAGCGGGTGATCGTGGTGCTGGACGAGGCGTACTTTGAGTACGTGGAGGAAAGCCACTACCCGGACGGCCTGAAGCGGCTCGACCGCTACCCGAACCTGGTGGTCACCCGCACCTTTTCCAAGATCCACGGCCTGGCCGGCCTGCGCGTGGGCTACGCTGTATCGCACCCGCAGATCGCCGATGTGCTCAACCGGGTGCGCCAGCCCTTCAACGTCAATATTCCGGCGCTGGCGGCGGCCCAGGCAGCCCTGGGCGACCTTGACCATATCGAGAACTCCAAGGGCGAGAACACCGCCGGCCTGGTGCAGCTGGCGGAAGGGCTCGACGCCCTCGGCTTCACGCAGATTCCTTCGGTGGCCAATTTCATCGCCTTCGACTGTGGCGGCGACGCCGAGACGGTCTACCAGGGGCTGCTGCGCGAAGGGGTGATCGTGCGCCCGCTGGGCGGCTACGGCCTGCCCAACCACCTGCGGGTCACCGCCGGCACCGCCCGTGACAACGAACGTTTCCTGCAGGCCCTGAAACAAGTGACGCGCCGCTGATGAGCGCGCCCCGGCCCCCTCTGTTTCAACGTGTCGCCATCATCGGGCTGGGCCTGATCGGCGGCTCGCTGGCCGCCGCCATCCGCGAGCAGGGGCTGGCGCGCACCGTGGTGGCCGGCTCCCGCTCCACGCGCACCCTGGAGCAGGGCCTGGCCCTGGGGCTGATCGACGAGGGCAGCCAGGACCTGGCGGTGGCGGTGCGCGGCGCCGATCTGGTGTTCGTGGCGACGCCGGTGTCGTCCATGGGGGCGGTGCTGAAAGCGCTGCGCCCGGGGCTCGCCGAGCGCGCCATCGTCACCGACGGCGGCAGCGTCAAAGGCGCGGTGATCGCCGAAGCCCGCCGGGCCCTGGGCGATCATTTCCCGCGCTTCGTGCCGGGCCATCCGATCGCCGGCAAGGAAAAAAGCGGCGTGGAAGCCGCCGATGCGGGGCTGTATCGCCAGCACCGGGTGATCCTGACCCCCACCCCGGACACCGACCCCGGCGCCACCGCGCGGGTGAACGCGCTGTGGGCGGCGGTGGGCGCGGAAGTGCTGGAGATGGCGCCGGACCACCACGACCGGGTGCTGGCGGAAACCAGCCATCTGCCGCATTTGCTGGCGTTTTCGCTGGTCGATACCCTGGCCCGGCAGGGCGATTCCACCGAGATTTTCCGCTATGCCGCCGGCGGCTTCCGCGATTTTACCCGCATCGCCAGTTCCGACCCGGTGATGTGGCACGACATCTTCCGCGAGAACCGGGACGCGGTGCTGGAAGCGCTGGCTCTGTTCCGGGACGGCATCGACCGTTTCCAGAACGCCATCGAGCATAACGACGACGAGGCCCTGATGGGCGTCATGACCCGGGCCAACGCCGCCCGGGCCCACTTTCTGGCCATGAACGAGCGCACCTCCTACACCCGCGCCCGGCATTCCGACGACGAGACAGGCATGACACAGCAATCCAACCCCACCTTCCTGGCGCGCCCCGGCGGCCGGCTCAACGGCCGGCTGCGGGTGCCGGGTGATAAATCCATGTCCCACCGGGCCATCATGCTGGCGTCCCTGGCCGAGGGCACCACCACCGTGGAGGGGTTTCTGGAAGGGGAGGACGCCCTGGCCACGCTGCAGGCGTTCCGCGACATGGGCGTGCTGATCGAAGGCCCCCACCACGGTCAGGTGATCGTGCACGGGGTCGGCCTGCACGGCCTCAAGGCACCGGGCAAACCGCTCTACATGGGCAATTCCGGCACCTCCATGCGGCTGCTCACCGGCCTGCTCGCCGGCCAGGCGTTCGACACCGAACTGACCGGCGATGAATCGCTCTCCAAGCGGCCCATGGAGCGGGTCGCCGGCCCGCTGCGGGAAATGGGCGCGCGCATCGACACCGGCGAGGGCGGCCGGCCGCCGGTGCGTATCCACGGCGGCCAGACGCTGAAGGGCATCCATTATCCGCTGCCGATGGCGTCCGCCCAGGTGAAGTCGGCGGTGCTGCTGGCGGGCCTGTACGCCGAGGGCGACACCTCGGTGACCGAGCCGGCCCCCACCCGCGACCACACCGAGCGGATGCTGGGCGGGTTCGGCGTGCCGGTGCGGCGCGACGGCGCCACCAGCACGGTGACCGGCGGCACGCCGCTGGCGGCGGGCCCCCTGGACGTGCCGGCGGACATCTCCTCGGCGGCGTTCTTCCTGGTCGGCGCCTCCATCGCCGAAGGCAGCGAGCTGACCCTGCCCCATGTGGGGGTGAACCCGACGCGCACCGGGGTGATCGACATTCTCAAGCTGATGGGCGCGGACATCCGCCTGGAGAACCCGCGCGATTCCGGCGGTGAGCCGGTGGCCGACCTGGTGGTCAGGAGCGCGCCGCTCAAGGGCATCGAGATCCCCCGGGAGCTGGTGCCGCTGGCCATCGACGAGTTTCCGGCGATCTTCATCGCCGCCGCCTGCGCCCAGGGCGAAACCGTGCTGCGCGGCGCCGAGGAGCTGCGCGTCAAGGAGTCCGACCGCATCCAGGTGATGGCGGACGGCCTGGCGGCGCTGGGCGTGGAGCATGAAGTGTATGAAGACGGCATCCGCATCGTCGGCGGCCCGTTCGGCGGCGGTGAGGTGGATTCCCACGGCGATCACCGTATCGCCATGAGTTTCGCCATGGCGGCGCTGCGCGCCTCGGCGCCCATCACCATCCGCCGCTGCGCCAACGTGGCCACCAGCTTCCCGGGCTTCGCGGATCTTGCCCGCGGCGCCGGTCTCGACCTGGAGGTGCACTCACCCAAGGAGAACGCATGATCCCGATCATCACCATCGACGGCCCGGTGTCCTCCGGCAAGGGCACCGTGGCGCGCCTGGTGGCCGCCCGGCTGGCCTGGCACCTGCTCGACTCCGGTGCTCTCTACCGGGTGCTGGGGCTGTACGCCACCCGCCAGGGCGTGGCCCTGGATGACCAGCCGGCGCTGATCCGGCTCGCCGAGAACCTGCCGGTGGTGTTCCGCGAGCAGAACGGCGACACCGCCGTGGTGCTCGACGGCGAGGACGTGAGCGCCGACATACGCCGCGAGGAAGTGGGCGAGATGGCCAGCCAGGTGGCCGTGCTGCAGCCGGTCCGCGACGCGCTGTTGGCCCGTCAGCGGGCCTTCGCCCTGAGCCCGGGCCTGGTGGCCGACGGCCGTGATATGGGCACGGTGGTATTCCAGGACGCGCCGCTCAAGATCTACCTCAACGCCAGCGCCGAGGAGCGCGCCCGCCGGCGCTACGCCCAGTTGAAGGAAAAGGGCTTTGATGCTACCCTCGCGACCCTTATCGAGGACATCCAGACCCGGGACGACCGGGACATGAACCGCGATGTGGCACCGCTGAAGCCCGCTGATGACGCGGTGGAGATCGATTCCACCTCGCTCTCCGTGGAACAGGTGGTGGACGCGATTCTCGATGAGGCCGCCCGCCGATCTCTGGTCTGAAGGCGGTAAAACCGTATTCATCCGTAGGAGCGGCCCTGGCCGCGGCAACCCCGATTACGCGGGGTCCGCGGGCAGGGCCGCTCCCGCAATGAGTGTTAAGTGACAGGTCGCCCGGCCCCTGACAGTAAACCAGCTTGGGGCGGTGGCCTTTTAGTAATAACCCATGCCTGCTGGTTGGTATGTGTATCCGTGAGACTTCTCCATGACTGAATCTTTTGCCGAACTTTTTGAAGAAAGCCTTAAGGACCTCGACGTTGCCCGTGGTTCCATCATCAAAGGCACCGTGGTCGCCATCGACAGCGACTGGGTGACCGTTAACGCCGGCCTCAAGTCCGAGGGCATCATCGCCCGCGGCGAGTTCATCAGCGAAACCGGTGAACTGGAAATCGCCGAAGGCGATGAAGTGGAAGTGGCGGTTGACGCTATTGATGACGGCATGGGCTTCACCCGTCTGTCCCGCGAAAAGGCCAAGCGCGCCGAAGTGTGGGGCGAACTGGAAGTGGCTTTCGACAAAGACGAGATCGTCAAAGGTCAGATTTCCGGCAAGGTGAAGGGTGGCTTCACCGTCGATATCGGCCCGATCCGCGCGTTCCTGCCCGGTTCCCTGGTGGACATCCGTCCGGTACGTGACGTGACCCACCTGGAAGGCAAGGACCTGGATTTCAAGGTCATCAAGCTCGATCCCAAGCGTAACAACGTGGTGGTGTCCCGCCGCGCGGTCATGGAAGCCGAGCACTCCGCCGAGCGCGAAGCGCTGCTCGAGTCTCTGCAGGAAGGCATGGTCGTCAAGGGTATCGTCAAGAACCTGACCGACTACGGCGCGTTCGTCGACCTGGGCGGCATCGACGGCCTGCTGCACATCACCGACATGGCCTGGAAGCGCATCAAGCATCCCAGCGAAATCGTCGAAGTGGGCCAGGAAATCGAAATCAAGGTCCTCAAGTTCGACCGCGAGAAGATGCGTGTTTCCCTGGGTCTCAAGCAGCTGGGCGAAGATCCCTGGCACGATATCGTGCAGAAGTACCCGGAAGGTGCCCGCGTCAAGGCCCGTGTCACCAACCTCACCGACTACGGCTGCTTCGCGGAAATCGAAGAAGGCGTGGAAGGCCTGGTGCACGTGTCCGAGATGGACTGGACCAACAAGAACATCCACCCGTCCAAGGTTGTCGAGATCGGCGACGAAGTGGAAGTGATGATCCTGGACATCGACGAAGACCGTCGTCGTATCTCCCTGGGCATCAAGCAGTGCCAGTCCAACCCGTGGGAATCCTTCTCCGAGAACTACCAGAAAGGCGACCGCATCAGCGGCAAGATCAAGTCTATCACCGACTTTGGTATCTTCATCGGCCTGGAAGGCGGCATCGACGGCCTGGTGCACCTGTCCGACATCTCCTGGGAAGAGCAGGGCGAAGAGGCGGTGCGCAACTTCAACAAGGGCGACGAGCTGGAAACCGTGGTACTGTCCATTGATGCCGAGCGGGAAAGAATTTCCCTTGGAATCAAGCAGTTGACAGATGATCCGTTTGCTCAGTATGTTGCTGCAAACGAGAAGGGCACCATCGTTAAAGGCAAGGTAACGGAAGTGGACGCCAAGGGCGCCACCGTGGAGTTGGCTGAAAACGTGGAAGCATCCCTGCGTGCCAGCGAACTCAGCCGTGACAAGGTCAACGATGCGACCGAAGTGCTCAGCGTCGGTGACGAGGTGGAAGCCCGCATCACCAACGTGGATCGCAAGAACCGTGTGATCACCCTGTCCGTACGCGCCAAAGATCAGGTGCAGGACAAGGAAGCACTGGATACCCAGGGTCCGGACGCCAACGCGCCCAAGACCATTGGTGATCTGATCAAGAAGCAGATGGAAAACAGCAACGAGTCATAACGGCTCCTCCCGGGGGCCGGCCAGCAGGCCGGCCCCGCTTGGGCAGGGAGCCCAGGGGAGTAGGTTGCAATGGCGTCAGCGTTAACCAAATCGAAACTGATTGCCCGTATTTCCAAGGAAAACCAGCAATTGTCTCCCAGGGATGTGGAGCTCGCCGTAAAAACCCTGATTGACTACATGGCCGACACCCTCGCTGAAGGGGGCCGCATCGAAATACGCGGTTTCGGCAGTTTTTCCCTTCATTTCCGTGCACCTCGCGTGGGCCGTAATCCCAAGACCGGCGCCAGCGTAAAGCTGCATGGCAAGTACGTTCCCCATTTCAAATCCGGTAAAGAGCTGCGCGAACGGGTCAACGACTCCATGTTCGACGCGTCGTCCGGAACCCATGGCGACGAGAAACGCAACGCCGATGACGCCCCCGGCGAAGCCGTCAACGGCTGATCGCCCCAGCAGGACGATGTGATGCGAAATCTTTACCGTATTTTTCTGATTCTGGTTTTGCTGCTGATCTTCATGGCGGCTTTCCTGTTCGTCACCGCCAATACCCAGCCGGTGACCCTGGCGGTGCCCGTCGCCGACTGGCAATACCAGGTGACGCTGGGCGCACTGGTGGTGGTGCTGCTGGCCCTCGGCCTGCTGGCGGGGCTGGTCACCGGCCTGGGCCTGAAAGGGTTGCGCGGCCTGTTCGGACCCCGTTCATGAGCGAACCGCTTTGGCTTATTCCGCTGTTCTTTTTCGCCATCGCCACGGGCTTTTTCCTCGGCCGGCGTGAAGGTAAACGCCGCCAGCGCCGGCGCATGGATTCGCTGTCCCAGGAGTACGTGGCCGGTCTGAATTTTCTGCTCAACGAAGAGCCGGACAAGGCGGTGCAGGCCCTGCTCAACAGCCTGGAGGTCAACGACCAGACCCTGGAAACGCACCTCAGCATGGCGCGCCTGTTCCGCAAGCGCGGCGAATTCGACCGCGCCACCCTGATTCACTCCCACCTTCTCGAGCAGGGCGAGCTGCCCCGCGCCACCCAGGAGCAGATTCAGCTGGAGCTGGCCGAGGACTACCTGGCCGGCGGCCTGTTCGACCGGGCCGAGGAAGTGCTGCTGGAAATGCTCGACCAGGAGTGCGAAAAGCGCGAGCAGGTGATTCGCCAGCTCACCTACCTGTACGAGCAGGAGCGTGACTGGACCAACGCCATCTCCATGGGCGAGCACCTGGTTAAATCGCAGCCCAAGATCGCCCCGGTGCTGGCCCACTACTGCTGCGAGGAAGCGGAAGCGCAGATCGCCCGCAGCGAGCTCAACCCGGCACGCCGCATGCTGCGCCGCGCCCTCGGCTTCGACAAGAACTGCGTTCGCGCCAGCGTCCTGCAGGGGCGCCTGGAAATGCGCGAGGAAGACTGGAATGCGGCCATCGACGCGTTCCGCCGCATCTGGAAACAGGATCCGGACTTCTTTGACGAGGTGCTCAGCGAGTTGCGCCAGTGCTATCAGGCACTGGAGAAAGAAGAGGACTTTATCCGCATGCTCGCCGATTACAGCGCCGAGACACCCAGCACCGCCCGGGTGCTGCTGCTGTCCGAGCAGCTGCGCGAGCGCTACGGCGACCGCGAGGCCGGGCAGTTCATCGCCGACTACATGCAGGCCAACCCCACGGTGCTCGGCCTGCACCGCCTGATCGACATGAACCTGCAAGGGTCGGCGGAAGGCGAGGCCCGCGAGCACCTGGGTCTGCTCAAAGCGCTCACCGAGCGGCTGACCAGCGGTAAAACCATCTATCAGTGCCGCCGCTGCGGGTTCCAGACCCCGTTGCTGCAGTGGCGCTGCCCCAGCTGCCGCCGCTGGGGCACCATCAAACCCCGCTCCGAAGGAGAGATTAAGCCGTGACCGTCGCCAGCCCCATTATCGTCGCCCTGGATTACTCGCAACCGGACCAGGCGCTGGCGATGGCGGACCGGCTCGACCCGGCCAAGGTGCGGGTCAAGGTGGGCAAGGAGCTGTTCACCCGGGGCGGACCGGACGTGGTGCGCGCCCTCCACGACAAAGGCTTCCAGGTGTTCCTGGACCTCAAATTCCACGACATTCCCAACACCGTGGCCGGCGCCGTCAAGGCCGCCGCCGACCTGGGCGTATGGATGGTCAACGTCCATGCCAGCGGCGGCAGCCGCATGATGCTCGCCGCCCGTGAGGCGCTGGTCGGCCATGAGCGTCCGCCGCTGTTGATCGCGGTCACCGTGCTCACCAGCCAGGAACGGGCCGACCTTCAGGAAATCGGCATCGACCACGAACCCGAGGACCAGGTCCGCCGCCTGGCGGCCCTGACCCGCGACAGCGGTCTCGACGGCGTGGTCTGCTCGGCCCGCGAGGCCGCCATGCTGCGCGCCGCCTGCGGCGACGATTTCGCCCTGGTAACCCCCGGCATTCGTCCGGCCGGCAGCGCCGACGACGACCAGCGCCGGGTAGTGACGCCGCCCCAGGCCCGCGAATGGGGCGTGGACTTCATGGTGATCGGACGCCCGATCACCCGTGCGGAAAATCCCACGGCCGCGGTCGACGATATCCTACAAAGTCTTTCCTGATCAGAGCGCGAAAAGTCACCGCGCAGGCTTACAGCCCCGCCGCTTCGTCCCGCCTAGAGTAGAACGTCCTAACCCAAACCGATAAGGAGGAAGGACGATGAAGCTCCATGGACGAAAACTGTATCAAACCCTGCTACTCAGCCTGATGCTGCTTGCCGGCGGTCTGCCCGCCGCCCAGGCCGCCCCCGAAGCGGAGGGCGCCGGCGACGGTGCCGCCGCCGTGGACACCACGGTGAGCCTGAACAACGCCGGGGTGGAAGAGCTGCAGACCCTGAAAGGCATCGGCCCCAAGACCGCGGCCTCGATCGTGGCCTGGCGCGACCGGGAAGGGCCGTTCGAATCCGTCGATCAGCTTATGGCGGTGAAGGGCATCGGCGAGATGACGTTGTCGCGGATCCGTGACCGGCTGAGTCTCTGAGTGCTGTAGACCGTTGACGCGGAATGCCGCCCGCTTTTCCGTCATTCCGCTTTCACCGGCCGTCCTTTCCCCGGGACGGCCGGCTTTTTATATTCATCTCCGTCAGCGACGGAGAATGACCGATGCCTTGCGGGAGCGCGCTTGTGGGAGATTCTATGTTGTCCCACAAGCCTGCTTAGCCTTTGCCTGATAGGTGGTTTGGTTTTTCATCAGGGCGAAGGCGATGCGGGCCAGTTTGC
>FUFK010896209.1_pt1 | contig 38252 bp, 51 predicted proteins | sample 1021851 | NCBI WGS metagenome assembly FUFK01 (sample SAMEA51879418, study PRJEB19060) | metagenome
CATTATTCCTCCTCTGCTTCTTCTTTGTCTTGTTTAAACAAGTAGCCACCCTCTTGCGTTTTGTTGAGTAAATCAACTAGGTCATCTTTTGTTTTTGGATAAACCTCAACAACATAATCTCTACTTGTATCCTCATCCATTTGCTCCCAACTGGCTATTTGTTCTTCTGCTTGTCTCTTTGTCTTGTAAAATAAATATTGTCTGTATCCTTCTTCAATATAAGATACACAATATATTTTTAATCTCTCCATTATTCCTCCCAATGGTCTTCACAAGGAGTGCATAATTGTATTTTGTCTTCATGTTCCCAGTACCAAGTACAGTCATCACAATCATAAGTATCTTCAGAATAAGTTAAAGTAATTGTTGTCATTAGTCCTCCTCCATTGTGCTTATTATTTGTATATTTCCTTCACTGTAGGAATCCTCTAGATTCCCTGCCTCTATCATGCTTAGATATTGAGATTGCGTGTGTTCATCATTTATTAAATCCCACACTTCATTTCGTTGCAATCCCTCTATAACATAAGTCTTAGTGATTGCTACCTCTACTGATACCTTGCTCATTATTTACCTCTACTTTCTTTGTCTGCTTGTTTAAACATCTATGTTCACTGGCTCTACTTTTGTAGTCCTTAGTAACATATTTATTTTGTTTTGAAATTCCTCATCCTTTAACAAAACAATTAGTTTGTGTAATCTGTTCTGTTGAATAGAATCTCCCCACTGTCCTTCGTGTCCAATATCTTGAATCACTAGGTCTTCAAATACAAAATCATTTGTATTGTCTGTTAGTCTCATCTTTGTTCTGTCCACATAATTGATGACAAATCCCAAGCCCTCTAATTGATAAGCTCCTAAATGTCCTCCCTCTGAATCAACAACATAGATGTCTAACATTTCCTCACAGTCATAACAACTGCAATGGTCGTTTTCTTCTCTTATGTTTGGCTCAAAATCCTCATGGCTTTTGATTTGAAAATCACAAAAGACCTCGCTATAAAGTCTTACTGTGAGCTCCTGCCCATCTATTGCGTTTGTCATTAAAGAATCAAGTAAGCTCTTAACCTCCTTTGATTGCTCTAATAACTCATCTGCTATCTCTTGTCTTTGTTGTCTGTCTAAGTTCCACGCGTAACTCATTGTTTAAACAACCTCCCTTGCTTCATTTAATTTTGTTCTTGAAATGGCTGATTGTTCCATTCTTAAAAGATAACCTTGCAAGAAATAAAACATTTCTCTAGCTGATAATCTATGTGTAAGGTCTGTTTCTCCTCCACCATCATTAACAATTTTTGTAAGTTGATAGCCACCATAATTTTTATCTACTTTCAACATGCCAACTCTTGATTTTAGATTACCCTCCGAATCTTTAAACCAAATCTTTCTATTGCCATTAACTACAAAATTTATCGTGCCAATAGTATTTTGTAATTTTTTGTTAGTTACTCTTNNCATTGTTTAAACAACCTCCCTTTCTTTTCTAATCTCAACAACTTTAGCTTTAATAGAATCCATTTCAGCCTTGTTGAAATCAAACCAATCAGGAGTAATAATCTTTCCTGAATCAAAAAGAAATTTCATCCCCATGATTAGTTTAAATAAATTGGTAACTCTTACAGTCTTCACATAGTTGTGAAGGTCTATATTGTTCTCCATTTGTAATAAGGTTTCCCTCGTGTGTTTGTTCATTTTGAACCTACTTTCTTTATTTGTTTTCATGACATCCACAGTAGACAAATAAAAAAATTATCTCAACATAAAAATAAATTATTTGTCTAGAGTTGTTGACAATAAATTCAATTTGTAGTATGTAGGAAAAAATTTTTTTTCTGGAATACTCGTGAGGTCTTAGGTAATCATGGGGAGAAATGCTGTAGNTGTTTAAACAAGTATCCTTATTTTCTAAACATACTACATATAGTATGCCCTTATTTGCTTTTTAAGGGCTTGATATGACAAGAGCAGTAGACAATAGCCCAAACAGTTTGACCCTCTTAAATCGGCTCTATCGTTTAGTTAGGCATAAAAAAAACCCCCCAATTAAGGGGGGTCTTTCTAGTTTTGTTTATTGGTATAGTTTTGAATTAACTGGGCTTTGTATGTTAGCCTTACCCTGACAAACTGGGCATTTTAAATTTTTCTCCCCAACAAAAAGCACTACAGCCGAAGACATTCGGAAGATTGTACCTTCTCCATTTTTAACGCTCTTCTCTGTAGCTCCCTGACAAAATATATCAGGGCATGAGACCTTGACCATTCTTGTTGTTTGTTTCTTTCCTAAATCAGTAAAAGCAACATGGGGATATTTTCCATTTTGTCTAAGCCAATCACCAATAAGAATTTTAAATTCTTTTGTGACTTCGGTACAAGTTGGAATGCCTCCCAGTTTAAACACGCCAAAGACTAATTTAATAAATTTTCCTTTGTGCCCTTCTTTCTCATGACATAGAGCATGACTGACCTCATGGGCTACAATGTGAAGAGCTTGAAAAGTATCGGCTGTCTCTCTGTCAATCTCAATCTTTCTAATCTCATCACTAGCCCAACCTTTTGGATAGCATAGACCAATTGCATGTGAGCCACCATTAGAATTGGTTACTCTCTTTCTTCCTCTGGTATCACTGATATGAATTTGAATTCCTTTTCCAAAATTCTTTTTATCTCCATATCCTGATTGCTCTCCAATCTCTGCAATATACTCACCGAATTTTTGAAGATACTCTTCAGCCTTCAATTCAGATTCTGGAAGGTGCTCCAGATGTATTGGGTTTATTGCTTCTAATTGTTTCATTTGTTTCTCCTTTGTTTGTTAATACCAGTTTACTATATACCTTGTTTAAACAAAGGTTTTATTTATTTTTTTTTAGAAAGNTAGTGAATAGTTTAAACAGGCTACGCCCTCTATGTTTAAGTTAAAAAATAGTACATTGTCTATACATACTTACTCAGACTGGGTGCGTATATGGTCAATATATATGCAGTGTTTATAGGCTACGCAACATAATACATATTATAGGACAACGCTAAATTAGGGGGGGTTTAATCTGACCCCCTGTGTATGTGTATGTGTATCCTCTAAAAATATGCTGTTAAATAGGGTACGATATGTAGTGGTACTAGATATAGTATGTACTATATATAGTTATATTACTGTAAGAGAGTAGAAGGTAGAGCTAACCCTGTGTCATCCCTCCCAACCGATAACAAATCTGTTTATGACTTATTTTATATTATGAAGTAATAGGCTTTTACCCTAGTTACCATGGACCTGCTAAACCACTTGATTGATGTTTTTATCAAGAATCCTTTTCTAAAAGCAGGAAGAACTCTTTGATTGTGCTCCAACCTTACCATAAAAAAAACTAAAAGAAAGTCAAACATAAAAGAATATTATGGTATAGTAAATATATCAAGAAACAGATTTATGGATTCTTATTCATTTATCCCCTTTCTTTGTTTGTTCAGCAACATCCCTCTAGCAATAGAGGGTGAGCTGTACCATAACCGACCCCAATCATGTATAATCTTGTAGTATGTTAGAAAAATTAAGAAACCTAGAAAAAAAAATTTTTTCGACACCATACAGATGGTTATTAAAAAAAGGAATCATACAAGTTATAAATACATCTAAGAAAATAGAACGAACTATGGAAGATTTGTATGAAAGTTTATATGATGAACCATATGCAGGAAATCCAAATTGGGCAGGAGATGACTAGATGTGTGATATAATCAAAATAAATTACAACATATAGAGGAGGCAAAATGCCATATCATAAAGCTAAAAAAGGTATGAAAAAGAAAAAGAAGAGGATGTAATGCCTTATAAAGATTACAGCCCAAAACAAAAAAAATTAGCTGCTGTTGCACCACCTTTCAAAAAGATTACTGCTGCAGATTTTAAAAAGCTAAGAGATAGTAAAAGAAGACCTAAGATTACATAATGGCTACATACCAGGGTAAGACAGTTACGCTTAATAAACCTTCTAGGATTAGTAAAGGTGAACCTGGGTATGGAAGAAAAAAATCTAAGGTTTATGTTAAAAACAAAAATGGTAAAGTTATCAAGGTAATGTTCGGTGACCCAAACATGAAAATTAGAAAAGATAATCCTGCAGCAAGAAAATCATTTAGAGCAAGACATAGATGTGATACTGCTACAGATAAAACAACACCAAGATACTGGTCTTGCAAAGCGTGGTGAATTATGAAAATAAAAGGCGTAGATGTTTCTAAATTAACAAAGAGACAACAAGATGCAATGAAAAAACATTCAAAGCATCATACAAAAAAACATATGCAATACATGTACAATTCTATGATAAGAGGTAACTCTTTTAGTAAAGCACATGTCAATGCACAAAAGAATGTCGGTAGATAATGGCAAGACAAGTAAGTTGGATGTGGGGTGGTAAAAGACATTATGGAACTTTTATTAGAGAAACTAAAACACACATATTTGCAAGAACAAAAAATGGTAAAATAAAAAAAATTAAGAAGTGAGGAACAATGGCAATACCTGAAAGTGCAAAAAAAACATTAAGAGCAAAAGCAAAAAGCTCTGGATATAGTTACGAAAAACTTGCGGCTGTGTACAGAAGAGGGCAAGGTGCTTATGTATCATCAGGCTCTCGTAATGTATCTATGGCTGCTTGGGCAATGGGTAGAGTCAACTCTTTTATTAGTGGTGGTCATAAACAAGATGATGACCTGAAGGGTAAAAGATAATGAACAGAAGACAGCAACCTTATAGGTATGGTGTTCCTGCTAAGTATGTTGAGGGTCTATCACCTGCTGCAGCTAAAAAGAAAGCTGCAGAAATAAAAAGAACAGCAAAAGCGTATAGAGAAGGTAAAAAAATAAATCTTAAAGCTGTACAAAAATCAAGAGTGGAGGCAGGTCGAAAAAAGAAACGCACTTGATAATTAGTTGCCCAAGGTGCGAAGAACCTTTATTACCAAGAGATGACATGAAATGTCAAAACAAAAAATGTAAAAATTATGCCAGAAAATAAAATATGTTACGCAGCAGGATGTAAAAAAACTATACCTCCTAAATCAAGAAAATTCTGTAGTTACAAATGTCGCAATAGAATAAATAAACAAAAAGCAAGAGCAAAAGCAAAAGGTATAGATTGGAAACAAGAAGAAGATGTATTAGATATACCTAGCAAGAAAAAAAATGTACAAACCAGGAGAGGACAAGTCTATGAAGATTTGAAACAATCTGGTCTTGGTAATGAGATACTTACAAAAAAAATGACTTTGTCAGATGTAGCTAAAGTTTTAGAAACATCTGTTGCAGCAGTATCTATGGCATACAACGCTTTCTTAGAAGATTTAGAAAACGAGATAGAACAAGAAACTTGGGCAAAAGATGTAGAGGCAGAAAAATCTTTAGAAGATTTTAAATCATTTAGATTTAGATACTTTCAAACTGAGCAAGGTGTACCATACGAAACACCAGAGTTTCACATAAATTGGATTCAATCAATTCTTGAAACAATAGAAAATGGTGAACAACAAATGATATTATCCCCACCTAGACATGGTAAGACTGATTTGTTGATTCATTTTGTAATATGGCTTATTTGTAAAAATCCAAATGTAAGAATACTTTGGGTTGCAGGTAATGAGGATATTGCAAAAAATTCTGTCTCATCTGTAATCGACCAGTTTGAAAATAATGAATTACTTATAGAAGAAATATGTGGACCAGGAGCAAAATTTAAACCACAGAATAGAAGTGGTAAGGCTTGGTCATCAACACAGTTTACAGTAGGTACAAGAACTGTTACAGGAATCAAAAGTCCTACAATGGTGGGTATAGGTCGTGGTGGTAAGATTCTTTCAAGAGACTGTGACATAATTATTGCAGATGACATTGAAGACCATAGTTCTACTATGCAACCTGCATCAAGAGAGAACACAAGAAACTGGTGGACTACAACATTATCTAGTCGTAAAGAGGAACATACAGCTATGGTAGTTATTGGGTCACGACAACATTATGATGATTTATATTCACATCTTTTAGAAAATGAATCTTGGAAAACAACTGTAGAAGAGGCACACGATACAACCTGTTCACTTCCTGATTGGAACGAAGATGAACATAAAGAATGTATGTTGTGGACAGGTAAGAGAACTTACAAATGGTTAATGGATAGAAAAAGAGCAGCAGAAACAACTGGTGGTAGAGCTATTTTTGAAATGGTTTATTTAAATGTTGCAATGCCTGATGGTCTAGCATTATTTGACAGAGTAGAAATAGAATCATGTCGTGACCAGAAGAGGGATATAGGGCAGATACCTAGAGGCACACGCCTTATTGCAGGACTTGACCCTGCCTCTACTGGTTACCAAGCTGCATTTTTATGGGCATATGATTCTGAAGCAAACAAAATTTATATGGTTGATATGGATAACAATTTAGGTGGAGGAATACCACAAGCACTAAATGTTATTAAAAACTGGTGGAATAAATATGGATGTAGTCACTGGGTTATTGAAGAAAATGGTTTTCAAAAAGCAATAAGACAAGATAGAAGTATTAGAGAGTTTGCATCAAGGCACTCTGTATTTCTAGAAGGACACGAAACAAGAAACAATAAATTTGACCCAATTTATGGTGTGACAGCTATGAGACCAATGTTTCAAGAAAACAATATTTCTTTACCATATCTTGGCTTTGAGGCACAAGAAAAGGTAAACTTATATACAAGTCAGTTGGTTTATTTCAGCAGTGCTAAAAACAAAAGTAAAAGTGTTGGAACAAAAACAGACATAGTCATGGCAAGTTGGTTTCCAATGAGAGCTATAAGGCGTATGCAAAAAGAGAGATATGCTGAATTAGGATATGACTATAATCCTAGTTTTACTGACTATACTAGTAGTAATATAGATATTGAAAACTGGAGTTAAATGCCTTTAGATAGCGACAAATTGTACGACAAAATAGATTATCTAAGAATGCTTAACAAAGATTCTATAATCGACAGGTCAAGAATTAGAGACATTATGAATGGTGGAGAATCTGCTGTAAGAGCATTACTAGGTAATACAATAAATGTCGAATATCATGAATTACCTGCACCGAATTTATTTCTTACAGCTTTGGAAAGGTTTGCACAAAAACTTGGAAGAAGTCCAGATTTAAAAGTAGATATACTTAATGAAAAAGATTCTGAGAGAGCAAAAAAGAAATCAGAAAAATTAGAACGAATTGTCATGGCTTATGACAAATATCAAAAATTAAATATGCAATTACCACAAATTGGTAGATGGCTACCAGGTTATGGTTTTGTAGTTTGGACAATATCACACAGAAGAGATAAAGAAGGTAATCCATATCCATATGCAGAAATTAGAGACCCTTTTACTTGTTACCCTGGTTACTTCGGTAACGACCAACAACCAAAAGAATTAGCAATAATAACTAGAGTTCCTCACAAAATACTTGCAGAACAATATCCTGATGCAAAAAACTTTATTTATGAAACTCCAGAAAAAGAAGAACCTTCACCATATGGTGTAATGATGGATTATGGCGATAGATTTAATAATTGGGCAGGTTCTAATGGTGATGGGAAAATAGTTGTTGAGTACAAGGATTCAGAGGGAACTTATGTATTTTTACCTGAAAACAAAAAAATTATTGATTACATGGAAAATCCTTTGGAATCAGGACCATGTTTTGTTATAGCTAAAAGATATAGCTTTGACCAATTACAAAGTCAATTCCAACACATTACAGGTCTTATGGCAAACATGGCAAAGATAAACATCTTAGGAACTATTGCTATGGAAGATGCAGTTTTTACAGAAACAAATATTGTTGGTGAAATTGAATCAGGGAAATACAGAAAGGGTAGGTTTGCTGTTAACTACCTTGCCCCTGGTTCATCAGTATCAAAACCTGTAAACAATTTACCATATCAGTTATTCCAACAAGTAGATAGATTAGAACGACACTTACGACTAGGTGCAGCTTATCCTGTATCAGATGATGGACAATCTCCAAACGCATTTGTTACTGGTAGAGGATTAGAAGAACTTGGACAGTCTGCATCATTGCATGTAAGAGAATATCAATCAGTATTAGCTGATGCCTTACAAGAACTTGATGCAAAAAGACTTGAATATGATGAAGCAATGTTTCCTGGTGTAAGAAAACCTATAGCAGGTTTTCACAAAGGAACAGCTTACAGAGAAACTTATGTTCCGACAACTGACATAAAAGAATATTATACAACAAGAAGAGTGTATGGTGTTATGGCAGGTTTTGATGAACCACAAAAAATTATTACAGGGCTGCAATTAAAACAACAGGGAATTATAGATACACAGACATTACAAGAAAATATGGATGGCTTGGATAATATTTCAAAGATACAAAATAGAATAAATTCTGAAAAAGCAGAAACAGTTTTGTTTGAAAGTCTTATGGCACAAGCAGCACAAGGAAATCCAAAAGCAACTTTGGCTGCAATAGAAATAAGAAAAAATCCACAAAAAATGTCTGACATACTTGATAAGTTTTACACACCAGAAGGAGATGAGCTTTCAGAAGAAGAACAACAATTAGTAGATGAAGCACAAGCACCTCAACAAATACCACAGGGAGTACCAGATATAGCTACAGTTCTTGCAGGTTTAGGTCCACCACCAGAAGGAGGACCAGTTGCCTGATATAAATAAAAAATTTTATGACATTATAAATCAAGAGGACTGGGATTTAGAAAGTATTGAAGATATACAAGATGAACCTGTAATTCTAAGACAGTATATATTTATAGGTGATTTGCCAGAAGATTCATACATTATACCTACAAACATACCAGGAGTATGGTTGAACATTAATTTAGGTTTTAATACAGAAGGAGGAGATGAACATGGTTCGTGGTAGAAAACCATCAAAACTAAAACAAGCTACAGATACAAAACTAGATGGTGCTTATGCTGATTTACAAGCAATACCTGGAGATGAGTTTGGTGGCAGACTTACACAAGAGGATTTGATTGCAGCAGCACGAAGTGAAACAGCTAGAACAAATACAGGTGTTTCAAATCAAAATGTAGGAACTTTTGTTCCACAAGATTTTGCAAGAGAAACAGAAAAACAACAAGAACCTGGAAATGCTTTGGGCTCTACACAACAAAATGTAGTTCTTCCAGAAGGAACAAACACACAAATAGCTTTAGAGCTTATTAAACAAAATTATGGTTATGTGGTTCGCAGTAGGTTTTAATAATGTCATTATGGTTAGACTGGAGCAAAAACTGGGAAAAAGGTTATAAAGAACAAGAAGAATTTGAAAAGCAATTAAAAAAAGCTGAATCAGATTCAGGAGTGGATGCAACAAAACTTGCAAAAAGATTTGAAGAACTAGAAGCCTTAACCCCTACAGAAGAACCTGAAGTTATTGCTGCAGCAGCAGACTTAGGATTATCTGATAGAGAATATATAGATATACATAAACAAACAAAAAATAGAGATATCTTATATAACAACAATAGAAGTATAGGTGTTGATACAAAAGCAAAACAATCTTATAGTTATGCAGCTAATTTACAAGCGAGACTTATAGGTAAAGCATTTGAAAATCTTGGCACAGCTACAAGGGATGGTGCAAAAAGAGCATTAGATAAATTTGGTTCTTATGTTTTTGGTTCTTTAAGAATATTTGCTGATTCTGTTATACAAAGTGTTGATAGGGGTGCAAGAAATTATAGTGTAGAATATCAAGCAGCACTTGAAGAAGAATTAAATAAACAAGGTAAAACACTATCTGATGCTGTAGAGATAGCAGGTTATGAAGGATTAAAAGATAACAAGCTACCTTTTATTCCTGGTATCAAAGCACATTTAAGAGCAATAGTTAATTATGAAAAACAAAGAAATCAAAAATTAAGAAATGGTTCTAAATATTACACACCATCACAAACTGCAACAAATTTCTTAAAAGCTCGTGGTTTGGTGGATGAAGAAGGAAATCCAATAGTAACTAAAACAGATTTAAATATATTTACAGAAACATTTCCTGACATTGTTAGTGAAAAAATAACAGCTCTTAGAAATGAAAAAGGAAGAGATTTAGATTTTTCTGAAAAGGTAGGTTTATATTTACAAACTGTAGATGAATTAATTGACCCAGAAACCGACCAAAAAGGTTTAAGAGATATTATTGCTTTACATCCTGAATTTGATGAACAACAACAATTAAACGAAAAGTTTTTTGGACAGGCTATACCTGTTGGTTTAGGTGATGCTATTGTTTTTGGTCTTACAGGTAATCTATCTACTAATTATGGTTATGGAAATATTTTTACAGAATCAATAGATACTGCATTTGATAAATTAGAGCAACAAGCACAGGATGCTTTAGAAAGCAAACAAATATCAGGAGCTCAATATATGGATATTCTTGAAACAGCAGAACAAGAAAGAAAAGATGCTTTACAAGATTTAGGTTATGAAAAACAAAAAAGTGTTGCAGGATTTATGGCAGGTTTAATTAATGCTGCAAAATATATATTTTTAGACCCACTTAATTATTTAGTTCCTGGTGGTGGTGTCATTCGTAGAGCACCAAAAGATTTTGATGAAGTTCTTACATCTACAGCAGGTAAATTAATTGATGAAATAGATGCAGGAAAAACTATGAGAGATGTATATGATGAAAACATAGAGGTTTTTCAAGGCATTTCTAATTTATTAGTTGATGCAAAAAAAGCAGATGTTCCCATTGCACTTAAATTAATTAACGAAGGTTTTCATCCTGATTTCGCATTTAGAATAAAAAATGCTGCAACTACTGAAGCAGATATAATAAAAACATTAGAGGATGGTATTGAAAGTGGTTTTCTTGTTGATATGTTTTATGGTGGTAATTTTATTGGCAAAGGTAAAAACAAACATTTACAATCAAAAACTTTATATGAAAATAATTTAGAAGCGTTAGTTCAAACAGAATTAGATGAGGGTATAACTGCTGCATATAGAAGAGGTGGAGGTTTTAGAGATACTTTCTTAGCACGAGATGTTAAATTACCTAAGTTAGGTGAAGCAGATTTAAGTGATACAAAAGCAGCAACAGAATACTTTGTAAGATATGGTTACGCATCTAAAGTTCCAGAAAGCAGATTAGAAGTTCTTACAAAAGAATTTTATGAAGCATTAACAGAAGGTGAATATTTTCAAGCAAAAGAAATATTTGAAAATAAATTAGTTTTTGGAGAAATGGGATTGCAACTAAAAAATACTTATGGTCTAACAAATAATGAAATAGATGAATTTTTTACACAATTTTACATGAGAAATTCAAAAAATGGATTCAATGATGATTTTGCAAAACCTATGTCTCCTACTAGAAATCCTGACCATTATGACCCTATGGAAACAGATATAATCACAGAAAAAATATTTGGTAGTACAGGTCTGCCAGAGCAAGATATTGTTAACTTTACATCACAATCTATAGAACTTTTAGGACAACTTAAAAATTTAACAATACATGGTCCAGATATACAAGAATTGTTAAGAGCAACATCTGCAAAAAGAAGATTAAGAGCACAAACACTTAATAAAGATGGAGAGCAAGAACTATTCGATATCGTTAGAAAAGCAGCAGATGAAGGTGTACAGATAGATTTTTGGAAAGAAGGTAGTGCATTTAGAGATGCAATAGATGATGTATATACAGACTTTGAAGATGCAAATATATTATTTAAAGGATTTGAAAAAGGAACACAAACTTATGACAATTTAGTTTTTGGATATATGAGAAATTATCGTTATCCTTCTTTCTTATTAGGAAGATTATCTTATCCATTAAAACTTATTACAGATGCAACAGTTAAATTTAAATTATTTAATGTAAGAACTTTTCTTGATAATCCTTTTGAATATCTTAAATTAATGTTAAGTGATTCAGAAGGATTATTAGCTAGAATTTTTAATTATACTCCACCAACAACTCTTGTTGGACCATACAGAACAACAGTGCCTGTAGAAAAATTAGGACCTATACCTCTAAATAAAATATTACCTGAAAGTCTTAGAAAATCATTAGGTGTTTTATCTGATTCACAACAATTTGGTGTGCCTGAATTAGGTCAATTATTTTCTGCAGATGTAAAATTTATTAACAATAGACATGTAACAAATACAGGTCACGAGTTAGTAAATAAAACTGCACAAGGTAAAACATGGAATGATGCTTATGAATATTTTTTATTTAAATATGTTGATGATGATTTAGCACCTGTAATTGCAGGTATGAAAAGAAAAGGTTTTACTGTTGAGCAAATAGCAGAAGAAATACAAACAAATCCTGCACTTGCAAAAATAATTGATACATCAAACAAAATGATAAAACTTAGAGGACCTAGACAAAGAAATCAAGGTATAGGTATTGTAAAATCTAGTGAAGACTTTCAAAGGTTAGCCAGACATTATTCACAATCAATAGATAACTATACAGGTGGCAAAGCAGAATTACTTAATATTATTGCTGATGCTAAAATTGGACCTTTTAATTTAAGAGATTTAAGTTCTACAACACCTGATGTAGCAAGAAAAGTTACTCAAAGATTACAAAGGCTTTCTGAAAAATTTAGAAATGATTTACCTACATCAATACCATATCCTAAAAATAGATTAAGAACTATTGACCCTGATGCAACAGTTAAACAAAAGATTTTTGAATCCTATAGAAATGTAATACAATCTATATTTTTTGCAACGACACAAGGAGAAGGTAGTGCTATTCGTATTCCATTTATAAAACAGGCATACGAAAATTTTGTAAAAGCATTTACTGTATTTGGAACAAAAGATAGTTTATCAGAAATGTTAAGGATACATAATGACCCAGATAGTGTTATTAATTTATCTGATGATATTGTAGAAGAGGTAACTAATCAAATATCAAAAGCAAACATTACTTTAGAAGATAGTGCAGAAGTATTATCAAAAAATATCAAACCACAAGTAACACAAAGAACAGATAAAGGTGTTACAACATTTAACGCAACTGTATTTACAGAGCAAGGTGGAAATAGAAGTGTTAATTATCTTTCTAAAAATACATTAAATCAAGATAGTTTGAAACTAACAACAGATTTGCAAAGAGCTGAAGAACTTGTTTATAAAACTGCAGATAAAATAGCAGAGGGTAGATTAGGTTTTGATGATTCTAAAATAGGTACATACACTGCACAATTTAGAAAAGATGAAGTTATTTACAATGGTCAGTTACCAGATAAAAAACAATTAAGCTCTGTTTTAAAAAATAATTTTGATTCTGGATATAACGATTCTGATATAGATATATTAATAAATGAAGCACTAGATTATTTATCTAAACCTGGTGCAACTAAAAAAGGTTTAGAAGATATATTAGGCTTGTCAAATAAACAACCAAATTTAACAAAGATAAAAAGTAAATTCCAGGCATCAACTAAAGGAAGGTCAACGCCAAATAAATATTCTGGCGAGTTAACTTTTGATGTAGGAAGACAAACTATTGAAAGAGTTTTAGGTAAAAAAATAACTGTTGCAGTAAAAAAACAAAATATAACTGATGAGTTAATTGATGATATATATAAATTTACACAACAAAATAATGAAGGTTTTAGTTTAGATTTAGGTAATCCTGATAGTTGGGGTAAAGAAGCTATGTTGTTTGTATCGCCATATAAAACAAGAACACTAACAATTACAGGAAAAGATAAACTTACAAGAGATGCAGTAGCTATGTTTGTAAAAGACAATCAAGATAAATTACGACTTGTAGACCATGTGCTTGGAGGTAAATGGGATGCAACAAGAGGTCAATGGACATTAGATGTTTCTGTAAAAATAAACAGAGGCGTAAAAGATACCAGAGATATTGCAGGTGTAGCCGCTTACAACAAAGCAAAATATTTAGGATTAGCAGCAGACCAAATAAGTTTTGGAGAAACATATCTTGTAAAAGAAGGTGATGAAATTATTGAAACAGTGTTTAAACAAGATGATACTTATGAACTTATAAACAACTCAGCAGTTTATAACTTATTACGAACAAAAGGCAAAAAATTACTTAATGATAAACAAGTAAAGGCTTTAGGTGATGAAAGTATTGTTCGTGGAAAAAATTATCTTGCTAATAGACAAGGTAAAAACATAGAAGAAAGAGCTTTTAAGCCAGACGCAATATTTGAAAAATCATTTATAAAAGGAATATTTGATAGAAAAAATAAATCATTAGAAATATTTACACCAAGAAAAAATACAATAATGCAAAACTTTGATGAATACAGTTATACAACACACCTTGATTTAAATGATGTAAAGCTAAATGTAAAAAGAAATATGAGTTTTGAAGATATACATAACAGAGCAATGGAAGCAGCTATGGAGGCACAGACTAATCTTTTATACAACTTAACTGAAAGAGGATATTTTGCACAAGCATACAGAAGTTCTTTTGCTTTCTTTGAAGCATACAGAGAATATGTAGGAAGATATTTTTTACTTACAGCTAACAATCCAAAAGGTGCAGTGCAAATTGGTCAAGGTGCAAGAAGAGGTATAGAAAATAATATTATTGTTGAAGACAGATTTGGTGATTTGTATGTATTTTTACCAACATCAGGAACTCCTTTAGAACCATACACAAAATCAGATGCTAATGGTCAAGCTAATGAGGATGTTTCTGTAGATGAGAATAGAGTATATATCAAAAGAGGAGTTCCTCTCAAATCTATTGGTGTAGGNGGTGTTGGTTATTTACCATCATTAGGAGATGGAATAACAATACCACTTGGATTTTTAGTTAGAAATAATCCTGGAGCAAGAAAATTCATAGAAAAAAATATCATGGCAGGATTTGCTTTGCCATTCAGTGAAGAACCTTTGTCACTTAATGAAATACCTGCAGAACTTTTTGACATGGCTATTCCTTCTGTTGCAAAAAATTGGTTTAATGCTATGTCTAGTTCTTTCGGTTTAGAAGGTGTAGATGAAGATATATGGGTTTCTGCAAACACAACTGCTTTGCAAATAGCAGCACAATTACATCCAGAGTTAGCAAATGATGTAGATTCTTTACAAAAAGTTGCAGAACAAGTTAGAGACAATATTTATCATCTAAGAGCATGGGATAGATTTATAAGTCCTTTTGCACCAAAATTAAATGTTATGTACAAAATAGAGGGTAATGAACAAAACTTTAATGAATGGTATGACAAAGAAGGTTATGAAGCAGGTCTTGCATACAATAATTTTGTTGAATTAGCTGCAATACAAGGATTTTATCAAGACAAAAGAAAAGAGTGGGTGTCTATATTAGGTCCAAAACAAGGAGAATATTACGCATTATTAGAAGTTGTAAGACTTTTGGGTCTTGATAGATACGATATAAACAAACAACTTACTTCTGCAGGATTACAACTTAGAGGTAAGAGTGTTTCAGAGGCAGGAAGATTACCAAGAACAACAAAAGAATATGATTTTGTAAATAAGAATCAAGAATTAAATGAAGATTTTGGACCAGTATTAGTTTATTTTTCTAGAAATTTAGATGAAGGTAAATTAGATTTTTCAGGATTTACAGCAGTAAAATATCTTGGATTAATTACACCAAAAAATGGTGATGAGTTGTATTTAGAAGTACAAAGATATATTGCATCTTTAGTTCAACAAGCAGCAAAAGATGTAAATTTACAAAGTCTTGAAGCAACAGGAAAAGCAACACCAGAAAATATAAAAGCCAAAAATGCACAGATAGATGGTCAAGTAGCAACATGGTTTCCAATGGCTTTTGGAAAATCAGAGCAATACAACAAAGTTCTTGGTGGAGAAACTACTGAGAGATTAAGAAATGATATACTAGTAGATTATTTAGTAAGAGCATCTAACGACCCAAGATTTCAAGAGTTTGAAATAACACCATTTTTAAAAGAGTATATTGACTATAGACAAATTGCTATTGATTCAATACAAAAAGAATTAAATTACCCTAATGAAATATCAGCAATAAATTGGTTGGTTACAAGCGATACTGATAGAGCACAAGATGTAAGGATGAAGCTATATGATAAAGCGTACACCATTGTAGAAAAATATCCATTGTTTATGGTAGTATTTGATGAAGTGCTTAGTTACGAGTTAAATAGATTTGGAGTTGATTAATGCCTCACATACCTGGACATCCTGCAGATGACCCAATGATTATAAAAGAAGATGATGGTATAGATTTTTTATTTCCTGATATTGATGATGATGCACCTGAACCTGGTTTAGTTTCTCCTGGAGATGTGGGAAGTGGCTATGCTCCACCAAGCACTGACCCAAACGCTACTGATTTTCAAGCTGAAGTATTAGATTTATTAAGAGGTGAATTAAGTGACCCTGATAAACCATTAGGAAATAATTTTCAAAAAACATATGAGGTTGAAACAGGAAGAATTGACCAAGAATCTGGATTACCAATAGTAGATACTGTAGATGCTGAAGAGTTTTTAACACAAGATAAATACCAAGAAGCTAGGAGAAAAATATTTGGCACAGGTAAAGCATTTCTTAATGTTTATTATCAAAGAGATATAGCTCAACAATTTAACATATTAGAACCAAGAGAAAGAATTGCTATAAAAAATCTTTTAAGTGATGCAGGTCTCCTTGATTTAGATAAGACTTATGGAACATTTTTAGATAATGAAACTATAAAAGGTATAAAACTTGCAATGGACTTTACTATGAATAATCAAGGTCAACTTTCATGGGTAGCAACAACTAATGCTTTAAAAAATTCAGCACAAGCCCAAAGAGCGTATGAAACAAATAATTTTGAATTTACTGATGAAGTATTAAAGGATTATAGAGATGAATTATTATCAGGTGCAGAAACACGAAAGGGAGCACCACTTACAGATAGAGAAAAAAGTATTATTTTGTCAGGTATAGATGAACAAGTAGAACAGTTTGATACCAGTAATTTAACTGCAGGAACAACAGAGTTTTTAGACTACAATCCACTTACAGGAGAAACAGTATTAGTACCTGGTACAGAAGCTGAAGAGCCAGACTTTGAAGAATTTAGTGAACAAGGAGCAGATATATTAGAACAGATATTTGCACCTAGAGAATCATTAGCACAAGCATCAGCACAAGATGATGATACTTTTGTAAGAATGCAAAGGAATCTTAGAGGATTAAAAGCTGCAGAAAATAGAAGAACAGGAAGACCATAATGGAACTAGAGATATCACCACCTGCTATAGAAATAATAAAAGAACTTGAAGAATTAAAATTAGAAGCATATCAAGATGGTGCTTCTATATCAATAGGATATGGTCATAGTAATTTATCAGGTGGAGAACAGTTTGAGTTAGGTGACACTATAACTGAAGAAAAAGCAAATGAATTACTAGAAAAGGATTTACAAGAAATACAAAGAATAGTAAATCAAAGACTAGCAAATTATGACATTACTTTTAATCAAACACAGTTTGATGTGATGGTTATAGGTACATTTAATAGACCAGGTAAGTTATCTAATAAGAAATACTATGAGGCTTTGTTGTTAGATAATAAAGATGAAATAGCAAAAGTATGGAATACATCTATAACAGATGAGGACAGAAAAAATTTTCCAGGTCTTGTAGATAGATTAAATGTAGAAATCTCTGCACTTGAACCAGATAGAGGAATACCAGAGCCTGAAGAAGGTTTTGACCCTAGTCCAACTCCATCTACAACTCAACCACCTACAACCACTACAACAATGCCTATGCAAGATGAAGAAATAGATACGCAATCTAGAAGTCAAGGTATAACAAATATGTATGGAACACCACCACAAGATGATAGAAAATTATCATACGAAGATTATGTTTTAAGTTTATTAGAAGCAAAAATAAACATGCAAAGAGAAGGTGCAGGATTAGATAAACTTGTATTTAAATATAGAGCAGGGGAAAAACCACCACCTCCTAAAAAAACAAAACCAATAGCAGATGCAAATGCACCAAAACCAAAAATGACTAAACCTATTGTTGGTGGTCCTAAAGGTTTAAGTGAAGAACAAATACAAAATATAAAATCTAAAATGCAAGAAGTAGGAAAATGATAGTTTATTTTAATGCAGATGGAGAATCAAGAGAGTTTGCTCCTGGAGATACATCCAGATTTGAGTTAGGATTCTTTTTCGATTATGACCCTACAGCACAGGAAGAAGTTACACAAGTTTTACCACCTGCTCAACCATTTTTAGAAACACAAATTTGGGTAAGAGATGGTGTCAAATATGTAGTTTGGCAAGTGCCTAATCAACCCTTCTTTATGAGATATAAAGCCTCTGATACAGAAATATCACAATTTTACAGTGGAAGAGTAAAACCCCCTGAAAATACTATAGGAGATGAGCTTTGGTTTTCTTCTGTATTGTTTGGTAATTCTTTAGCAGAGTTACCATTAGATGTAATTTTGCAGGGAGAATCACCATTTGTAGGATTTACAGAAATTATGGCTGCAGCTATTGATGCAAGACCATGGTTAGAAGATGATGAAGAACTTCGTAATTTATGGATTCAAGGAATTGTTGAAGATAGAGATATTACTGCAGAAGAGTGGGGAGCAACAGATTGGTTTGAAGGACAAAATCAAGAAGTTATAGATTGGCTTGTATTGTCAAAAGCAAGAGGTATAAATGATGATGATTTACCTGCTGATGCTGTTGTAAACAGAGACACTAATAGAATACTTTACACACAAAAGTTAAAAAGTGCAGGTGTTTCAAATGCCGATAAAATAATTAATGAGGTTACTGGTCAAACTTTTGGACAATGGTTTGGAGACATGGTAACGACAGGACAGTTTACAGAGACATATGCAGACTTTCAAATACTTGGATTAGCAGATGAAACTAAAGACATACCAAGAGATTCAAAAATAAATGATTGGTTGTCTGGAAAAGGACAACTTAGTAAAACAAAAGAAGGTTATGCAGTTGTTCAGAATACATCATACAAATGGCTTGGTCCTTTATATGGTCAATTAGATGCAGGTTATCAAGCAGAACTTGCAGGTGAGTTTAGAAATGCAGGTTCAAGAGAAGAAGGACTTGCTTTGTTAAATGAAAGATTTAAAGAAATAAGAAAAAGTATTTTTCCAACAAGTATGTATGATGAAAATTTAACTTATGAAGATATTGCACAACCTTGGAGAAATTTTACATTTAATATATTAGGAGAAAGAATTAGTGAATCTTCTGATGTTTGGATTAATATTTTAAAAACTAATGACCAAACTAAAGCAACAGAGTTGACAACTATTTATGGTTTAAATAACAATAATAAAAAAGTATTAGACACTGTATCTGATGATTTATCTTCAGGTGTAGGAGTTAGTCGTACTGGCGTATTGAGAGGAGTGCCTACATAATGGCGGTTACACTTTATAGAAAAGATGACTTAGTTGGTTTTCAAGTTTCTAGAGAAAGAGCTGATGAATTAATTCAAGGAGCAGGATATACAGAATCTTATGAAGAAGCACTAGCTGCATCTACAACATTAGGAGGTTCAAACTATACTGCACCTTCTGTAGAAACAAATAAAACTTCAAATTCTACAACTCTTACTGCAGAAGCAAGAAGTCGAATAGTAGAGCAGACAGAACTTAAATTTGGTAATTTATTAACACCTTCTCTATTAGAAGAGTATGTAGATAAATATATAGAGTTTGGGAATGATGAATCATCTGCAATAGCATCAATAAGGTCTATGGATGAATATAAAGTAGCGTTTCCAGGTAATTTAAATCCAGATGGTGCGACAGTGAAATATGCAGAGGCTGAGTACGCACAAATACAAGATGCTTACAGAAGAAAATTTGAGGCTATAAATATAAATCCTGATGTTGTTTTATCCACAGAAAGACAAGCACAACTAATAGAAAATGTTGTTTCTCCAAATGAACTTGGTGAAAGGATAGAACTTGTTAGAGATAATATTGTCAATGCTATACCGCAAGTAAAAGAATTTTATCAAAGAAATTTTGAAAGAACATTGTCTGATGAAGAAATAATATTATCTGCTATAGACCCAGGAATAGGTGAAAAGATAATATCAGGAACTATATCATCACAAGATGTCGTAATAGATTCAATTAAAACAGCACAGATAGGTGCAGAGGCATTACTTGCAGGTACAGATATAACTGTTGATGTAGCAAATCAATTAAGAGAGTTAGGTCTAAGTGTAGATAAAGCCAGAAGAGGATTCCAACAAGTAAGAAGTGTTCAGCAACAAGCATTGCAACAAGGAAGAGATATACCTTCTGTACAAGACATTATAGAAGGAACAGAACTTGGTCAATCAGAAGAATTAAGAGAAGTAATAAATATTATTAGGCAACAAGAATCAGGTAGTTCTGTACAGTTTGGTGCTGCACAATCAAGAACAGGTGCAGTTACAGGTCTTATAGAAAGCTAGTTGTTTAAACAACTTGCATTACAAAACTTTATGATATAATAACCTTAGCTATCTTGTACTAAGGTCCGAGATTAAAAATAGACCTAGATTTTGTATTCGGTCTTGATGCCTACTAACAAGACCTGTCAAATAAAAAAAGTAGAGTAAAAATAGGCAGAGGTTACTCATGCACCTCTTGTAAAAATATCGTGTGAAGTAAGGACAATTAAATATGGCAGAAGAGCTTAATAACTCAGATGAACAAGCTAACAGTAGCGACAAGAACTGGAAAGAGATGAGAGAAAAACTTGAACTCTATGAAGGTAAAATCGCAGATTTTGAAGCAAAGGAAAGACAAAGTGTTTTTAAAGATGCAGGTCTTGATACTTCAAAAGGAGTTGGCAAAGCGGTGGAAATGATGTACGAAGGTGATTTAAATATCCAAGGAATCCAACAGTACGCAACAGAGGAGTTCGGAGTAGATTTTGGGCAACAAGGCGGAATACAAGAACCAGTATCTCCAAAGGTACAGGAACAAGAGCAAAGTCAAGAACGCTTAAATAATATTCAGAATAACTCGGTAGTCGACATTTATGATGAAGACATTGTAGGACAGATTCGTGAGATAGAAAAATCAGGAAATGTACGCAATTCAATCGCTGCAAAATTAGCTGCTATAGAGGAAGATAAAAAAACAAAACAGTAAATTATCTTCTAAATTGTCAAAACAATAAGTAAAAGTAAAGACAATTTATAGGAGAAATTAAAATGGCAAATATATCGTTAACTAATAATACGATTTATGCACAAAATATTAATAACTTTACTGGTGAATTGTTTAAAGTTGGTGGTCAAAGAACACCTTTACTTTCCGCAGTTGGTGGTTTAAATGGTGGTAAAACATTAAATTCTACATTTTGGCAAGTCCAGGTAGAAGATAATGCAACCATTTCTACAGAACCTACTAAAGGACAAGAAGGTGCTGCACCTACAGAATTTCTTGGAAGAGACAGAGCTGCGTATACATATGTAACTCAGGTTTTCCATAAAGGTGTACAAATGACTTATACAGCTTTAGCATCCACTGGAAATCAAAATCCTTTTGATTTGTCAGCTAACATTGCAAACTCCTCAGATGGAGATGGAACTGTAACAGCAGCAGACAAATTAGGATTATTTGGTGGTAACCCAGTAAATGATGAATTTGCATTACAGCTTGAAAAAGCAATGGAAAAAGTAGCAAGAGAAGCAGAATGGTTTGCATTCAATGGTTCTTTCTCAGATGGTGCTAATACCACCCCAGGTGATGGAACTAGAGAAATGTATGGTGTTGATGTATGGATAACACTAAACAAGAACGCTTCAAACACAGCAGCAGTAAATCCATTAGGAGGAAACTGCTTCTATAATGACACAGCAGGTGATGGCAGTGGTTCAACACAAGTTATCTCCTTCGCAACCATTTCAGGTGCGTTAAAGAGGATGTATGACAACCATGCACCAATGAATCAACCTGTGTTATGCGTTACACCAAAACAATTACTAGACCTTAACAACGAACTTGTTAAAGGTACAGTTGATATAGCAGGAGCAATCATTCCTAGAGATAGAAATGTTGCAGGTATAGACATTGATACAGTCATTACACCATTCGGTTCAATCGGAATGATGATTATTGACCCTGATATCATGCCTGACAATACTGCTTTCATCTTAGACTTAGCCTACATTCAACCAGTGTTTACCAATATCCCAGGATTTGGAACAGTGTTTGTTCGTGACATAGACCAAGATGCCAACGCTAGAATTGGTAAAGCAATTTATATGGAGATGGGATTCGAGTTCGGACCTCCTTCATATCACTGCAAAATTCAAGCAGTATCATAAATTAAAATTGAAGATTAGGGTGGAACTCCACCTCCACCCTTTTCTTCTGCTATAGTGAGGAAGATATGATTAAATCAAAACAAGCCTTAATAGATATATCAGCAGATAATAACAACTCCCTTGGAGTACAAACTGAAGGAATGTTACTTTGTGGTATACAGTTTCCTGCAGCAATGACAGGTTCAAATATTACATTTGACTTTGCATTAGATAACTCAACATGGATTGATGTAAAAGAAACAGATGGAACAGAAACATCATACACAGTTTCAGCAGGAGATGTTGTAAGAGTTGACCCTTCAGGTTGGGCTTTTGCAAGTAATGGCTATTTAAGAGTTACATCTGATGGCAATGAGGCTGCAGATAGAAAATTAATTTTACACTTTAGACATAGTTAGGAGAACCAATGGCTAATATTGGTAATCTCGTAGATAGGACCTTTAGAGAATATCTTGAACCTATGGATGATTTAGTTAGTTATACTACATTATCTACAGGGGTAAACGATTCAGTAACAAGCATTGTATTTGATGGTGATATGTTATCAATTGAAGAAGAAGATTCTTTAGATAAAGGCACAATTATTGAAATAAATCAAGAACTTATGATATGTACTGATTTAAACGCTGTTACAAATACAGTAACTGTTAAAAGAGGCATGAAAGGCACAACAGCAGCAGCACATACAGCAGGTGATTTAATAAAAATATCTCCTCCTTTTCCTAGAAAAGTTGTATTTGATGCTGTAAAAGACCAAATAAATAATTTATTTCCTACTTTGTTTGCTGTAGAAACTCAATCTGTAGCAGCTAGTACAGGATATACATTACTTGGTTCTTTTGATTCTCCTGGTACAAATAATTATTTAGTATCAATACTTAGTGCTATTTCACAATATACAGATTTTGCTACAGGTTCAGATAGCACAGGTACAATTTTTCAACCAGTAACATCATCTTTAGTAGAATTACCTAACCCATTTACTTATACAGATTCTGATGGTGTGAGTAGAACAATTACATATAGCACAGGACCAAGTGTTGTACACGCTATACAATTTCAATCCATTGCACAAGGACATACTGTGCATGTAACTTTTAAAAAGAAATTTATTGAACCTACAGCAGAATCAGATACATTGGCAACTATAGGATTAGAAGCTGAGTATGAACCAATAATTATGGCAGGTGTAGCTGCACAACTTTTGGCAGGTAAAGATATACCTAGTGCTACAACAGATTATATATCTGACCAACTTGCAGTGTCTAATTTTCCTGTTGGAAGTGCAAATAGTGTTAGAAACTCTTTATTACAATATCAACAGCTTTTAGTAAATCAAGCTAGAAAATATTTAAGAGCTAAATATCCTGAAGCAGTATCAGTTGATGGTCAGGTGTTTGGAATACAGGCATAATGCCAAGAATACCTACAACTATAAATATTTCAAATCCTAAGAGATATGGATATGATTTAAAATTAGATAATATTTTGTTAAGAACTGCTATTTCTCCTCAAAGAGAAATGACAATCCAATCTTCTGATGTTGATGGTGGTCAAGTAAATGTAAGACAAAATGCAGAGGATTTCACTTCTAACTTAGGTAGAGTATTTTCAAGAAATGATTTTAGTGGTGGTTCTAATTTAGATACAGCACACAGAAGAAATGGTGAAGAAAAAGATACCATTAGATTTTGGGATAGCCAAGGTGTTGATGTATTTAAAAAAGATTTAGGAGAAAGCTACAATGTAAGTCTATTAGAAACAACAACTAATCAAAGAAGTTTATCTTCTGCAGATGGAGATAATTATGTTGCTGTAGTGGATACAACGATATATGTTTCTGATGATTTCACTCTTTACAAATCAACAAATGGTGGTGATTCATTTAGTACAGAAGGCACAGGATTAACTTCAGGTTATCACATAAAAGGTCTAGCATCTCATGGAGATTTACTTTATATAGTGGCAAACAATGGTTCTGCAGGTGAAATAGAAACTTTATCAAGTAGTGGAACTTCTACTCAAAAATCTACAGCTCAAATATTTGATGGTATATGGTCAGTTAAAGGTAAATTTTTAGTGTCTGCAGGTACAGGCATTTATCAATATGATGGTTCAACAACAGTATCATCTGTTCTTGTTAATTTACCTTCAGGTCAAACATGGACAGATGTAGTTGATGCAGGTGCTGTAATTTTAGCAACAGCCACAGATGGAAGAATATACTCATTCAAAGATGTTTCAGGAACTTTTACTTTAAAAGGACAATCAGAAATAACTAATGAAATACCTACTTGTATTGCTGAATCAAATGGAATTATATTTTATGGCACAAAAGAAAATCAAACTGGTGATAAAAAAATAGGAAGATTGTATAAAGCAGATATAAGAGTTGCTGATGATTTGTATGTTTTGGCAAACAATCAATTAATAAAACAATGGGATGTAGATGGTATTGACAATTCTCCTAAATCTTTATATGCAACAAGAGATTCTATATATGTTGGAATAAAAGAATCAGCTAGTACAAGTTTTTTGTGGAGATATTACTTACCTACTGCAGGANTAGCTAGATATTATAAAGCTGCTGCAGGAGGAGTTATTGAAGATATATGTCAAGTGAATGAAAAATTTTTATTTTCTGTTGTTGGCAGTGGATTGTTTAAACAAACAAGTGTATTTGAAACAGAAGGATTTATTTTATTACCTGCTGTTGATTTTTTTACAGCAGAAAATAAACAGTTTGTGGGTGCAGAAGTATCTACAGAAGTATTGACTGCAGGAACAAGTGTTAATGTAGATGTTTCAACTAAGTTCGAATCTTTAAATAACTCTGCAGACTCTTCTTTTGATACTGTTATTCAACAAACAACAGGAAAAGGAGACAATGAAGTTCAGATAGAAAAGGTATCTAGGTATTTAGTTTGTAAATTAACATTAAAAACAACTAATACAAGCAATACACCAAAAGTTAAATCTGTACAAATTCGTGCATTAGCAAGACCTGAGTTAGTAGTAGCAAGAATACCTATTAATATATCAGACAGAATTAATAGACCTAATAGAAAACCTACAAGAGTTAAAGGATTAGGTGATGTTTTGTATAACGCTTTAAGAGATAAAGAGGGTGATGCTGTTACCCTAGAAATCTTTGACCCTAATGAAATTATTAGAGGTGTTGTAGAAAGCATTAGTTATCCTGTACAATCTAATACAGAAGTAGGAAGTGTAGTTCAATATGCTATACTTACAGTGCGTGGAACTAGACAGAATGTTGTTACTGATGTAACATCTGCTGAAGTTTTTGGTATCAACGCATTAGGATTTATGAGATTTGGAAGTTAAATGACAGCACAAGAAGTAAAATTTGCGAACTTTTTTGAGACAACATTAAATGGTGTATTAGCATCAGGAGGAACTTCTGCTACATTAACTACTGCACCTACTTCAAATGGAACATCAAACATAGCAGCACCATATTATCTTGTAATAGACCCTGATAGTGCATCTAACAGAGAAGTTGTATTAGTTACTGCTGCATCAGGCACAACTTTATCTGCAATTACTAGAGATGTAGAAACTAGATATACTTCAGACCCTACACATGCAGATGGAACTGTAGTGCGTATGGCAGTTGTAAAAGAGATGTTTGAAGATATACATGATAGGATTGATGCAGGTCCTACTTCAATAGCTGCAACAATTATTGGTGATGGAAGTATAAGTAATACAGAGTTTCAACATTTGAATAATGTAAGTGGAAATATTCAATCTCAAATAGATAATATAACTGCAGGTACTGCCTCTCAAACTGTTAATATTACAGTCAAAGTAGCAGATGATGGTTCAGGTTCACAAAATGTTTTTTACTTTTTATCAGGAACTGATGGTGGTGCAGGAACAAGGTCAACAAACTTTTTATTTAAAGTAGGTTTTAAATACTATTTTGACTTATCAGATAGTTCTTTATCAGGACATAATCTTAAATTTTCTACAACAAAAGATGGTACTCATGGTGGAGGTTCAGAGTTTACAACTAATGTAACATCAAGTGGTAGTCCTGGAAGTGCTAATGCTTATATTCAACTAGAGGTTACACCTGAAACTTTAGGTATAGCAGGTGCAACATCTAAATTGTATTACTATTGTTCTACAGGTGGACATTCAGGAATGGGTGGAAATGGAGAAATAACATTGTATCCACCTTCGTATGCATCAGTTGGTTTAGTTTTAGCGTTAGGAGGATAACATGAGTATGCTCATGATGCTTAAAGAAGGTGGTCAATTAGTCTTAGAGGCTACAGGAAGTACAAAGTTAGATGAAGATTTAGATTTAACTTTAAATGAAGCAAGTGGGGCAGGAATTAGCTTTGCACTAAGATTAAGTTATGAAGGTCTCTCGGTAACAAGCGTGACTTCAACACAAGTTCGTGCTATAGTATTGGGAGATAGTTAATTAATTAATTATATTGGAGATATAAATGGCAGAAACATTTAAAGCAATCAATGTAGCATTAGGCAACTCAGCAGATGCTGTAGTTTATACTTGTCCTGGTTCTACAACTGCGATTGTTATACATTGTCAAGTCGCTAATGTTGATGGCACAAACGCAGCAGATTTAAACATAGACCACAATGATGGTTCTACAACTGCAGCTTTGGTTTCAACTCTTTCTGTTCCTGCAGACAGTGCAGTCAATCCTATTGGAGGGAAACTTGTACTAGAAGCAGCAGATACATTAAGAGCTTGGGCAGGTGCTGCCTCTGACTTAGAGTTGACTTTAAGTGTATTAGAAATTACATAGGAGATTTTTTAAGATGAGCTTTGGTTTTATAGGCAAATCGCCTGAACAGAAGTACAACAGTAACAAGGGTGTATTCTCTATGGAAGAGATACAAGAACTTGTTGACAATCATGACTGGGCAGGTATAGCAGGTCTAAGTATTGACCTTCATGTTATTGGTGCAGGTGCTGCAGGTGCGCAAGATGCACAAGGAGGTGGTGCAGGTGGTGGCATGGCAGGAGGAACAATAACCTTTTATAAACAAATGGATATAATTGTTGGTTCAGGTGGAAACAATGCTAACCAACCAGGTGGCGCTAGTTATGTATTTTTTAATGATGGTGATACTCATGTAAGAGGTACAGGTGGTGGACAATTAACATCATCTAACCACAATGTAAACTCTAATAGTAACCCAGGTGTTGGTGGAAATGTTCAACAAAGAGGTGGACATGGTTCAAACCAAGGAAATACTGGTGGAAATGGACAAACTTCAGGTAACTTCGGTGGAGCAGGTGGAGGTGGAGGTGCTGCTACAGGTTCAGGTGGTGGAGGAACTGGTAATGGACTAGCAGGAAATGGTGGTGGAGGTTCTAACCACAATGCTAACTCTAACAACTCAGGTGTAAATGCAGGTTATGCAGGTCAAGCACCAGGAGGTGGTGGGGGTTCAGGCTCAGGATATTATGGTGGTGCAGGTGCAGGTGCAGATGGTGCTGTAATTGTTTTATATACAAATGAAAACCAACTTCTTACAGGAGGGGATTCAGTAAACTCTTCAGGGTCAGGTTCTAACACAGTTTATACCCATACATTTAATACTTCAGGCACATTGGATTGGGCATAATATGGGAGTTTATGCAAAATTAAACTCAGAAAATTTTGTTGTAGAGTGTATAAAAGCTGATGCAGAATTTATGAGTAAACCATCTCGAGCAATAACAAACCCTTCAGAATGGAAAGATGTTACAGATGTAGCTGCAGGTTCAGGTTTAGTAAGTATTGGTGCTGAATATAAACCTGAAGAAGATAAATATGTAGCACACAAGCCATACGAAAGTTGGGTTTTAGATGACACTGGTTATGATTGGAAAGCACCAGTAGACCAACCTGATGATTTTCAAGATAAACCATATTTATGGAATGAAGAGAAACAAAATTGGGAAGAACAAACATAATACTAAAAAAGGTGGAACTTGAAAATAGAAATAATCCCTGCAGACAAAAAATTTGAACCTCTTTTAGATTTATATAAACCTTTACCTGCTAATAAATTTTTACCCGAGTGGTATAAAAAAATGGGTAGAGGTGAATTACTAGATAGTGAATTAGCTGATACTGATGAAGAAAATGTTACTGCTAAAAAATGTCCTGCTATACAAGATATGCTTACTGAAGGCTTCATATTACCCATGTGGGGAAACTTCTTTTTTAAATCTATTTATGATGAAGAAGGAAATATAGTAAACCAAAAATGGAACATATCTACAGCTAAAGCATATGGAGAAAATGCTGATGCTATGATAGGTTTACACACTTATCATCAAACTAAAGGGTGGAATGTAGGTAGAACTATTGATGGGACACTTTTGAAAATGGCTTGTCCTTGGAAATTTTTAGTTCCTAAAGGTTACAGCTTATTGTACATAGACCCTTTTTATCATTTTAGAAATGACATAAGACTGTTATCAGGTTTGGTAGAAGCAGATAGATGGGGTTTAATTACTTTTCCATTTGAATTTATTAACAATGATAAGTTTATGATTGAAGCAGGTTCACCTATGGTCCAAGTAATTCCCATTAAAAGAGAGAAATTAGAAATAGTAAGTAGATATGGTACAGATGAAGAATATACACACACTGAACATATTTTAAAACAATATCACACTTCACAAAAAACTTATAAATATTATGACTACTCATAAAATTAAATTTGCACCTATAAATAAAGACCATGTTCTTACTGATGCAACAAAACCTAGAAAAGCAAAACATTTTATACCTACATGGTTTCGTTCCATGCCTCACTATATAGAAGATGCTGTAGATAGTACAATATTATCTAAAAGTAAATTTAGTACAGTAAGAAGATGTCCTAGCTTTCACGAAGTATTTAACACAGGATTTGTATTAGTTTCACCTTGTGATATGTTTTTAAAAATTAAAAAGAATGGAGAGTTTTACTGGGAAACACCTGATGAAATTTATAAAATAGACACACACAATGATTACCAATTTACAAATTACTATCCTGATAGAAGTATAAAAGGCGTTTTTAAACTCATATACCCCTACATGGCTATAACACCAAAAGGTTATGGTTGCATACAGTTGCCTATGTTGTATCACAACAACCCTGATTTCTATGTTCCTTATGGCTATTTAGAAACTGATATATACCATGAATTAAATCAACAAATAATTGTTACATCAAATAATGCAGAAAAAGGTATATTGATAAAACAAGGAACACCACTTAATTATTTGATACCTTACAAAAAAGATAAATGGGATATTGAATATTTAGATTACGCAGAAAGTTTAGAAAAAAAATTTACAAACACACAATTTCATTTAAAAGGTAAATTTAGTGGTGGGTTTTTTAAGAACATCAAAAAATAATATGATATAATCCCATGATGGATTATGTAATCGGATTTATTTTAGGATACTTTATTAAAAATTTTTTAGTTTGGTTAGATAAATTTTCTATGCCAAAAGTACCTGATAATTACCAAGAAGAGGATTGGGATTGGATAACATGAGCAGTGGTAATGGTTATACAAATAAGGAACTTCTAAACATAATTATTGAAACCCAAGAAAAAACAAACGAAAGAATAGATTTACTTCACGAGAAAGTAAACAGTAAAATTTCAAGACAAGAACTAAGCGGTTGGCTTGTAGCAGGGTCTGCATTGGTGGTGTTAGTCAACGCCCTAATGTAGGAGGTAATATGTGCTGCGGTCAAGGCTGTTGCAATGGTGGTTAATAATATCATTAGTTTTGCTGCCAATATCAGCATTAGCTAACGAAGAAGAACAAGAGAATACAACTACTACAACTACTACTACAACTACTACGATACCTGGAGAAGTTGAAGAGATAGAAACATTTGATGGTCCTGAGGAAACAACTACGACCACAATACCTGAAGAAACAGAAACTACTACAACTACTACAACAACAACCACTACAACTATTCCTGAATGGGAACAATCTACAGACATAGAGTTACCTGAGGATGAATTAGATAGTCAAGGTAATGAAGTAGAAAACAACATACAGATAGACAGTAATCATAGTAATGGTAACTGGTCTTGTTGTGGAATGACAGACTTTCATATGAACTTACATTATTATCAACATGGTAACGATAGCAATGATTACACATTTACATTACCTGAAACTACAACAGTAGATGAAGAAGAGTTGGATATAGATATATACGAAGTTGGTTTTAGAATCGGTGCATTGAATAATGATGGCACAGTTACATACACACATACTGATGAAACTACACAAGTAAATGTACTTGAAGGTCAAGACAACACAGATATAGAAAATATGTTTGAGGATGTTGTTTACAACATTTACGACACACTAGAAACATTTATAGAAAGTTTTACAATAACAATTAATGACTGGTCTTTGCTTGATGATATATCATTTAAATACATACAACCAACCACTACAACTACTACAACTACTACAACTACTACATTACCTCCACCACCAAAACCTGAACCTGAACCTTACATTCCACCTCAACCGCCTGAGCCTGAAAAAGTTGTGGTTATTTTAGAAAGTGGTGAGGAAGCAGAATACGAACAACACGAAATAGATGATGGTACAGTAGAAAGAGATAATCAAAGAGATGCTAATTTTTTAGAAACAGGAATTAGAGAAACTGATGCACAAAGAGAAAGAAGAGAAGCAGAGGAACAAATTGACATTGAAGAAGAAGATATGGAAGAACTCGGAGAGGAGTTTTTTGATGATGTTGATATACCTGAGTTTGTGGAAGATGAGCCTACTGAAGAGGAGATTGAGAGAGAAACTAAAAAACTTGAACTTGAAGAAGAAGTTGAAATATTTATTTTTGAAGATGAAGAAGAACTTGAAGAGTTCATTGACACAGTTATTGAAGTAGAAGAATTTTTGGAAGAGTTTGAGGAAGTAGAGATTATAATTATAGAAGATATAAAAGAGTTAGATATTGATTTAGATGACTGGGATACTGAATTTGAAGAGATAGAAGAAGAGGAAGTTATAGAAGATGAGTTACACGAAGAGGATATACGAAGAGATGACAATGAGGAACTTGAAGTTCTACCACCGAAAGATGATGCCGAAGAAATTGAAGAGATACTTACTGAAGAGATGGTTGAAGAAGAGGTTGAAGAACTAGAAGAAGTCATAGAAGAAATCATTGAAATAGAAATAGAAGAAGATTTATCTGATGAAGAAATTGAAGAAGCCATTGAAGTATATGTGCAAGAACTCGACACCGAAGAAGTTGTAGAAGTATTAGAAGAAGTCAATGATATAGGTGTACAAAACCTAGAACAAGCTACACAAGAAGTACAAGAAATAGTTCAAGCTGTTGTTGAAGAAGCTATAGAAGAAATAGAAGAGCTTACAGAAGAGCAAGTTGAGGTAGTTGCAGAAGTTCTACAAGTACAAACAGAAGATGTTGATATTATTGCAGAAGCTGTAAAAGAAGATGAAGTAGTTGCAGAAGCTGTTGAAGAGTATGTTGAGAGAGCTGTAGAGAACGCAGATGTAGAAAACTATACACTTGCTGATGTAGTTACAGAAGTACAGTTCGAAACATTTTTAGAAAATCCAATAGAAACTTTTGTCGATATAGATTTTACAGATATAAGTATAGGAAGTATAGGAGATGACATGACAAGTGACCAAAAAGAAAAAGCTCAGGAAGTGGTTGTGCCAGTTATTCTGACTAGAATAGCTAGTATGGCTCAGTTTTTGTTTATAGGAGAAACAATGTTTAAACAACTAGCTAAATGGTTTGTAGAAGCAGTAAAAGAAACATTGAATCTTAGTTGGACTTTAGTAGGTTTAGTAATAGCTACGCTTACTCTTACTGGAAGTGCTCAACAAATAACAGGACTGGCAACTTTAATTACACTGGGAATATGGTTATTGACCATTAGTTTTAGAAAATGAGCTCGGTGGAAATACTGTACGAACAGAAATGTACAGCTAGACTTATTAATGGTACATGGGTTACAGTATGTAACTGTAGGTATGGTGTACATTCACATAGTGAGATTGAAAAACGAGTAATAGAGAAGGTGAGAGATGAAATTACAAGTAGTACGAACCCAACTGGGTAAAGATGCAACCAATGGTCTTTTATTTATTGATGGGTTGTTCGAGTGTTATACACTAGAAGACCAGTATCAAGCAGTAAAAGTTATGCACGAAACTTGCATACCTGAAGGAACATACGATATAAAACTTAGGACAGTTGGAGGTTTCCATGAACGCTACAAAAAGAAATATCCTACATTCCACCGAGGTATGTTGTGGATTCAAGATGTTCCAGGATTTGAATATATACTGATACACCAGGGAAACACTGATGAGCACACTTCAGGTTGTCTCATAGTTGGTGATAGCCAACAAGATTTAGATGTTAATTTTAATGGTATGGTCGGCAGTTCAGCCAATGCGTATAAAAAATTATATCCAAAAATATCTGCACAGTTATTAGCAGGTAATAAGGTGACCATTGAGTACAGTAAAATACAACTAGAGGCTGAAGAACCATCAGATATGTATGAGAAACTACAAGAAATAAGCGGTGAAATCAAAGTATTGAATGCTAAACTTAGCGGTAGGAATATTACATAATGTCAGATTTATTTGAAAAAAATAATAGAAAAAGAAACCAAGATGGCACATTTAAAAAAGATGTGGGGTGGACACCTTGGAATGAAGCATGGAGTTATAAAATGAGTGAAGAACTCAAAGATATGCTAGAACGAACTGTTTGGACCTTCATTGAAGCGTTCATTGGTGCTTTAGTTGTAGCTCCACTTGCAGGTGTTGATGCAGATTCATTGCAATTAGCAGCCATAGCAGGTGGCGGTGCAGCTTTAGCGGTTGTAAAAGCATACGCAAAAAAACAAATCAGTAAGTAGTTTTTGTCACAATAACACTGTATACTATTCTTGACAGGGCAAAGGAGGTATCATGCCAAATTTTCCAAAAGAATGGGGAAACAATTTCTATAAATCTGGTTGGCAACCTGACATAGAAGTCAATGAACAAACAGGTTTAGGACACATAACTCATGTAGGAACAGACCCTAATTACAGGACTAAGTTTGATGAAATACTGCGTGATTGGGGATTCGACCCAAAGTTTTACGAAATAGAAGGTGCTGTTCGAGCAAGTAGTTGGAACGCACAGCTCAAAGGTGGTGAAACAACCACCTTTTTTGCATTTAAGGGTGTAGTTAAAAAGAAAAGACCAGGTCACGATAAATACTTTCAGTCCTTGTTTAAACAAGCAGGTAANAAACCACCTATTACAAAAAAATTTAATGCAGGAGATACTGCTTTTATGTGGTTTATGAGTGATTGGCAACTTGGAAAGAAAGATTTTGGTGTAGAAGATACCATAAAAAGATACGACCAGGCTTTGCAAGATGGTGTAAATAGAATAAAAGATTTGCGTAAACTTGGTGTGGAGATAGATGAGATTTATATGGTGGGAATGGGTGACCTCACAGAAAACTGTACACCTTTCTTCTTCGAATCACAACCCCATTCAGTTAGTTTGTCATTGATTGAGCAGTATGCTTTAGCAAGGTCAATGATAATGAAGACCATAGATACATTCCTTCCTCATTCGCCAAAACTTGTATTAGCAGGAGTTCCAGGCAATCATGGTGAGATGACAAGAACATCAAAAGGACAGGTTGCTTCATCAAGATTAGATAACAGCGACACTATGCACTTAGAAATATGTAGAGAGATTATGTCTGCAAACCCAGACAGATATGGAAAAGTAGAGGTAAATGTGCCAGATGGATTTCATCAAACATTAATTATTAAGGGTAAGAAGGTGAGTTTTACGCATGGGCATATGAGCGGTGGCAGTGGGAATCCTGAAGCAAAAATAGAAAATTGGTGGAAAGGTCAGATGTATGGTTGGCTTCCTCCTGGAGATGCAGAGATATTAGTTACAGCACACTATCATCATCTTCGTATGAAACAACAAGGTGATAGAACATGGTTTCAATGCCCTAGTATTGATGCAAGTATAGATTTTACAGCAAGAACTGGTTTGTGGTCACACCCAGGAGTTTTAACATTTACTATAAATGATAAAGGTTGGGATAATTACCACACTGTTTAAACAGGTATCTCTTTGTATGGTTTTTTATTACCTCTAAAATCTAATTCAGGATAATATTTCATAGGTATATCATCATTCATCCATATGTCTCTCAAATCTAAATGATTAAACCATTTTGGGTCTGCATATTTATTTGCAAAATACATTAGTCCTACCTTAACTTCCTTATATCGAGAACCTTTATAAGCCATCTCCTGTATCTTGTAGTAGTCATCTTCTTTTAATCTATTAGTTCCTTTGACTTCAATAAAATAGATAAAATTATTTTTAACCATAATGTAATCAGGTAATAAAAGAATCTTTGTTGCAAACCAAAACATACTTAACTTATTTTCTTTTGGGTCTGTTCCTACCTTTAGCCAATCTTTATACTCTTCATGTCCACCTGCTCTTAAATATTGTTGCATTGCTAAATCTGCCATATCTTCGCCTGAGTTTCTCATGTCATAACTGTCTGTGTATTTCATTTTGAATCCATACTGTTGCTTATATTTTTAAGTAACTGAGTAGCGTGTACTAATTTTTTATAGTCCTCACTGTCTATACTTCTATTGTTTTGAATATGAACAACTACTTTGCCATATTCTTTTTCTGTTAAGAAATTCATTATGTTCCTTTCTATATTTAACTCATCATCTAAATCATCAAAACCATAATCTTCATTAAAAAGGTAATTCAATTTCATCCATCCCTTGTTGTTTCTTCAAAAGCATTGCGTGACATTCCTTGTATTCCCAACTATATGGGTTTGATTCACTTGTTTGTTTATATCTTCTTCCACAAAATATATTTCCTTCTTGGTCTGAATAGGTTATGTTGCGTAAACCCTTGCAGTCATACTCTTGTTTACATTTCGTATCAGGTGGAGGAGGTATATCAAAGTTGAAATCAGGGTATCGGGTCTTGATTTTTTCAATCAACTTATCTAAATTACCTCCACCTGCCTTCTCTAACCCTTCTTCATGACCCATCTTTGAGTGACCAAGTTTCAGTGTCAATCCAATCAAAGATATTTTTCTTATTAGCTTTACCACTATTTAAGAAAGCCTTTGCTTTTTTAACNAGTTCAATATNGCCATCATCAGTAGCTTTTGATACACATTGATTAAATGTATTTAGTTGCTTCTCTGTTGGTGGTTCACCTTCCCATTTACCACTTGGTATGTCTTGTATTTCTTCTACATCACCAAACACTTCTTCTATTGGTGTCTGTGGTTTTGTTGCTAACTCTTCAAAAATATCTAAATACTTTGACATCTCTTCATTTGTCCAAGCCTCAACATCATTTGATAAGCCTGACTGTTTAAACGCTATGCCTTTATATTTTTTCACGACATCATCAGGTAAATTAAAATTACTGATAACAGCATTTAGTTGATTAGCATTTGCTTTAGAAGGGGGTTTCCCAGTCTCTTGTGCTACCTCTTTTTTTTTAGGTTCAACCTTTGCTTCTTCATCTTTAGTAATTACCTTTTGCATTTCTTCTTTTGTAGCCTTCTTTTCGTTTTTCTTTGCAAATCCTGCATTGAATAAACTTCTACCAAAGCTAGATGTTGTAGCGTTTTCTACCCACGAATACTCATTAGCAAAACCATTTTTACCTTTTTCCTCCTGGGCTAAATCACTACCAAGAAGATTTCCTTTGTCATCATAAACTTCTGTTTTTACAATAACATTTGTAAGGTCATCATTTGTTGCTACTAAATCAGCAGTCAATCTACCATTAGGATATTTTTTTCTAAACGCTTGTACTCTTTCTTCTACTGTTACATAATCTTCTAAATTAAATTTAGCCATTTGTAATGTATTTCCTTTCTGTGTTATAGAGGTTCATCTCAGCTTGTTGCATTTTTAACATTTCTGTTTGTGTATAGGATAGTATCGTTGAGCTTTCCATATTTTCCTCTAAAGATAAAAGCTCATCTTGTTCATAACCTAATATGTACATGTTTCTTTCTATATAGTGACAAGCCATTGTTCCAGATGTAGTCCATCTTCCACTCGGATAATTTATGCCTTGCTTCTTGTTTAAACAACTGACAACTTTGTTGTGCATTTCATCAAAACCTTCATCCTCATTTACTAATGGTATATATATAATGTCTCCTCTATAAATAAAGGGAATCACTTCTTTACCTTTTGTTGCAACAGTTTGAAAATATTTTTTTCCATCTCTTGCAAATACTCTTACTTGTAATTTCATTTATTACCTTCTTTCTTATCCATAGCTTTCATAAAATCCAATTCAGAATAAAGAATCGTTCCATCAAAATCCTTAATTGGCTCAAAGTATTCTTTGTTTGTTCTTACAGAAAACTCATATTGTTTTCCGAATAGTTTAAATCTTAGAAAAGTTTTCCAAGATGTCTCTTTAGTCCAGGGCAATCTCCACCTCCAATCTTGTATTGTCCAATATTGCATATACTCTTTGTCTTGTACAACCTAATACATCTGCAATTTTTATTGCTGACATACCATTGTCAAAACAAAACCTTATCATTTCATCCTTTTGTGTATGTAATTTTTTAAGTTCCTTTGTATGTTGCTCTATTTTATATTGCACCTGTGACAAATTTTTTNCAAGTGCTTCTGTATTGATAACCATTACTCCTCCTCTTCTATTTGTTTTGCTATCCTCGTTGTGTTTTCGTTATGGTCTTCTACAAATTTATCCAACAACTCACCTATTTTTTTTGTGTTTAACTTTGTAAGTATTGGTGTTGTAGTTACTTTTTGTCCACCACATGCGTTAGCTAGTGATACTGCCCATTTTTTTATACTNTTAGGCTCATCAAATATGTTTGACATATTCCCTCTCTTCTATCTGTTGTTTGTTAGCTTGTTTGTAGTTCAACCAACTTGACCATAAACATGCTTCCAAAATCTTTGAGTTCTCTAACTTTACATAATGCCTCATGCTTGTTATCAAACTCCCATGTCACCCTGCCTCCATACATGCTGACACTTTGTACCTGATAAATCATAGTTCCTCTATGTAAATATAAGTTTAATTATACTCCTCCTTGTCTATATATGTAGACTATTTATTTTTTTTATGGGGGAGCAGGTGGTTAGGAAACAATGAAAGAAAAAAACTAACCACCTGTTTAAACATAGAGCTATTCTTCAATAACGCCTGTCTCTACATAGTANCTGTGTAGGTCTGCTTGTTGCTCTTGATTCAACATACCTACAACAAAGTTGTACCTATCTAAATCAATAGCGTTTAATCTCTGTTGTTCTTTATACCCTTTGCGTAATGCGTAGTTATCAGCCATTACACCTGACATAATCCAACTAAATATTGCGATTCCTATTATTATGTACATCATTAATATCCTCCCATATCCCAATCTTCATAACATTCTTCACACATTCTTATAGGCTCTAATCCATTACCAAAATCTAAATGATGTGTTCCATATATATCTGTGCTTGTACAAACACCATCAACTACACTATCTTGTATTCTGCTAGGATATTTATTTCTACATTCACTTAATTCAATTACTTTCCAAATCATTATTCCTCCTCCCAATATGGTTCTGCTATAAAACTAATTTGATTAGCCTCTATGTTGTCCATATACTTTAGTCCTAAACCACCTTTGTAGTGGCTATTGAAAGCTAAATTAGTAGCTTCTTGCTTGTTATCAGCTTCAAATATATCTTCACTTACATATCTTTTTTGATAGCCTCTTACTTTGTATTTCATTATTCCTCCTC
>FUFK010037941.1_pt1 | contig 38173 bp, 36 predicted proteins | sample 1021851 | NCBI WGS metagenome assembly FUFK01 (sample SAMEA51879418, study PRJEB19060) | metagenome
CTGCAATTTTAACGACGACTAGAACACAGCTTTGATTAACTAGTAGCGATCAGCAGTGCGCATTTGTGAATGTTCAACACGCCCTAGGTTTTAAATGGCATTGGTTTAAGCTAGGCTTTAAATAGCCTAGCTTTTTTATGGGCTAGAATTTAGCTAGCTGTAGGCTGGGTTTTTAACCCAGCATTTTTTTAACAAATGATAAACTAACCTTGTCTTCTATAACTCACAAACTGAAAGTCCAAACCACTTTTTTCATCATGCTGAGTGTCGGAGGTTTCTGCGGCGATAAAATCGCTTGGCAGCTCCGGGAAAAATGCATCACCATCGCTGATTTCNGTATCGACATGGGTCAGCTCGATGCGATCGGTGTACATAATCGCATCTTTAAACACTTTTTCGCCGCCGATCACCCAGATTGTATCTAAATGCGCGCCATGAGCGAGGCTAGCCGCTTGCGTCAAGGCATCATCTAAATTATGCACCACATAAGCATCATCACGATCGGTGAGGTTCTTTTGTTCAGCATAATCAAGCTGAGTGCTGATGATAAAGCTGACTCGCTTAGGAAGCGGCTTACTGCCCATCGACTCAAAGGTTTTGCGGCCCATAATAACGATACCTTGAATGCTATCTGCATCGCCATCGTTTTGCTTAGTGGTCATAGCCTTAAAATGCTGTAGATCCGCTGAGATATGCCAGGGTAGCTCATTGTCTTTACCGATACAGCGGTTGCTACTAATCGCTGCGATTTGGGCCACTTCAGTATGCGCGTAACTCATCACTTATCCCTTTTATTATTTATCAGTTNTCTAGTTTTACAGTTATTTTCAATTTTACAGTTTAGTCGCTTAAACTGCGACTTTCGCCTTGATAGCCGGATGCGACTCGTAACCATTAACGCTGATGTCTTCAAAAGTAAAAGCAAAGATATCTTTAACTTTNGGATTCAATGACAAGGTCGGCAGCTGATAAAGATCCCGCGTCAACTGTAATTCAACTTGCTCGCGATGGTTTTGATAAATATGACAATCGCCGCCCGTCCAGATAAATTCGCCCACTTCTAAATCACACACTTGCGCGATCATATGCGTTAATAGCGCATAACTGGCGATGTTAAAAGGCACACCCAGGAATAAATCCGCTGAGCGCTGATAAAGCTGACAAGAGAGCTTATTATCCGCAACAAAGAACTGAAACAGTGTATGACAAGGCGGCAAGGCCACTTGACTGGCCTCACTTGGATTCCAACCAGAGACGATAAGACGTCTGGAGTTGGGGTTGGTTTTTATTTGTTCAATAAGCTGCGATATTTGATCGACGCCGTCATCATTATAAACATTGTTGTCACTTTCATCAGTGTTTTTAGTTGCGCCATAGTTGCGCCATTGATGNCCATAGACAGGGCCCAGATCCCCAGCAGGGCGATTAAAGCGCGCGGTTTGCTCAGCGGTGGCCCATTCATTCCAAATGCGTACGTTATTTTGCTGCAAATAATCAACGTGCGTGCTACCGCTTAAAAACCATAATAGCTCATACACGATGGACTTAAAGTGTACTTTTTTGGTGGTCAGTAAGGGAAAACCCTCTGCCAAGTCAAAGCGCAACTGCGCGCCAAAGTGACTTAAGGTGCCAGTACCCGTTCGATCGCCTTTTTCAGTGCCGTTCGCCAACACATACTGGAGTAAATCAAGATAAGCTTGTTCGTTTTTGCTAGTAATCATGGTCTACAACTTCAATATTCAATAACAACTGAGTTTATTTAATGTCTAATATGGGTCTAATAGGCGGCTTGTCTACCCCAATCATAAATGTCACGTTTATAAGCATAAATGATAAGCACGATACCAATGATAATCATCGGTGCGCTTAAGATCTGCCCTTTGGTGACCCAGCCTAAAAGGATAAAACCTTGATCGGCATCGGGCTGACGGAAGAACTCGACGATAAAGCGGCTAAAGCCATAACCAAGCATAAACACGCCCGTCACCGCCATACGCGGACGCGGCTTTGAGGAGTACCACCACAGTAGCAAAAACAGCAGCAGTCCTTCGGTTAACGCTTGATANAGCTGCGAGGGATGGCGNGGCAGCAAATACTGACCGCTAACCTCAGTCGCCAATTGCTGCAAGGTNGGGTCGGCCTGCATTAGCTGAGCATCAAAGGCCGCCGCTTGCGGGAANTAAGTGAGCCAGTTATAGCCGCCGTCAGAGACACGGCCCCACAGCTCGCCATTGATATAGTTGCCAATGCGCCCAAACAATAAGCCCGTTGGCACGCAAGGCACGATAAAATCGAGGACTTGAAAAGGCGTCTTTTTATACTTACGCGCAAAATAAAGCATGCCAAGAGCGACACCAATAAGGCCGCCATGAAAAGACATACCGCCTTCCCAAACCCTAAATAAGTAGGCCGGATTTTGTAGTAATTCGCCAAATTGATAGAAGAGCACGTAACCGATACGGCCGCCCAAAATCACCCCAAGCGCGCCAAAGAACACTAAGTCTGAGACCATATCNGTCGACCAAGCATCGCGTTTAGTACTGCGATACCAAGCAAGACCNAAGGCTGCGGCAAAGGCAAGCAAGTACATCAAACCATACCAGTGTACTTCGATAGGGCCGAGCGCTAACGCTACTGGGTCATACTGAGGATGAATGTTCATAAAAGTCATAATATTGAGAATAAGATGCTGCTCATGATAGCAAATTTAGCTGTTACGAACACTAATTTCGCATCGTAATACTGGGCAGTATGGTAAGCGTGCAATGCTAAAAAAATGCTGCTAGTAAAGAAGCCGCGCGCTAGAGAAATAATCATCATTACTATAGCCGCGAGCGTAAGCTAACCGCACAAAGTTATAAGATAGTAATGTCGGATAAAAAACGCTAAGATAAAAACAAACGAGATTGTGATGGTTTATACCAAAATACTGTAAGACCAAAAATACTGTAAGACCAAAAATACTATAAGAATAAGGACAGTCATGAAACCCTATCGGTCAAATAAAGCAGTGCTGACTCAGCAAAGATTAGGCACAATACCAAGTTCGATATTTGCTCTAACCGCGCTTAGCTTGTTATTGCCTCCTATTAGTGCTCAAGCGGCTGAAAGCGGCATTGAGCAAATCACTATTTATCAAGGCTTAGCGAGCGTCACGCGTACGCTGCCGATTGCTGGTAGCGGTGAGCAAACGTTAGTGTTTTCTTGCTTGTCGCCTTATCTTGATCAAGACAGCTTGAGCGTACAAGCGCTTGGCGACGTTAATGTCGGTGAAGTCAGTATCGAGACCTTAAGCGGTGAGCAAGCTCAACTGTGNCAGTATCAAGGCGATGCTAAGGTACAGACGCAGCAAAATCACTTAGCAAGTATCAAAGCCGATTTAGAAGCGGCGCGTTTGGCCAAAGCCTATTTGCAAAATATGACCAAAGTCAACCAAATCAGCGTCGAGGGCACTTTGGCCAGTAATGCTCGTGAGCTAGAGACGCAGGCCGCCGCTATTAATAAGCGAATCCTTGAGATTGAGCAGCAACAAGCCCGCGCGCAAGATGCACTCAATCAGCTCATGGCTGGTAGCAGCACGACCACGCAAAATAGCGTCACCCAAGTCAGCGTGCGCACCGCTAGCCGTACGCCAAGTAACCTCAAGCTGCACTATCAAGTGCGCGGCGCTAGCTGGCAACCGACCTATCAAGCACGGCTCAATACCGATACTAAGCAGTTNAGTATTACNGCCTCGGCCATTATCGCGCAGCAAACCGGCGAAAACTGGCAAAACGTGCCTTTAATGCTCAGCTCAGTGAATCCGAACCAAAACGCGACAGGCCAGCTGCCTTATGTGCAGCGCTTATCGCTCTATGACGAGCAGCAGCAAGNTAGTGTCGCAAGATACGCGCAGCCAATGATGGAAGCNCCAGTCGTGGTGGTCTCAGCAGACGAAAGCGCTGGAGCTATGGCTAATATGGCGCCGTTACCGAGCTTTGCGGTCAACCGGCAAGATAAAAACGGCATAACTGAATACCGCTTGCCGCAGCGCGTTAGTATTCCGAGTGATGGTCGGCGGGTACGTACTGTTATCGATGAGCAAGCAGGAATCAGTAAGCTGTGGATTCGAAGCACACCAAGTGCAGAGCTGGCAGGATATTGGTATGCGTCAGCGCCGTTCTTGACACCCGCTTGGGTCGATGGCTCGCTGCAGCTGTACCGTGATGATAATTATATTGGGCAAACGCGCTATAGCTATCAGCTGCTAAAAGAGCAAGGCATTGGCTTTGGTGTTGATAATAATATGCTAGTTAAACAATTAGTAGATGAAGATAAACAAGGCGAGAAAGGCGCGTTTAATCGCATCCAAACTTTGACTAACACAGAAGCTTATCAGTTTACTAATCAGCATAATAAAACGGTCAACTTACAAGTATTAGGCAGCGAGCCTATCAGCCGCGATGATAACTTAAAAGTCAGTGCCACCCATACGCCGCCAATTAGCGAGCGCGATTGGAATAGTAATCAAGGAGTCGTGGCTTGGGACTTTAAGTTAGCGCCGCAACAGTCGCAAGTCGTGCAGTCGACCTCGCAAATCAGTTATCCGGCTAAGCAAGAATTGATCAGTAATTAAAAAAGGAAAACTATGTGTATCGTCGCTATCGCTTGGCAGCTCTTTGATGAGCTGCCGTTAGTACTTTTATCAAATCGTGATGAGTTCTTAGCGCGTCCTACCGAGCAGTTGCACCAGTGGCCAGATCAGCCGATCTATGCTGGCCGCGATAGCCAAAGTGGCGGCACTTGGTTAGGCATTTATCAACAACATCATCAGCAAAACGGTCGTTGGGCAGCGGTACTGAACTTTCGCGATGGCGTACAAGCAAGAGCAGATGAGCGCTCACGCGGCGAATTAGTGACCAGTTTTTTGACAAGTACACTCAGCCCGATGGCATTTGCGCGGCAGATTAAGCTACGAGACTACGCTGGGTTTAATCTCATCATTGGTGATAGCCAGCAAGCGGTCATCGTCAATAACCGTGGCCATGCGCCGACCGCTTTACATGCAGGATTGCATGTTTTCTCCAACGGACAGCCGGATGAAGGGTGGTTCAAAACCGAAAAGCTCCGCGGGCGCTTGCGTCAAGAAGTGCTGCCGCTCATCGCTGAGGATAGCTCGCTTGCGTATTGGCAAGCGGCCGCGCTTAATGTGATGTCAGATAGCACCTCAGCGCCTGAGGAAGCGCTGCCGAAAACAGGCGTACCAAAAGCTATAGAGCAAGCCTTATCGTCTGTGTANATCGACGCGGTCGCTTTGAGTAATNCTGATACGCCAATGCCAAGTTATGGCACGCGTACGCAAAGTATTTTGACTTTGCGCGGTGAAGATAAGTCAGAAGTNANAGCGCAGCTGATTAGCCNTGAAACGGATAATGTTAAGTGTTAGGNAGCGAGCATTCCACGCAATATTGTGACGTTATACAGGTTATAGGNGCTGAAANATGGAGCTATGCTTTATTAGGCTTGCCAGAAAAATAGCTACAGAGATAAAAAATGCTCGCTGTCATATCTAAAACATCAGATATGACAGCGAGCANCTTTCATTGACGTGAGCGTCTATTCCATCAATAAATGATTNTTTTGTTCNGGNATAATCAGCTCTTGTCTAAGGGGTAANTCGCGTGCCAGCTCTTGCAAAGCACGGCGATAGACCCCGCGTTTAAAGTGAATCACTTGTCCGAGCGGATACCAGTAGCTGACCCATTGCCAATGGTCAAATTCAGGTTTTCCCTCATCAAAGCGAATGTGTTGAGTATTCGGCTCATCTAAGCGTAGCAAAAACCATTTTTGTTTTTGCCCAATACATAAAGGATACTGCCCATGGCGCACGTAGCGCTTTGGCAAGCGATAGCGTAACCAATCTTGAGTGACTGCCAATAAGTCGACATGGCGCGGATGNAGCCCGACCTCTTCCCAGAGTTCGCGGTACATCGCATCCATTGGCGTCTCGCCGCGGTCGATACCGCCTTGCGGAAACTGCCAAGCGTTGTGTCCGATACGCTTTGCCCACAGTACTTGCCCTTGTGTATTTGCCAAGATGATGCCGACATTGGCGCGAAAGCCGTCTGCATCTATCATGACTTAACCTTTTAATTTATCTAAAAATAACTTATTGCCAAGCGACATTCGATAGCCAACATAATTATTATAAGGTAGTGACTATCGCTGCCAAATTAGAATAAGTTTTATTACCCTTATTAAAACAAGAAATGGTCAAAATGTGTAACGATAATTTGCTATAAAATGTTTCACAAATTTAACGATTTAAAATCAATAACTTAAAATACAACTTTTGTTAAATAATGATAAGGCGGTCAATAACCAAACTTGCTCACTTAGGCTCAAGCAGGCTTTAAGTTTATGATTCTAGACAAACCCTAGATGAAACTAATGCTAAACTAGTGCTACACTAACGGNATAAAATCAGTACCGTAAATTAATAATATTAGGATAAGAAGATGGCAGAATCAAAAGCGAGCGTCACTTGGCAAGAGAATAAAGCTTTTATGGGCGTAGCGCCATCAGGGCATAACGTTCAGATCGACGCTGATAAAGAGAAGGGCGCAAGTCCCATGGAGCTAGTACTACTAGGACTTGGCGGCTGTGCCAGCTACGACGTGGTATCTATCTTACAAAAATCGCGGCAAGAGGTGCAGGATGTACGCTGCGAGCTGACTGCACAGCGGGCGGAAACTATCCCAGCAGTATATACAGATATCCACCTACATTTTGTGGTTAGCGGACAAGATATCGCTGAAAAACAGGTTGAAAAAGCCATTAAACTTTCCGCTGATAAGTACTGCTCAGCCAGTCGTATGCTAGTNGATGGCGGCGTTAACATCACTCATGATTTTGTCATAACGACAGGCGAAGGGGCAGATGGTTAGATGATTTACCTCTTTGGTTTTATCCCTGATACTGCCGCTGCCGCGATATGGGCAATGGTGGTCGCCAGTTTATTACCGCTACTGATGGCAATAATGGCCAAGGTGTTAGGCGGCTTTGGTCTNTCGGATAACGCCCATCCGCGAGAGTTTTTGCGGCAGACTACAGGTGCTNCGGCGCGGGCGAATGCCGCTCAGCAAAACAGCTATGAGACGCTACCGGTATTTTTGGCAGCGGTTATTGTCGCGATGCTGTTCTTTGTACCACAGCCCATTATTAATACCTTAGCTTGGCTATATGTGATTATCCGTATCGGTTATTGCGCGGCTTATATTACTAATTTGGCGACTTTTCGCTCTATTCTTTGGGTGCTATCAATGGCCTGTCCGCTAATGCTATTTTATATTGCGATTCGGATTAGCGCTTAGCTGTTAAAGTCAAAGCGTTGAAATAATAAAAGCGAAAAACGGTATTTAACAGCTACCTTAATTTAGAATTTTTATCAGCGACTCGCTTGTAAAGCGGCGATAATAGCCGCTTTATCTTTCTGCCTTTTGATCTCATTCCATAGGCTTTGTGCTTCCATATAGCCCTTAGTCAGCATGCCCAGCCACTGCTTATAACGACCAACGAGCACCACATCATTTTTTGCTTCGCCTTGCAAAAACTTAATTTGATGAGTGATTAAGTCTGACCAAAGTAGTGTCGACGTTTTCAACGATTCGTCCTTAGCTACATCTATTTTATCNACTTGCGCAATTAAATCCGGCCGCGTCACCGCCCCGCGTCCGAGCATCAAATGGCTNGTGCCTGATTGCCTGATACATAGCTGTGCTTGCTCAGTGTTCCAAATCTCACCATTAGCAATCACTGGGATATCTAGGCTATTAAAGCCTTGAATTTTCTCCCAGTAAGCNGGCGGCTTATAGCCTTGCGTTTTCGTGCGGGCATGAATGGTTAGCCAATCGGCGCCGCTCGCGNCAATNGCCCCGCGTATATCATCCATACGGCTGGTATCGGTGTAGCCGAGACGTATCTTTGCTGACACAGGAATNTCGCTAGGGACTGCTTGGCGTACAGCGCTAATAATCTGATACATGACTTCAGGCTCATCGAGCAGCACTGAGCCGCCGCGATGGCTATTGACCGTCTTAGCAGGACAACCAAAATTAATATCGATAGCCGGTGCACCAAGCTCACAAGCAAAGACCGCATTCTCTGCCATCAACTGCGCTTCGCTACCGAGCAGCTGGATATGAATAGGCGTACCTGAGGCGGTCTTAGCATCNTGATGCAGCTCTGGCACGTATTTATAGAATACATGCGCAGGCANGACAGTTTGGGTGACGCGAATAAACTCACTCACCGACCANTCATAAGGNCGACCCAAATCGGCGGCAATCTGTGTCAAGATTTGCCGCATTAACGGATCGGTCAAGCCTTCCATTGGGGCGAGTAGACGGACGGGGTTGCTAAATAAAGGATTAGAGTGTTTATTAGACATAGTATAAGAATTAAAGGTTTTAGCTGTTTTGGATCGGTAGGTTANGTNTCGCGAATGATAGTCTACAGCGGAAAATTGAATTTAATGACAAGGTTTATAAGCGTTCGGGTAGGCTACGGCTTTTGCTCAGCAAATCGTTATACAAAATTAAAATATTGCTTGGTAAATACCAAGTTTAAAATTTAGTTATAACGTCTAAGAGTTCAAAGGACATAAAAGTCTTAAGCTGCTAAATAAATGAGNAAACTAACTGCCATAAATNACNTTTTTNCCNGTNTGCAGTCCTGAGATCAGCGGTCCAATATTAGCAATATCTAAGTTATTCTGTGCGCGAGTACAAGCCACATACAACAAACGCAATTCTTCAGGGCTAATCTTAATGCCGTTGGTCGTGACATCATAATAGAAGTCATCATCGAGCTGTACTTTGCCCCATTCAAGCCCTTTGGCTTTGTGCGCGGTTGAGATGACGTAATCGGCGTTCTCAACACGAGTTAAGCTATTCACCGCGCGCGTCAAGACGCTAGTGCCATGATCATCGACCAATTTAACTAAGGTTTTTAGATCGCTGCCCTCATTGGTTTCTGAATACTCTTGCACATCCGACCAGTTATAAAAATACGCCAGCTCTGGCACGCCATAAGCAGATTTACCGTTTTTGAGGTTTTCTGCCGCTTGGCAGAACTTCAGCATACGCTCGGTATCGGCTTGTAGCGCCACACGGTGGCCTAACTTTAGACCGGTTAACAACTGCGCCATAGCCGCCGCGTTAGTACGGCAAAGAATGGCGTCCTTTTTGCTATGTACGAGGCCCTTCTCAGTAGAGGAGCTTTTATTAGGGTTGCCTTTGAGAGGCACGTCCTCTTGTAGCGCTTTAAGTAACGTATTAGCCACCTCAGCGATAGGTTCGCCGAAGCGAAACGACTGGGTCAATAAGGTTTGCGGTAGCGGTAGTTTCTTCATCGCATTGACCGCGCCGCGCCACTCATAGATCTGCTGATGAGCATCGCCAACATAGATAACTTGCTTTGATTGCTGCGTCAAGATACCCATCATCAAAGGGTCGGCATCCTGCGCTTCATCAAATAAGATAAAGTCGGCCGGGATAGTAGGCTTGGAGAGTGCCCATAATTTGAGATAAATATCATGACCGATACCAGCTGGATGGCGGGCATCGATAGACTGTAGCCAGCGCTGCTCGACGGCAGGGTAGAGCATCTCACGCAGCTGCTCGCTATCTGCCGCATCGAGCCAGCTGGGAAACAATAAATGCCGGGGCGCAGGGTAGCTGGCATGGGTACTACAAAAATGACTGACCGCATCGCTGACAAATCGCGCAAGGCGAGCTGGGGTCAAAGTGATGTATTTATTCGAGCCTTCTATCTGCCGTCGCACTTGCACCGGCTGCAAGCCTAAGTCATCACCTAAGCGTTTCGGCGAAAACCGAGGCAATGATAGCTTAGCGGTAATGTCTCGCGGCACATGGCGATAGGCGAGCGAATGAAAGGTCCGGCAGTCGACGTGTCCTGGAAACTTGGCGCGCGCATCATTAGCTATAGCCTTGTTAAAGGCTAAGTACAAACCGCGACCACGCAGCCGCTCACCAATCAGCTTTAGAGTAGTCGTTTTACCCGCGCCGGCATAAGCGACCACCTTAAACGATTTATGATCCATCGCCATATTAAGCGCAGCAAGCTGCTCTTCGGTAGGGTCACTCATATAAGCGGGCATAGATGCAGACATAAAAAGCTACCTAAATGTAAAACAGAATAAAATGAAGCATGAAATAAAAGACGCGGGGCTAAAAAAAGCCACTGCGTAAACAATGGCTCATTAGAAGAGAAAAAACGCAAATAAAGGCGCTTTCTTGATTGGAATAGGGTTTGTTGCGCATGCGTAAATGAGCACTACTGATTTTAACAGATTAGCTTTGTCTTTATGAGCAAACATTTGCTATCAGCAGTCATTGTCTTATAACGCACTAATCATTTCATAAAGCATGGATATCACTTTTGCTTTGTTAATGCTCTGAATGCTCAGCGACTAGACCTTCTTTTTTGTCTTTAAGCAAGATTTTAGCTAAAAATAAGCCCAACTCAAACAACAGCCACATCGGGAACGCGAGCATCAACATCGATACCCCATCTGGCGGCGTCACTACCGCCGCTATGGCAAAACAGCCCACAATGATATAACGGCGTTTATCTTCTAAGCTTTGAATGGAGACGATACCGACCAATATCAACAGCAAAGTCACCACTGGAATCTCAAACGTCAGCCCAAACACCATAAATAACTTCAAGGCAAAGCTCAGATAACTGTCTATATCGGTCATCGGCAATACGTTTTGTGGCGCAAAAACGATAAAGAATTTAAGTACGCCTTTGAGGACGACAAAGTAAGCAAAAGCCACGCCGGCATAAAACAGCATAATCGATGATAATAGTACCGGTATTGCGACTTTTTTCTCTTTTTTGTACAGCCCTGGTGCGACAAAAGACCAAATTTGATAAAGAATATAAGGCATGGCAAAAAAGGCAGCCACAAATATAGTCAAGCGNATNGGCGCCATAAAGTTAGAGGTAATGTCGGTCGCGATCATCGTTGAGTTAGCAGGCAGCTGCGCCACTAATGGGTCAGATAAAAAATCATAAAGCTCCCGTGAGAAACCAACCAGTGCTAAGAATACGATTAATACCGCGGCGCAGATCTTGATTAGATGCCGGCGTAGCTCAATCAAATGCTCAGTGATGGGCATGTCTGCAAGAGAGTCTAATAAATCATCGGATTTTTCGTCTTGAGCACTTTTAGNATCAACACTACCAAAAGATGCGCTATCAACTGCCTCTTCATGAGCTCGTTTTTCTTGCCGGCTTTTTTGGCGTTTAAACAATGTCATAAACTCGCCTCTCCATTATGAGGCATGGGGTTATCCGCATCGGTTTGGCTATAGAGCAAAGTATCAGCTTTATAATTCGGCATGTAAGGCGCAGNAGGCAGACGACGCGCCTTATCGTAAGCCCCTAAGCGAAACCACATATTCTCCCATGGACGCGTCATTATAGGCGTATTTATATCGTCGCTAGAGGCTGAGTCAGTATTTATAGCTTCGGACTGCTTATCAACCATCAAGTCACTATCATAAGCATATTGTTCATCTAAAGTTGGCGTCGCCGCGCTTTTGCTAGCATCGACAGCAGCATCATTATCCTTGTGAGCGTTTGGCTCTTTTTTTAAGCTAGTAGAATTATTTTCATCTTTTAAGCTGTGATTCTGAGCAGATTCAAACTCTTGCATACTGCCGCGCATCTCTGCCATTTCACGTCTCATCTCCGCCTCTGTCTGACGGATTTTTGCCAGCTCTTTTTGCATCTGCTGACGGGTCTCTGCTAGATCAAGCTCAGCTTCTATCTCGGACTGTAGCGTTGAGACAGTACGGCGAATTTTGCCATACCATTGACCAGCAGTACGCGCTGCTTGTGGCAGCTTCTCCGGGCCAAGCACGATTAAGGCAATAACGCCAAATAAGAGTAATTCTGAAAATCCGATATCAAACATAAGGCCTGAGCATCACTATCTATAGAGCAGGTAAAAATAACCAACGTAGCGGCTGTACTAACTACTCTGTCGAACTAAACTTTATGTTGATCATCGCTTGCAGCAGGACTGATTTCAATATCATCAACTTTGGTGCCGTGCGTTTTATTAGCACTGCTATTGGGGGGCACGCCAGCTTCATGATCGAGTACGCGGTGTTTTTTAACGTTTTCGGCTTCTTCGTCTTTGACCGCATCTTTGAAGCCTTTGACCGCGCCGCCTAAATCTTTACCGGCATTTCTCAGCTTAGAGGTGCCAAAAACGACGACCACGACCACCAAGAGAATGAGCCAATGCGTAATAGAAAAACTGCCCATAATGATATCCTTAATGTCTGAGACCTCATGTCTGAGATTTCTGAGTGTGAATGCTGCTCTTTAGTTGTTGGCATTAGTATTGCCGCCACCGCGCTACTGTTATTTTATAGAATATTGATCTATTTGACAAAAATACAGACATAACGCTGACGTAAAAATACTATTATACCTTGCCGTTATGACAAAAAGGTGAAAGTCGCAACAATCACACAGAGTAAATAGGTAGTGGTACTTTTGTTTTCGACATATAGTCGATCCTAAATAAAACAGATACATTATATATCAACGTGCAACTGGTCTAAATTTTCCTTGCGTGCTGTGCCTACGTAGATAGAGGCTGCGAAAAACTTATTCCAGTCCCACTGTATCGTTTTTATACTGAACTCACTATATGATAGGTTATCTCGACGCTTTCTCATCGATGCCTGAGAGACCAAANCGTCGNCCCAGCTCNTTNANNANGGCNTCNGACTCNATATCNAACCANGCCAGNCCNANNAANNTNTGNAACCANACNTCAGCCACTTCATAAATAAACTCATAACGCGCGGCATCAAAGGCTTCTTTATCTAGTTGCGCATCACTATGGGCCAAGTCTTTGGCCGCAATAATGCTCTCGGTCGCCTCTTCGCCTACTTTTTCTAATATCTTGTTAAGACCTTTTGCGTAAAGGCTTGCCACATAAGAGCTATCGCTATCTGCTTGCTTGCGGGCGCTGAGGACTTGATCGAGCTGCTGTAAAATGGAGTCTTCAGCTTGCAGGCTTTGATGATTCTCTTCAGCCAAGTTAGTGTTCGTTTTACTCGTAGTTTCTGTAGCTTCAGGGCTTTGAGAGTTAGTGCTATAGATATCGGCAGGGTCTTTTAATACCGGTTCCACTGCTTGCCAAGTGGGCTCTGAGCCCGACAAGTCCAAACGCTGATAAAAGCAGGACTCACGGCCAGTATGACAAGCGATACCGCCCACTTGGGTGACACTGAGTACGATAACATCAGCGTCACAGTCTAAGCGGATATCATGTACGTGCTGGGTATGCCCTGAGGTTTCGCCTTTATGCCACAGCTGATTACGAGAGCGCGAAAAGTAGACCGCTGTTTGCGTTTGGGCAGTCAGTTGCAGCGCTTCGCTATTCATCCAGGCCATCATCAAGATACGTCCTGATTGATGGTCTTGAGCGATTGCTGGAATGAGTCCGTCGGAATTAAAGGTGATAGCAGTGAGCCAAGCCGGTACAGTCATAATGTCTCTAGCGTCTGATAAAAAAGGGGAGGGCGGTTGATTAGCATTAGGCTAGATCGATAATACTATACAGGTGGCTTGAATGCGATACGATAATAAGAAAAACAGCAAGAAAAAACAGAAAAGTAGGGCTTAGGCGTTAGCCTGTTTACATTGATCAAGGGCCTGTTTGATTGTCTTGTTCAGCGTCGTGACTTTACCTGATCGATAATCATAATTAACAAAATGCTGGCGTGATTTGGCTACTAAAGAGCCATCATCCATGCGCGTGACCTTAATATTGATATCGCAGCCTTTAGTGGATAACTGCTGTACGCCTACCTCAAATAACAGCGCTTCACGCGTGCGCACCATACTAAAAAGGTTCAATTGCATATCAACTATAATAAGACCTTGGTAATCGGCATGAATCTGCTGGATACCTTTGGCATATAAAAATCGCTCGCGAGTCTCAGACAATAGGTGAGATAAAGACTCTGGCGTCAAAAAATTGCCAACACCAATTTCGTTATTTCTCACCCGCATGACCGTCTCAAAGACGAATACAGTATCATCGAAGACTAATTCTCGGTCTGTTGGTATCATCGATAGTATCTCCTAAAAGGATGCTTAAAAGGTAGAAGTTTGGGAGTGCCCTCGCCGAATCATTAATGCCACGTATTGCTATACAAATTCATATAGGAGCTAACACGAGCTAATCGTATAAACGTTTATAGTTAGAGTACGTTATATTCATTTATATGAATACATTATTATACGCATAGCTGCCGGATAATTTCAATAGGGGCTGTCCTAGATAACTAGTTCAAACCCTGTTTAACCCATTGTTTTAATTGTAGTAATTGCGACTTTGGGTCACTGTGATTAAAACGCCACTCACATTCCTTTAAATAGAGGTGAAAATGCTCTTTTGGAACCCCGTTAAACTTGCGTAGATGCCGTTTAGCTTGGTTCCAAAAGTTCTCTATACCGTTAATGTGATTCTTGTCATTAACAAAGGTTTTAGAGTGGTTGATACGATAATGAGTAAACTCACTGACATCTAATGCGTTATAGCTTTTAAATGAGTCAGTATAAACAATGCTATCAGGCTTCACTTTTTCTCTTATGATTGGGATCAAAGTATCTGCTTTAGCATTGGGTATAATACAAGCGTAGACCTTGCCATTACGCTTTAATAGGCCAAACACGGGCACTTTGCTACCAGCACCTCGCCCTCGCTTGCCTTTACGAGTGCCACCAAAGTATGATTCGTCTACTTCGATTTCGCCTTCAAATAGACCAGGGTCTTGACTATTCTCGTAAATAAGCACTCGTAGCCTATGAAAGTAATAACTGGCTGTCGTTTTATTAACACCAATTAGGCTTGCTGCTGTTCTCGCGGTAGAACCAGCAACAAATAACTCGATGAGTCTGTTTTGTTTATACCAACTTAGTTTACTCTTTCTCATAGTGCTATCCTAAATAATTTTACTTATCTAGGACAGCCCCTTTCAATATTTTTAGGGGTGAACGGTTGCTTTACGCGCTAAAAGGACAAATAGGCTGCCGCTGAAGAGAATTTGCTATTAGCTACTATGATAGCGTTTCATTAATTAGAGCTAAAATTAGAGCTAAAAATTGAAACTTTGATTGGCAAATTAGTAGCGAGTCTGCTAAAATAGCGCCTCCCACCTCGAGGCAAATGGTTGATTGATGAGCAGATTTTATGAATCGCTGATAATAATCGTTTGACGACCAGGTTCTATCAAAGACAAAGAGGCAACTCATCATGAAAGTTAAGATGAAAACTAGAAGCGGCGCCGCAAAACGCTTCAAAAAAACCGCGAATGGCTTCAAGCGTAAGCAAGCCTTCAAAAGCCATATTTTGACCAAGAAATCTCCTAAGCGTATTCGCCAGTTGCGTGGTCTAAAGATGGTGGCCAAGTCTGACGAAGCAGCAGTTCGTCGTATGTGCCCATACATCTAATCGATCTTTGCAATTTATCGCTTATTATATCTAAAGAATCTTGGAGTAAATTATGGCCCGTGTAAAACGTGGTGTACAGGCAAATCGCCGTCACAAAAAAATCCTAAAACGTGCAAAAGGCTACTACGGTGCCCGTTCACGTGTTTATCGTGTAGCAGTACAAGCCGTAACGAAAGCGGGTCAATACGCTTATCGTGACCGCCGTAACAAGAAACGCTCTTTCCGTCGTCTATGGATCGCTCGTATCAACGCTGGTGCACGCTTAAATGGTTTGAGCTACAGCCGCTTTATCAACGGTATGAAAAAAGCCAACATCGATATCGATCGTCGCGTTCTAGCTGACATCGCTATGCATGATGCGGCGACTTTTAGCGTACTAGTTGAAAAAGCGAAAGCAGAATTGGCTTAAGTATTAGCTACCCTTAGACTTTATTATTAAGTGATTAAGGGCCAGTTAATCAGCATGATTAGGTCAATATAAAACAAGCTACCGCTAGTCGGTGGCTTTTTTTGTATCTTTGTCTCTTCCTCATATTCAAATAGGTCAAGAATTTACGATAGCGAACATCGCTATGTTCAACAGACCCTAATCCGTCCAGATAAAAAGACGGTAAATAATTTGCAATATTTGCGCAAACCCTTACAATCTATACTCTGTCTATACCAGGAATAATGCGTCTTATGACTACCCCTGTTGCTACCGATTTGTCGGCGCTACCGACTCTATCTTCGCAATTAAATGAGCTCGATGAAGCGCAGCTAAACGGTTTTGCCGATGCTGCTATAGCGCTGATTGCGCAAGCGACCGCCGTACCTGAACTGCAAGAGCTGCGCGTACAGCTGACGGGCAAAAAAAGCTCGCTGACTCAGTGGTCAAAACAAATGGGTAAGCTGGCTGCCGACGACAAAAAGACGTACGGCGGCTGGTTGCACGGGGTTCGTAGCCGTATCAATCAAGCTTTGAGCGATCAGCAGCAGCAACTTGAGACTGCAGCCTTAAATGCAAAGCTTGCCAAAGAGAGTATCGATATCACTTTGCCTGCGCGCGGCGCTCAAAAAGGTCACTTGCACCCTGTGACTATGATTACTCAGCGCATGCAGCAGTTTTTTGTGCAAGCAGGCTTCAACGTGGCGACTGGCCCTGAAGTTGAGAGCGACTATTATAATTTTGAAGCGCTAAATATTCCCTCGCATCATCCTGCGCGCGCTATGCACGACACTTTTTATTTTGACGCGCATTATTTATTGCGCACGCATACGAGCCCAGTGCAAATTCGTACTATGGAGCAAAGCGCGCCGCCGATTCGTATTATCTGTCCAGGCCGCGTCTATCGTAACGACTCAGACCAAACGCATTCGCCAATGTTCCATCAGCTAGAGGGGCTTATGGTCACTGAGTCGAGCACTTTTGCTGAGCTAAAAGGCTTGATTAGCGAGTTTTTGCAAGCCTTCTTTGGCAAAGAGCTGACTGTCCGTTTCCGTCCTTCATTCTTCCCGTTTACTGAACCTTCAGCCGAAGTCGACATCTTAGATGATAATGGTAAGTGGCTAGAAGTCATGGGCTGCGGCATGGTACATCCGCAAGTACTAACCAACTGCGGTATCGATAGCGATAAATATACTGGCTTCGCTTTTGGTATGGGTATTGAGCGTTTTGCGATGCTCTATTACGGTATCGATGATTTGCGTCTATTCTTCCAAAACGACGTGCGCTTTTTGCAGCAATTTGGCTAACTGCTTGTCTGCTATAGACTTGTATTTAGGGCGCTAGGTGCTGATAGGCCTTTCCTTACTATAGAATCTTTATTATAAAATTCAGATCCGAGATATTTATGAAAATTAGCGAACAATGGCTACGTCAATGGGTAAATCCCGCCAATACTAGCGAGCAGTTAGCTGAGCAGCTAACAATGGCCGGGCTTGAGATTGACGATCGTTTTGCAGTTGCCCGCGCTTTTAGTGGTGTGGTCGTCGGCGAAGTGCTTAGTGTGGAACAACATCCAGATGCCGATAAGCTGCGCGTTACTCAGGTCAATATTGGTACTGCTGAACCATTACAAATCGTCTGCGGTGCACCCAATGTTTATGCTGGGATGAAAGCGCCCGTAGCTACCGTTGGTGCTGTGCTACCAAGCGATGACAAGACAGGTTTTAAGATTAAAAAAAGCAAGCTACGCGGCGTGGCCTCGAACGGTATGCTTTGCGGTGCTTCTGAGATTGATTTGATTGATGATATCGATGGACTCCTTGAGCTACCTGACGATGCTCCAACTGGCACTGATATCCGTGAGTACTTAGGCTTAGACAATCAAATATTAGATATCTCTATCACGCCGAATCGCGGCGACTGTTTTAGCGTACGCGGTATCGCGCGCGAAATAGCCGTTATTAACGAGCTATCAATGCAGACGCCAGAGATAAACTTAGCTTTTGCCGCTAGTGAAGAGGTAAAAACTCCTAATGTAAAGGTCGCTGCCACCGAACAGTGCCCGCGTTATCTATTGCAAGCGATTAGCGCTATCGACCGTAGTATCGATACCCCAAAATGGCTGAGTGACGCACTTATTCAATCAGGTCTACGTACCCATAACTTCTTGGTCGATGTGACGAATTATGTGTTGATGGAGCTTGGACAGCCATTGCACGCTTTTGATGCCGATACGATCGAAGGCGATATCCAAGTGCGTTTGGCTAAGCCGCAAGAGAGTGTTACTTTGCTCAATGATCAAACGCTAACGTTAAGCGGTGATGAGCTCGTCATCGCTGATGACCAAGGTATCTTAGCCCTTGCTGGTATTATGGGCGGCAAGCGCAGCAGCGTCACTGAGACGACGACCAATATCGTGCTAGAGAGTGCGTTTTTTAGTCCATTAGCTATCGCCGGTCGTGCTCGCCGTTTCGGTCTACATACCGATGCCTCTCAGCGCTTTGAGCGCGGNGTTGATTTTGAGTTGCCACAGCTTGCTTTAGCGCGAGCTCGCGAATTAATCACCGCAGTTACAGGCGGCGTAGCAGGATCTATAGTGAGTGCTGAGAGTCCTACACAGCTACCCTCACGAGCGCCCATATCTTTACCTATTGCAAAGGTGGGCGAGGTGATAGGTATCGATATCGAACCTGAGACGATGATAGGTATTTTGACTCAATTAGGGTTTGACGTAGAGCAACAAGGCGAGGTTTTAAAAGCTACGCCGCCATCGCATCGTTTCGATATGAGTATTGCTGAGGATTTGATAGAAGAGATTGCACGAATATACGGTTACGACAATATTCCCAGTACCTTGCCTCATCTACAAGTGAGTATGGACTATGACGATACTGCAGATTTGACTCATGAGATGAAGCTGGCACTAGTCGATATCGGCTATATGGAAGCGANCAGCTTTAGCTTCAGTGATGCAAAGATAGAAGCGCTAATCGAAGATGAGGCGCTAGGGGAGGTATTAGCTCTAGCCAATCCGATATCGAGTGATTTAGCCGTGATGCGCCGTACGCTATTATCGAGTCTGTTGCCNTGTGTGCAGTATAATCTTAANCGCCAACAGTCGCGTGTGCGCTTTTTTGAGACCGGTCTAAGCTTTGTTGGTCATAGCATTAGTGAGTTGGTACAGACGCCTAGCATAGCGCTCGTTGCTGTAGGTAATGTTTGGGATGAACAAGCCTACCAAAACCGTGCAATTGATTTTTATGATCTCAAACATGATGTAGAGCAGCTNCTTCCTGCTTTAATCGACGGCGCGCGAGTGCGTTACGAGCGCAGTGAGCTGGACTTTTTACACCCAGGTCAAAGCGCTAAGCTTTATATAGATGATCTGTACGTAGGATGGCTCGGTCAGCTACACCCTAATACTGCTAAGCAGCTTGATTTGCCAGTCACTTGGGTCGCNCAGCTCTCACTAGCGCCTTTATTAGAGCTTGCTCGTGAACAGCAGACGATTACCACACCCAGCAAATTTCCACAGATACGCCGTGATATNGCTATTTTGGTCGATGATAAAATCAGCTTGCAGACTCTACAAGCTACCATACGTAGCGCGGCAGGCGAATTATTAACTGATTTGTGGTTATTTGATGTTTATCAAGGGGATAACGTACCTGCAGGTCAACGTTCACTAGCCTTTGCACTAGTATGGCAAGATTATAGCCAAACCTTGTCTGATGACACGGTCAAAACAACGACCGATAAAGTGGTTGCGGCTTTGAGCGAGCAGCACGGGGCTCAATTACGCGACAGCTAAGCGGCACTCACTTATGCTAACTGGTTATTATTAAAGAATTTTATGATAACTAGTCATCAATTTATAAAAAAATCCTTTATAATGACAAGCGTTGAAAATCAATTCTTTCTTATGCCGTTTTTATAACACCGTAAGTTAAAGCAGGCTCTCTTAGCCATACCATTGATACAGTAACTATTCATTGTGTCACTGTACTATAGTATTCAAGGGAGCCTACCGCACCAATCAGGAGTTGCACTGTGAGTACCTTAACAAAGTCAGATATGATTGAACATTTAATGGATCATCTAGGCCTAAGCCGTCAAGAAGGCCGCTGTCTGGTCGAAAATTTCTTTGATGAGTTGTCTGAGAGTTTGATTGATGGTAAGGAAGTTAAGCTTTCAGGTTTCGGTAACTTTGAGCTCAAAGACAAAAGCAGTCGCCCAGGCCGCAACCCAAAAACCGGCGAGCCCGTAGCCGTATCCGCGCGCCGAGTGGTCACTTTCAAAACTGGCCAAAAATTTCGCCAAAAAGTCGATGAGCGTTTATTTGAAGCTTAAGTCTCGATTTTGAGTGCTATTTTATTGATCTTGATAATAGTCGACTCAAACTTTCGGCTCCATTATGCTATTGAAGCAAGTCTTAGTCAGCTCGATGTAAGAGCTTTACTATTCTTATAATAGCTCTGAGCCCTTGTTTATAGCTAATGACAAGTTTATGAGTTGAGAATGATATAAATAAGTAGTATTTTTGGTTAAAAGAGTGGTTCGTTAAAATACCAAATAGTAGCCAAAAAAAAGAGAGCCAAGGCTCTCTTTTTTATTAGTCAAGATTCATTACAAGTGTAATAAACTACTGAGCTTACTCTTCAACAACCACAACTTCATCAGCAGCGTCTACAGCTGTTGGATCAACAACAACAGGCTCAACCACAGTAGGGTCCATGTCCAGTGCGTCATCTTCAGTTTCGATAGAAGCAGCAGCATCAGCGATGTCAGCTTCAGCAGCATCTACAGCTTGTGCTGCATCAGCAGTAACAATTTCGCCATCAGCAGCAGCATCATTTAGCTCTTCTTGTGCATCTTGCACTTCTTCTTGCGCGTCTTGTAAGTCATCAACAGCATTTTCTTTGTTGCTGTCACAAGCGGTTAAGCCAAAAGTTGCAGTCATGATACCAGCTAGGGCAAGTAATTTAATATCCATAATGTTTCTCCAGAAAATGAAATAGTATGTTAGCTATAATAAAAGGCTGAATACAATAGACACTTAAAACCAGATACTTATAAGTATCTAAGTATCTAAGTATCTTTATATTTAAGTATCTTTATATTCAACCGTCAATGGTCACAGCTACTCAGCTTCCCCGCATTCTATACTCTTTTTTTGCGAATGAAAAGACTTTATGTGAGTAATGAGCAATAAAAATGTAAACAATATTTACAAATCTTATTCTACTGTCCTTCTTCGTATAAAGTGATAAAAACGACGATATTGATTTATTACTCAATATAAAGACTGATCAATATAAAAACCAAGCTAAATCTCGTTTTTAAATGAGCTTACAACCGTTATTAAATATAAAATAGGCTTCGATGTTCGATATTATCCTGATATACAAGTCCAGTTAGCGATACAAAATACAATAAGTAACCTAAATTCAGACTAACTCTATATGGTCTGTATCTGTAAAGATTGTACTATTAAAGAAAAGCAAATATCGTTTCAAGGTTTGAAGTTCTGTTGCGGTTTTGTAGTTCAAGAAATAAGTTAACCTTTAGCTTTATTGATTAGTTATAAAATAAATAAATGATTTATATAGAGGATAGCAATTATGAAGTGGAGAGGCAGAAGAGGCAGTACGAACGTGCGCACGAGTAGCGGCGGCGGTAAAATGATAGGGGGCGGTATTGGNGGTATTATTATCGCGGGTATTTTGTGGCTAGTGTTTGGCGTCAACCCTATGACNGCGCTACAAACNGGTCAAGTCGTCACGGGCGGCGGCAGCAGTTCTGCCACTGAAGTCGCAACTGGNNATGACCGTGATACCCAATTTGTGCAAGTGGTGTTAGCGGACACCGAAGAGGTTTGGGGACAAATATTTAATGAAGGNGGAAAAACCTATCAAGAGCCTTCATTGNTACTATTTAATGGTCAAGTTAGCTCCGCTTGTGGTAGCGCGACNTCCGCAACTGGGCCTTTTTATTGTCCAGGAGATCAAACTATTTATTTGGATACTTCCTTCTTCACTGAGATGCGTCAAAATCTAGGGATCAGTGGCGACCAACAAGGCTCTGGCGACCAAGAGAANCNNGGAAGAGCGGGTGATTTTGCCCAAGCTTATGTTATCTCACATGANGTAGGNCATCATGTGCAGACGTTACTGGGTATCAGTCAACAAGTGAATCAAGCTCGCCAGCAAGTGACACAAGCACAAGGCAATCATCTGTCTGTNTTNCAAGAGCTGCAAGCTGANTGTTTTGCAGGGGTATGGGCGAATCGCAATCAGCAACGAGTACAGTTTCTAGAGCCAGGGGATATCGATGAGGCGATTAACGCTGCCGGACAAATAGGCGATGATCGTCTAGCACAGGCCAGCGGCCGCGCGGCAACGCCAGATAGTTTCACCCATGGTACCAGTCAACAGCGCGTGGATTGGTTCACTCGTGGCCTTGANAGNGGTAATGTGCAATCCTGCGATACTTTCAGCGGTGCTCTGTAACGGGTAATATCTAGCAGTACTTCTCTTTATAAAGCTCTGTTATTTAAAGAATCTGGATAAAGAGAAGCGTTAATTATAAGCTAAGCGTTATTGTTAATGAGCAATAAAAAAGCCTACCTTTTATCAGGTAGGCTTTTTTGTTCGAGCNGTNTTGTCATTAATTTATGACAGTAGCAGAACTGACAACAGCTATATGACTATCTGCTGTTTTCAAGAATATAAGCACCAGCACCGCCAATTGCCGCACCACCAAGTGCGCCGCGAGCGATATCTTTACTATCGCCGCCACTTCTAATAAGAGCGCCAGCGGCTGCACCAGCAGTAGCGCCTTTAGCAGTATTACTTAAGCCACTGTTGTAACCGGCAGTATTACAACCTGTCATAATTAACGCTGAGCTTGTAATCGCAGTCATTGCAAAAGTTTTAGCAAATTTCATATCATCACCTATTAAATTGTAAAATTGATCAATATTTTTATCATTGATAATTTGTCACTGCTAGTCACTTATCAATAAAAATGCTTATCAAAGGAGTCACTAGTTATCGTCATTAACTATTATTGTTAGCATATACCAATAATAAAGTGGATAACCATNGATATAGCAATTATCAATAAAGATCAATACAGAAGAAATACACTTGTACTACTGCTCATAGTACGCTGATTATAAAATTTAGTCGTATTGAATACGCTATTGTTTACATCTGAGGTGTAAGCGATGTGTCTATNCTGTTTCCTTAGTACGACTTTGACTAAACCTACTTGTCAGATGAGCTGTAGTAAGCTAACGGTTTGTACGATGANTCTTNTGCTAATAATAAGCTAGTGCTATCTAAATGGATAAAAGGTATCGCCTAAACTAAAAAAGACCACTATGAAGTGATCTTGTTTAAACANAACNGTTAGGCTAGTTGACTTTAGATTTACGATTCATTTGTTCAAAGAACTCATCGTTGGTCTTCGCCTCTTTTAGGCGCTCAAGTAAGAACTCAGTGGCTTGCACCCCATCCATTGGCTGCAAGAGTTTACGCAGTATCCAGACTTTGCGTAATTTATCTTCATCAAGCAAACGCTCTTCGCGGCGAGTGCCAGATTTTTTGATATTAATGGCCGGGAAAACGCGTTTTTCGGCCAAATCACGCTCAAGGGTGATCTCTTGGTTACCCGTACCTTTGAATTCCTCAAAGATAACGCTGTCCATCTTACTGCCGGTATCGATAAGGGCACTAGCAATAATNGTTAAACTGCCGCCTTCTTCTACGTTACGTGCCGCGCCAAAGAAGCGTTTGGGGCGCTCAAGCGCATTGGCATCCANGCCACCGGTCAAGACTTTACCGGATGATGGCATNACTGTGTTATAAGCGCGGGCNAGTCGTGTGATAGAGTCGAGCAAGATAACCACGTCTTGCTTGTGCTCGACCAGACGTTTGGCTTTTTCGATGACCATGTCCGCCACTTGTACGTGACGCTGCGGCGGCTCATCAAAGGTAGAGGCAACCACTTCACCGCGCACAGTACGCTCCATCTCGGTGACTTCTTCAGGACGCTCATCAATCAAGAGTACAATCAAATAGCACTCAGGGTTATTGCGAGTGATCGACTGCGCCATGGTCTGCAGCAGCATCGTTTTACCGGCTTTTGGCGGGGCGACGATAATGGAGCGTTGACCTTTACCAATAGGAGCGATCAGATCGATAATACGGCCGGTCAGATCCTCAGTAGTGCCATTACCTAACTCTAATTTTAATTGTTCAGTAGGGAAGAGAGGGGTTAAATTCTCAAAGATAAGCTTATGACGCGAGCGATCTGGGGTGTCAAAGTTAATCTCACCGACTTTTAGTAGCGCAAAATAGCGCTCAGAGTCTTTTGGCGGGCGAATAGTACCCGCGATGCTGTCGCCTGTTTTGAGACTAAAACGGCGGATTTGGCTAGGGCTGACATANATATCATCAGGACCGGCCAAATAAGAGCCTTCTGATGAGCGTAAAAACCCGAAACCATCTGGTAGGACTTCTAATACGCCGTCGCCATAGATGGCTTCGCCATTACGCGCATGGGTCTTTAATATAGCAAAGATAATGTCTTGCTTACGGCTACGCGCCATATTATCGAGCCCCATTTCTTTGGCNATAGCCAAGAGCTCAGAGATTGATTTTTTCTTTAATTCAGTTAAATTCATAGGAAAGTCATTAGCAGGTTATCAGGCGAGAGAGGTCATAAGCAGCACAACCCACGACATTGGTTCAAACAGTATTGAGTATGAGTAGAAGGTGTGCAAAGCATTAGGGTTATGTTGTCTTGGATTTTTATATCAGCTCAGCGCCAATTGTAGGATATTACAATAGGGACGCTCACAATGGATATAAAGAAGGTGACATAAGAGTCTTCGATAAAAGCTCAATATCAGTAATTATAGTTGGTAATGGTGCTTAATAATGATAGTTGTGTTTTGCAGTAACAAACACGAGGAGACTTGCGACAAGACGCTTATGAAAAACGGTTGTATTACTCTTGTCAGCAGACTATACGGTTATAGATAGGGGGTTGTCAATTATTTTTGTTAAAAAAAGTCGCTAATCGATTTATTTGTGCAAAAAGTCAGCAAAAAGCCATTATCTGTTATAGATAATGGCTTTTTTGAAGCATAAGNAATCAGTGATCAANTTATTATTACCGTGCTATTTTGGCTCAGTTTATAGATGCTTATCTAANACTTTAGCCAATTCTGCTTTTGGCTGTAGGCCCATAACTGAATCTACTTTTTCGCCGTCTTTGAAGACAAATAGNGTTGGAATGTTGCGAATACCGAAACGGCTAGCAGCTTGTGGGTTNTTATCGACATCAACTTTGACGATTTTGACTTTGCCTTCATAATCGGCAGCCAAATCTTCTAAGATAGGTGCGATAGATTTGCAAGGACCACACCAAGTCGCCCAAAAGTCTACTAACACAAGCGTGTCAGCTTGTAGTACGTCTTTATCAAAGTCGCTATCGGTGGTGTTGACGATTAAATCTGACATAATATGTCTCTCTTTTTATTAAGTTTAAATTTTTATTCTTGGGTAAAATATAACCTTATGATAAAACCAATCAAGGCTATACGAGGGTTAGTCGTACTGTTATGAAAGATGATATATTAAAGGTGATGACTAACGCTAATACCCTAATACCAATGAATGAATATCGATATAGTAACATATCTGCTAAATCTTAATAGCGCTCGGCTCGTTAAAATGCTTAACAATTAATATTAGTACAATCAATCGCAACATAAAACAATAGCGCAGAATCTATCAATGGCATCTGCCTATCACCAGTAGTGTGATCTACTGTTCTATAGTTAGTGCTCGCTACCCCTATTTTATAATAAGCTTATTTATGCTCTTTACTGAAGAAGAAACTAACGCTCTTAACGAGCAAGAACAAAATCACCCGCTAGCGTTTTTTCAAGATTTCGCTAAAACGATAACGGTCTTTGAGGACGATGATATCTGGGTGGTTGATAAGCCTGCAGGGCTGTTGAGCGTCGACGGAAAAACCTTAAAGGTAAGTTTGCTTGCCCGGCTTGAGAAGGTGAATCCAAACGTTAAGCTTATTCATCGACTCGATATGGATACCTCAGGACTGCTTATATTTGCCAAAAATGCGGCGGCGCAAACCCATATCAGTAAGCAGTTCATCGAGCGTCTGCCGCAAAAGCTCTATCAAGCACGCGTGTTTGGGCAGTGGCAACAAGTAGGAGACACAGGTAAGATATCTGCGCCCGTGCGTTATGAGCCAACGCTCAAACCGCGTCATATCGTTGATCCGAATTGGCCAAAGCAGGCCTTGACTCATTATGAAGTGCTCGCGCATGAGTGTCTCAATGCTCAAGGCGNCGGTGCGCAATCTTTAGAGCATAGCGCTGTTACGCAGGCAGANCAGCCGCAAATGGTAACCCGCGTCGCCCTAAAGCCTGTCACGGGTCGCAGTCATCAGCTACGAGTACACATGGTGCACATGGGTCATGTGATCATCGGCGATCCGATTTATGCTGAAGGATCGGCGTTGACGATCGCGCCGCGGCTTAACTTACATGCTCAGCAGCTGCGCTTAAAACATCCGGTGCTAGAAGCTTGGATGGACTGGGAGAGTCCGACGCCTTTTTAATATAGGCCAGTTTGCATAAGGAAAATGGGAATGATCGATATACGGACAACTAAAAAAGCGATAAAAGACACTATTAAAANACGCTTAAGCGGCCGTGATGCCTCATCAGCTCCATCTTCAGCTCATCAGGCCAATGGCGCTCAGTCAGGTAGACTGCGAGATGCTTATCATCGGTGCGGGCATCGCAGGTATCGGCATGGCGAGCCGTTTACAGCAGTCGCACAATAAGACTATCTTTGGGCGCAACACCAATCACCAAAAGCCCAATAGCGCTGAGCGCTTTATCGTGCTAGAAAAGCGCGCTGACTTAGGCGGCACGTGGGACTTGTTTAACTATCCTGGTATTCGCTCCGACTCTGATGCGCTGACCTTTGGCTATAGCTTTCGGCCTTGGCTCGATCACAGAATGCTTGCCAAAGGCGAAGATATTAAAAGCTATCTGGCAGATACGGCAAATGAATTTGATGTCACAAAGCACATTCGCTATCGCCATGAAGTTAAGCAGTTATCTTGGTCAAGTGCCGAGCGACAGTGGACGGCAACGGTCAAAAACCANGANACNNATGAGACTGTAACCTTAACCGCGANCTTCATCGTNGGCGCTACNGGCTATTATGACTTTGATCAGGGTTATCGACCGCACTTCGAGGCGGAAGACGACTTTAAGGGTCAGATTGTGCATCCGCAGCAATGGCAGGACGTCGACTATCAAGATAAAAAGGTGCTTATCATCGGTAGTGGTGCCACGGCGGTGACGCTGCTGCCAGCTCTGCTAGATGAGACTGAGGGGCAGACTGCCAGTCAGGTGACTATGTTACAGCGCTCGCCTTCGTACATTGCTAGCGTCGCCGCCGATGATTATGCGATAGAAAAGCTCTCAGGCAAGCTCTCGCCTTTATCCAAACCCCAAGCTTACAAAATAGTGCGTGCCCGCAATGTGCTGATGCAACAAGCGACTTATCGCGCCTCACTCTATGCACCAAAACTGATGAAAGCCTTAATGAGCTATGGCGTCAAAAAAGAGCTCAAAGGTAGCGATATCGATATCAAACATTTTTCGCCTGATTATAATCCGTGGGATCAGCGCGTTTGCGCCGTGCCTGATAGTGACTTTTTTAAGGTGCTACAAAGCGGGCAGGCAGATATTGTAACTGATGAGATAGAGCGCTTTACCGAGACAGGGGTTTTACTAAAGTCAGGTCAGCAGTTGGGCGCTGATATNATCGTCACAGCAACTGGGTTGAATTTGCAGGTACTAGGCGGTGCTAAGTTAGTCGTTGATGAAGAAGAGGTTGCGATAGGCAAGCGCATGACCTACAAAGCGGTATTGCTCGAGGGCGTACCTAACATGGCAGTGTTATTTGGCTATACCAATGCGTCATGGACGCTAAAGATAGACATCGCCTGTCAGTACGTATTGCGATTGATCAGCTATATGAATAAGCATGATTATCAGGTGGCTGTAGCAAGCGCGCAAACCGCCACTGAGACCGCGCAAACACAAAAGGATACCGTAATGGGTGCTTTGTCGTCAGGGTATGTCGCGCGCGCAAGCAAGGTGCTACCTAAACAAGGCGATCGCTATCCATGGCGAGTAATGAATAACTATCTGCTCGACCGCATGATGCTTAAACACCGCAAAATTGCTGATAAGTGGCTGCATTTTACGCGCTAGTTTTAACCTTAGCCTGTTTTATCAATAAACGCGCTGACTTGCTTGCTCAGTATCNGCCATAGCGTCAGCTGCGCGCTCTCGCTACCCCAGGCATTATGCGGACTAAAGATAACGCGCGGATGATCTTTTAGGCTAAGCAGCGGATCGTCCTCAGTGATAGGCTCAGCTTCAAAGACGTCGCTGGCATAGCCTAATATCTGCTCATTATTCACAGCATTGGTTAGCGCTTGGCTGTCGACAATACCGCCGCGTGCGACATTGACTATCAAAGGCTGCTTTTGCATTTTTGCCAAAGTGTCTTTATTAATTAAGTGTTTGGTGTCCTCGTTTAAGGGGCAATGTAAGCTGATGACATCGGAGCGGGCTAGCACCTCATCGAAAGCGGTATAATCCTCATTGCGCGGCGNTTGGCCTTGATGTTCCGCCCACAACACGGTCATGCCATAAGCGCGGGCAATCTGGGTCACTCGTTTACCGATAGTGCCAACGCCAATAATGCCTAACGTTTTATCTTCCAAATCGATCAGTGGTACATCTAANAGNCAAAAGCCACCGTCATCAGACCAAGAGCCATCAATGACCTTTTGATGGTAGTGGATAGCAGCGCGCATCGCCATAGTCATCAGCATAAAGGTATGCTCTGGCACACTTTTGACCGCGTAACCTGCGACGTTATATAGCGTCACCCCATGCTTATCGCAAGCGTCGCTGTCAACGTTATTCATGCCAGTCGCTGTCAATTGAATCAGCTTTAGCTTGGACAGATTACTAATCGCCTCAGCGCTAATCTTAATCTTATTGGTAAAGATAATGTCTGCATCTTGGCAACGTTCGACTATAGTTTGAGTATCCTCTGGGCTATCGCTGTAGACAACATAATCGGTGACTCCTGCTGGCGCTGGCAAGTCTAAGTCCTGAGAAAACGTGCCTCTATCCAAAAATACCGCTTTCATACTGCCTCCTTACTTATTTTTCTTATGATTACTGGAGCTATCATTTGATTTTTCATCGGTGTTATTAATATCGGTGTTATAATAAAGGTGTTAATTTGCTCTTGGACAATCTGCCATAATTTATGATGCGCGTTCTTGCTGCCTGACGCCACGTGCGGGCTAAAGATAACTCGCGGATGCTGCTGCTCTGCCAGTTTAAGTAAAGGATCGTCTGNGGCGATGGGTTCTTTTTCAAAGACATCGGTTGCGTAACCGAGTACTTGCTGATNTTCTATCGCTTGTGCCATAGCCTTAGAGTCGACGACTGCGCCGCGTGCTACATTGACGATCAGCGGCTGTTTGCTCATTTTGGCTAAGGTGTCTTTATTAATTAGATGTTTAGTCTCTGGTGTGAGCGGACAATGTAGGCTGATAACATCGGCGGCGGCAAGCACGGTCTCAAAATCAGTATAATCGTCGCTGCGGGGCTCNACGCCTTGATGTTCAGCCCATAGTACGGTCATGCCAAACGCTTGTGCAAGCTCACTTACGCGCTTACCAATGGTACCTACGCCAATGATGCCTAAGGTTTGCCCCTCGACATCAATCATCGGTGCTTGGTTAATCTGTGAGCTGCGATCTTTACGCCAACTGCCATCAGCGACCTTTTGATGATAATGAATGCCAGCNCGTAGCGCATTTAACATCAGCATAAAGGTGTGCTCAGGAACGCTTTTAGCAGCAAAAGCAGAAGCATTGTATAGCGCAACCTTATTTTCCTTGCAGGCCTCTTGGTCTATGGTGTTCATACCACTTGAGCTCAGTTGTATGAGTTTGAGATTAGGGAGCGCCTCAATCACTTCGCGTTCGATCCTTAAGGTGCCGCAGATCATGATGTCGGCATCTTGGCAGCGCTCAATGATTACTTTATTGTCTTGCGGCGTTTTATCAAAGGTGACGTATTCGCTGACCTTTGCAGGCTTGGGTAGCTCAAGACCTTCTAAAAATCTGGCTTCGTCGAGTAGTACCGCTTTCATAGAGAGTCCTTTTTAGTTTTAGTTATGAGTAGTCGTTATTTTATAAGCCTCTAATGTAGCATGCTGTAGCAAAAAGCAAAACTAACCTACTAAAGCGAAGACTGCAGCGAGCAGAATGCAAATCCTAAAATAACGGCTGGGTGATAAGCTCTTGAAAAACACAATTAGCGCAACCATCTAACCGCTAACGCTATATAATAGTGCGACTTTGCAGCGACGTTGCTTGTTGCTCATTATCTATAGTGTGACTACTTTCATCTTCTATTTTTATCATTTAAGTACAAAAAGATACCGCCCTATGACTATTTCTGCCGCCTCATTACTCAGTAGCGAATTCGCTGTTGGTCAACGTTATTTATCTGATACCGAGTCTGAGCTTGGTTTAGGTGTGGTGATCGACGTCGATGATCGCTGCGTGCACATCTTGTTTCCGCAAAGCGAAGAGACGCGCGTCTATGCCAAAAACTCTGCTCCGCTCTCGCGCGTGGTATTCAAAATCGGTGATAGCATCGCTGATCAGCAGGGTAATAACTATACCGTTACCGGCGTCGATGAGGTGATGGGCGTACTTAAGTACAGCGTCGAAGATGATGAGCAAGGGGTGGAGGTTAAACCTATTATGGAGACGCGCTTGGCGGCGAATATTACGCTCGCTAAGCCCCTTGAGCGCTTGCTGGCTGGCCGTATTGAGCGTAGTGACTGGTATGATCTGCGCCAAGATATCTTGCGTATGCAGTCGGCATTGGCCGGTCATCCGCTCAAAGGTCTCATGGGCGCGCGCGTCGATATCATTGAGCATCAGCTCTATATCGCTCATGAAGTGGGTAAGCGCCTTGCGCCGCGCGTCCTGCTCGCTGACGAGGTGGGATTGGGCAAAACTATCGAAGCCGGTCTTATTATCCATCAGCAGCTGCTTACCGGTAAGGCTGAGCGCGTATTGATACTCGTGCCCGATAGTTTGCAGTATCAGTGGATGATTGAGCTGCGTCGCCGTTTTAATCTAAACTTTGCGCTATTTGATCTGGTGCGTACGGCGGCGATAAAAGAGCACGACCCTGAACAAAACGTCTTTGCTACTGAGCAATGTATCATCGCCGGTATGGACTTGTTGCTTGATCATGACGATCTGTATGAGCAAGCCATAGAAGCCGGGTTTGATCTGCTTGTCGTCGATGAAGCGCATCACTTGCATTGGGATGAGGCGCAAGGCGGCAATGATAAATACGAGCTCGTCGCTGACTTTGCTAATGAAACGCCAGGGGTGATGTTACTCACTGCCACGCCAGAGCAATTGGGCGCGCAAAGTCATTTTGCCCGTCTGCGTCTGCTTGATCCCAATCGCTTCGATGATTTGGATGCGTTTATTGAGTCCCAAGATGCCTTTGCCGAAACGGCGGCAGTTGCCAATATCTTGATAGAAGATAAGCCTTTGAGCTCCAATCAGATTGAAGCTTTAAGCGGCCTGCTCGATATCAGCACCGAGGAGTTAGCAAACATCAATGAAGATGAGAAGCTGCGTAATTATGCCCTCAATGAGCTGCTAGATCGTCATGGGACGGGGCGGGTGTTATTCCGTAATACGCGCGAAAGTGTCAAAGGCTTCTACGGCCGTAGCAGTCAGTCGCATCCATTGCCGCTGCCTGAGGCTTGGATAGACAGCTATCAGACCACAGGTAAACTGCGCGAGCAGCTATGGGGCGAAGAAAATCAGCCCGATGGTGGCTGGCTTGAAGACGACCCACGCGTACCTTGGCTGATCGATATCTTAAAAGGCGAGCTGAAACAAGAAAAAGTATTACTTATTGCCCGTAGTGGCGCGACAGTTGAGAGCTTAGAGGCGGTACTGCGTTTGCATGCCGGTATCAAGACCGCTATCTTTACTGAGCAGATGACGCTGCTTGAGCGTGACCAAGCTGCGGCGTTTTTTGCTGATAGAGAAGGGGCGCAAATACTACTGTGCTCAGAGATTGGCTCAGAAGGTCGTAACTTCCAATTTGCAAGCCAGCTGATACTTTGGGACTTACCGGCCAATCCTGATACTTTAGAGCAGCGCATTGGCCGCTTGGATCGTATCGGCCAGACGCAGCGGATTACACTGCATGTGCCTTATGTGGAGAGCACGGCGCAAGAGCGTCTGTATCACTGGTATAACAGCGCGCTCAATATATTCAATCAGATATCGCCAACAGCGCAAAGCGTGCAAGAGGAGTATATTCAGACCTTAAAGCCGCTGTTAGAAGGCGCAGATACCGCGGATAATCAGCAAGCGCTACAAGCGGTTATCGCTGAGGCGAAGCAGACGCGTTTAGGTTTAGAGGCTCAGCTACAAGCAGGCCGCGACCGCCTACTTGAGTATAACTCGTGCCGTCCGCGGGTGGCCTCGCGTATCAAAGATGCGATGGTGGATTTTGATAGTCATAATCTACTGCCGCAATTCGTCGAGCGTTTTTTGGCGTCCGCGAATATCGATCATAGCGTACAGCGCGATGGCTCATGGGTGATTGCGCCGATCGATAGTAATGAAGTCAATGAGTATATGGAGAGCTTACCGCTCGGCGAAGATGGCATGAGCTTGACCTTCGAGCGCAAGCTGGCTTTGCAGCGCGAAGAGATTGATTTTATTACTCATGAGCATCCTTTGATGCGCGCTATCTATGAGCTGGCGAGCACCAGCACCTTTGGTAATACTACTGTNGGTATGCTAAAGAGCGCCGCAATGCCGCAGGGCACNGTACTGCTTGAGATTAACTTTCGGGTCGAGACTATCGCGCCAAAAGTNCTCAATCTGCCTGCAACCTTGCCGACACAAAATATTCGGGTGTTTATGAGTGAGCAGGGNGGCGATTTATCAAGTCGTATCAGCGCCGAGATGATTATGCCGTATATCGAGCGTTTAGATAACAATCGAGCGCGGCAAGTGATTAAGGCGCGCGGTGATGTTATTGAGCAGCGCTACTNTGACGCTGAAGATATCGCCCGTGCGCAGCTGGCTGAAATAGGAGCGCAGGCAAGTAGCCGCTTTACTCAGCAGTGGTCACGTGAGATCAAGCGTCTCAAGCACTTACAAACCATCAATCCTAATGTGCGTGACAGCGAGATTGAGCGCTTAGAGCAGCTGCAAGCCCAAGGCGAGCAGGCCCTAGCGAGTCTATCGCTAGTACCTGACTCTATCCGGATTTTGGTGGCAGTAAAGCCCTAGTCTAAGCTGACGGGAGTATAAAAAGGGGTGCTCAGTAGCGCCTCTTTTTTGTATTAAGGTTTAGCACGAAATAAAATAGAGCCAAGGAGCGCTATAGAATCCATTTATGGAACTGGCAGAGACTATTTTTTAGGCGATACAGTCATCATAATAGCCGCTGAGTCATATGACATCACTGGTCAAAAATCTCGTTATTGGTTACTATGTTTAACTTTTAANAAACNTTCTAAAGTGATCATTTTTACTAACAAGTATTGTCATTCAAAGCGAAAATGTTTGTTAGTAGAAATATTAGAATAAGGAAAATAAGCGNNATGTCTGATATGTTTGATAACTCGCAACTTATCGACGAGCTGTTAGCGACAGTCGCACTCACTGAGCTCAGTCCGGATGTTTTTGAAGGCGCAAGCCACGACTATGTGGGCTCACGTATCTTTGGCGGACAAGTGCTCGCGCAAGCAATTATGGCAGCGTCTCACACCTTGAATGAGGACAAGCCTTGCCATTCACTGCATGGGTATTTTTTGCGTGGCGGCGATATCAAGCAGCCTGTCATCTACCAAGTGCGCCGCTTGCGAGACGGTCGTAGCCTATCNGCGCGAGANGTGACGGCGATTCAGTACAAGCAAGTAAAAGGCAAAGAGCCTATAGAGCAAGTGATATTTTCGATGATAGCGTCGTTCTCNCCTGCTGAGGAGGGGCTTGAATATCAAGAGAGTATGCCAGTGTATCCGCCGCCAGAAGACTTAGCTTCAGAGCAAGAGCTAAAAGACGAGCACGTCGGCAAAGTACCAGACGCGCTCAAAGCACGGTTTATGCGTCGTCGTCATGTCGAGATCAAACCGGTCAAACCGCGCGATCCGATCAACCCAACGCCTATGAAACCTAAGCAGGCCAACTGGCTACGTATTCGCGAGCTTGGCAATCAGCCTGTCGCTATTCAGCAGGCATTATTAGCGTTTTCGTCGGACTTTTATTTAGTGGGCACGGGACTGATGTCGCATGGTGTCAGCTTTATGACCAGCGGCCTACAAGCGGCGAGTATCGATCACTCCATGCATTTTCATCGTCCGTTCGATCTCAATGATTGGCTACTCTATGATATGTGGAGCGACACCACTTCTAGCTCTAAAGGTCTTAATCATGGCCAGTTTTGGCAAGACGGTAATCTCGTCGCTACCGTGCAGCAAGAAGGGCTGATGCGTCTGCGAGTGCCAAAGTCTTAGTTGGCAGAAGTCTTCATTAAAGATAGATTTTTTAAACATCTAGTTTAAGATGCTGGGCTAAAGCGCCAGCCTACGGTTGAGCTTAATTTCAAACCTCAATAATCTTAATCATTGCGCGCGGCAGTCCGAGACTATCGCGCGCTTTTTGCTGCCCTAACCACTTAAACTCTATATCGGCAGCGTTTAACTTATCTTTTAGTTCTGCAATCTGCTTATTATCAACAACCACTCTTTGTGGCTGCAAATACCAATGAAAATGAGTCAGTGAATGCTTAATAGGCGCATCCTCTAATAAAGTATTGCTCACAGGTTTGGCAACTAAATTATTCTCTGTTAGCCAGTCATTAATGATTTGCTCAGCAGTGGTAAATTCGCTCTCGTAGACTTTTTTATTGCTACTGACATTCAGGTTTTGCGTCCCAGTCACGATTTTGCTATTAGTATCACCCTCTACCTTTTCGACAAACTGTAAAGGTAAGCTCCATAGGCCACCCCAAATACCATTGTCAGGACGCTGTAGCCAGAGGATATCTCCTTGTGCGTTTTCGATAATAAGCGCATTGCTAAATTTACTAGGCTTGGGTTTTTTCTTCGCCTTTACCGGATAATCAGTCTCGCGCCCCTCAGCGTGTGCCAAACAATCGGCTTTTAATGGACATAGCTGACAGTTAGGATTACGGCGCACGCATAAGGTCGCGCCCATATCCATCATTGCTTGTGCGAATAGTCCTGAGTTGTCCTTTGGCGTTAACCGCTCTGCCAATGCCCAAAGCTGTTTGGTGGTAGCAGACTTAGTAATATCACCATCGATAGCTGCCCAACGTGTCAGTACGCGTTTGACGTTACCATCGCAAATGACGCCATATTTATGTAGCCCCATCGCCATAATCGCGCCAGCTGTCGAGGGACCGACGCCTGATATCGCCTCCCAACCCGCTAAAGTCTGCGGGAAACTACCTGTCTCATCAATTATCTCGGCCAGTTGCTTTGCGCCTTTATGCAAATTACGCGCCCGCGCATAGTAGCCCATCCCTGCCCAGTGCTCAGCGATCACCTCCCAATCCGCTGCGGCTAAATCCTGCACGGTCGGAAAAGAGTCCATAAAACGCGCAAAGTAGGGCAGCACCGTCTTAACTTGCGTTTGTTGCAGCATAACCTCGGATAGCCAAACGATATAAGGATTGGGTGTGTCGGTTTGGTGCTGCTGCCAAGGTAAGTCGTGGCGACCATTTTCGGCAAACCAATCGAGGAGGCGCGGGGCGAAGGTGTTTAGAGCTGAAGCAGATTGAGAAAATTTGGTAGGCAAGTGTATTCCTTATGGATCAAAATCTCTGAAATTAGTATTTAAGGTAATTTATGGTTGTGAAGAGGGGTGATGCAAGGAAATGGTAAGTTGGTTTCATTGCATCAATTATTCGAAAGTTATTTAAAGGTATGCTAGACATATTCTATGTGAGTCTAAATAATCGTTATTTATAATTCAGTATATAATGCAATTGGATCAATAATTATTTCATTACTAAGTCGACCAGTGAATGCTGCCTCTAAATTAGTTACATGGGCAACCATATTCATAATAGCTTCTTTAATAGTTTTAGGATCACCTTCTATTCTAGGAGGGCTAACTTGCTCTTTTTTGTACTGTGTAATAATACCAAACAAAGTAAATTCTACTTCAGTCTGTCTTGAATATTTACGGATAACTAAGTCTTCTGATTCTCTAAGGAAAACACGGTTAAGATTAGCTGAAACTATATTATTTAATAAATTCATTTGTACTTCTAGTTGACTTTGAAAGCCGTATTCTAAGAGAAAGCTTAGATCACTAAGAAATTCTTCATCATGTTGCAAGCCAGCTTCTAAAGCCTGTTTATCAATATTGCTAATGTCTTTAAGTTTTGAACTTATTTCGCTAATTTTAGACCTTTCATTTTTGCTTTTTTGAACTCTTGAAAGTTCTTTTTTAACTGAATTTATATCTTGATAATTAGTGACATAAGTCAATGCTTTACCCATTCGGTTAAAATCAGTAAGAGTGCTTACTAATGAGTTTATATCATTAAATGTTGCCTTAGCTGTAACCTTTATAAATGATTTTTCTTCCATTAATTTTTTCAAATCAGAGTCTTTATCTGAGGCTATAATCACCTTGTTTTCTTCAATCAGCTCTTTTTCGAAAAGAGTATATGAATAATCATTCAAAAACTTCTTTTCAGTATTCCTTTCACTATTTTTTAAGATGTCGCCGACTATTTTACCACTATTAATAGGACCTTTTTGCTGCTCCGATTCAGATTTATCATAGCTTTTCTCATTTAAGACATATTCAGTCACTCCTTCAAAAAGCTGTGATGATAGCGAATACATTTTATCTTCATCAAGGTAGATAATATTTTTAATCATTTCTTTTCCTTCTTATATAATCATTATAGTGTTTTTTTCGAGTATCTATGATTGACCAAATAGCTAAAACTATACCTAATAAAGCTAATAAAATGGACGCTATTACAATTATAGTAGTCATATTGAACCCTCACTAGAAGAGCTAGTTTCTTTTGAAACCTTATCATATACTGAGTAACTGATTAAAAAAGAAACTATTGATAAACCTATAGCACATTTCGTTATGGCTTCAACATCAACAATTATTTCACCAATCAGATTTACAGCAAATAAAACACTATAGAAAGCGATAAATAGAATTGAGCAACCAATCTGCAAAGTTTTCCATTGTTCTTTTTTCGCAGAATAATGTTCAATCTCATTGATATTAGAGATATGCAAAACCAGTCCAAATGCGATAAAATCAGATGCCGAGAGTAGATCCACGCTACCTTCTTTAGTTACAAACCAAATGAAGAATCTCGCCACAACTGGAATTAATCCTACTAAAACAGTATAAGTTAACCATTTAGTTTTTTTATTTTCCATAGTAGAAAAGATACCTTAAAATTTGTAAATGATTAGTATTAGTCATACTGAAAATAATTCAATTCAACCCTACTTCCGATTCTTCCGAGCCCGCTTTTTACGCATTCTCTTTTCCTCAAGCTTGGCTTCTTTTTTGGCTTCAGCAGCGAGTCGCTGTTCCGCCACGACTTTCTCTTCTGCTGCCATCATCTCAGGCGTCTCAAGGGTGATGCGACCGAGCGTACCACTGCGCAGCTCATTGATGAGTATCTCTGACATGCGGTAGGTATCGACGATACCGCCTTTTTTGAGTAGGCCGCGATTGCGTCCCGCTACTTCAAAAAACTCCCAATCGGTTGTTGGTAGATCTTCAACTTTGTAGCGCGACTTCAATAATTCAGGATAATCTTTGATCAAATACTCAGCGGTGTAGCCTGCGACATCAGCGAAATCAAAGGCAGTATCACGAATGCCGCCCGTCGCCGCTAAGCGATAGCCTGAATGTTCGTTTTCAACTTTTGGCCAGAGCATGCCGGGGGTGTCATAGAGCATAATGCC
>FUFK010047301.1_pt1 | contig 38168 bp, 33 predicted proteins | sample 1021851 | NCBI WGS metagenome assembly FUFK01 (sample SAMEA51879418, study PRJEB19060) | metagenome
CGGTTGGTTTTACATTCTCTTTTACTATGTACTCATCAAAAGTAGATTTGTGGATTTCTGGAAGGGGTTTTGAAAACTTTCAAGATGAGGTAGCATCTCGAAAAATATCTAAAACTGTTATAGATGGGTAAGATAGTTCATGAGTACGCAGACCCTTTTTTCAATGGAAAAACCTGCGAATTATGNGAAATAGAGTANTAATTGCTGGTGCCGGGCCTGCCGGCCTATGCCTGGCTGCTTATTTGACTGCGGAAAACATACCAGTTTGCNTATTTGAGGCGGAACCTTGCTTGCCAAAAAATTTGCGGGCATCCACTTTTCATCCCCCAACATTGGATTTCTTAGAACCATTCGGCGCTTCTAAAATTTTGATTGATGAAGGGTTAATAGCTCCTACGTTCCAGTATAGAGATCGTGAAAAGGGGTGTTTGGCAGAATTCAATTTTGACCTCATTTCGGCAGAAACTAATCATCCATTTCGTGTTCAATGTGAACAATTTAAGCTCAACCTTTATCTTCTGGATTGGCTATCTAAACAAGGCGTAGAGGATATTTACTTTGACCATAAGATTGAAAAAGTTGAGCAAACTGGGGATCAGGTAGCAGTAATTGCCGATACGCCCAACGGACAACTATTATATAACGGCGACTTGCTTGTGGGCGCTGACGGTGCAAATAGTGCAGTTCGACAGTTATCTGGTATAAACTTCGAAGGTTTTACTTGGGAGGACAGGTTTTTAGTTGTATCAACGGCTTTTGATTATAAAAAATATATAGAAGACTTGTCATTCGTGAACTACTACGCNGATCCGGAGCAATGGTTTTTTCTTTTGAAGGTCCCGGGATTATGGAGAGTTATGTTCCCCGTTCAACGAGATGAGAAGGACGNAGACATCTTTAATGCTGAGAGCATAGAAAANCGAATGCAGTGGGTACAAGCTTCGTCTGATACTTTCGAAGTAGCACATAAAACGTTGTATAACGTTCATCAGCGTGTGGCGACTGAATACCGGAAAGGGAGAATATTTCTAATTGGTGATGCTGCGCATATTAATAATCCATTGGGTGGTATGGGGATGAATGGAGGTATTCACGATGCTTTTAATTTGGCTGAAAAAATTACGGATTTCTGGCATAATCGGAAGAATGCTTCAGTATTAGACCTTTATGAAAAACAGCGCAGACCAATCGCCTTAGAATATGTGAACAAGCAGAGTATAAAAAATAAGCAAAACCTAGAAGCAAAGACGCCCGAGGCACAGGGTCAGTTCAGGGAATTTCTTGCCGAATTAATGGAAGATAAACAGAGGGCTAGGGAGTATATGATGAGGGTTTCTATGATTTCCAGTCTTCGTGAAGCATCAGAGATTAGCTAATTTTCAAATACTGCTCAGAGGGGTAGAAAGATGAGGGTTTATATAGCGGCCTATTTGGGAGCTTTTATTACTTTTTGTTTGATGGACGGTATATGGCTCGGGATTGTCGCAACGGAGTTTTATTTTGGAGCGCTTGGGGACCTGTTACTTGAAAAGCCTAAATGGTCTATGGCTGCTATTTTCTACATTGGCTACATTTTGGGAATAGTCTATTTCGCTATTAGACCTGCACTCAAAACGAGGAACTTCGGACAAGTCCTTCGGGATGGCGCACTATTGGGTTTACTGGCTTACGCAACCTACGATATGACAAACATGGCAACTTTAAAGGGTTGGTCGCTGACAGTGTCTATCGTTGACATGATATGGGGCATGGTAATAACAGGAACTTCAGCTGCTGGTGGCTACATTGCTGCTCGACGTTTTGTCTAAGATGGCTTTTTGCGGCGCAATAATCAGGAAAATCGGAAGAGAATAGATGTCCAAACGTGTAGTTAGTTTTTTATCATGCTTTATTCTAATTTTACTAGGCGGATGCAAAGCAGAACTGATTGAAACCAAGATTAAAACAAGTGATATAAAGCGCGCAATTTCCAAAGGAATGACGACTGTTCCTTTTGAGACGAAGATAACCATCATGGGGGACTCCAAAGATACGCGGCAACAGATCAAATCATTTGAAGAAATAATCGAACAATATGTTGAATTAGATGATGTTGAAATAGAAAAATCAATGATGGGAATGGATCTCCTGATAGAGGGTANTATCCCGCTGGTTTACGGTAAAACATTACCAAAAAATAGAACTGATCCGTGGGGTCTTTTTATAGAGAAAAATAACGTAAAGGGTCTTTCAGGGTCGTACCCTTATACTTTGACCCTGTTGCCAACCCGAAATTTTGGCGGTTTTAAAAATAAATTCTCAGAACTCAATATTCTTCTAACGCCAAGTGCATCGCAGCCAGTATCATTTAAAATGCGGAATAATGATAAGTCAGAATTTAATGTATTCTCTGGTGGTGCAATGGTTAACGGCGAAGCTCATGCAATTTATACGGCCAACGTCAAAAGAAAGCTTTCATTAACCATGAAGGGTGGGGTTTATGATACCGCCTATCCAGTTATATTCTTTCGATTAGATTAATTGAACGTTTTCTATCCTTTTTAGTAGTTNGGTCTGGAAAAGTAATGAAGAATATAAATCACCTGTCGCCAGGGTTTGAATTTCCAGAAACGGTAATTCAAGTTTCCGAAGAAGAACAACGATACAAACTCAGTTGCTGTGACATAGATGGGTCTATTTATGGCAATGAAGTTGATATCACTATGCTCGGTTTGCCGACGCTTGAAATATTAATGGCCGCTGATGTCCCTGTCTTGGGAGCGGTTCATTTATNTCANAAATTTCATCAACATAGTCCTTTTGTTCTAGGTGAAGCAATCATTGTCAATGGCAAGATTAGAGAAGTATTGCCGCATGAACGGGGGTGTATACTGAGCTGTGAATTTCGGTANACGGACCNAATGGGTAATGTTCGAGTTGAGGCGCAACGATCTGGAATTGTGCCAGTCGGCGCTAAGGAGAAATCCCACGAAAATTTTAGACCCTCNGAGCAGTTAGATGGATTTCTTGAGAGAAATCGATATTTACTTAATCCGAAAAAGGTGGCTGACTTTAGCTCTGAAGCAGGAAACCTGATTCATTCCGATCCAAAGGTTGCCAAGCAACATGGATTTCGTGCACCAATTGCAGCTGGGCTAATGGGACTNCATTTCTATCGAAAATTTATTGGAGAAAANTTCGAAACCAAATCATTTGATCTACAGGTTTGGTTTCGGCGGCCAATGTTTTGGGATGATGAATTATCACTCATNGTTAAGGAATATAATTCCAAAACATTTGATATGCATCTGCTTGGCTCAAATGGAAAGCCAACGAGTAATTGCCGGCTCAAATTATATTAAGGCTTGCCAAATTTTTTAAGCATGTTGAAATGTAGCCCNTACTATTCCGTTATTACGGAACTTTTGTGGGAAACAGCAAACTTCTGGAACCGATATGTCAAATATAGAAACTGAAGACTTGAGTTTGGATGAGATATCTGAACTGGCCAAAACAGTATTTTCGAAAAACGGTTGTGANGAGAATAATACAAATGCTCTAGCANGAACCGTAACTACAGCTGAGCGCGATGGNTCACTTTCGCATGGTTTGTTTCGTGTNCCGGGTTATGTCGCCTCCTTAAAGTCTGGAAAGGTTAANGGAGATGCGCAGCCCAAAATTGACAATAAACTTGCATCNATAGTGACGGTCGATGGTGANTTTGGCTACGCACCTCTTGCNATAGAAAAGGGTTTGCCTGTTGCCNTAGAGGCCGCAAAGACTACAGGCGTAGCGGTGGTAAGATTAATTAATACTTTTCATTTTGCTGCACTCTGGCCTGAGACGGAATTCCTAGCAGAAAATGGTCTGATGGGATTAGCCTGCACCGTATACAAGCCAGCGGTTGCGCCGGCGGGAGCTTCCACCCCATTTTTTGGAACAAATCCAGTTTCTTTCGCCTGGCCTAGGCCAGATAATGATCCTTTTGTTTTCGATATGGCGACATCTACGCTTGCTATGGGCGACGTTCAAATTGCGGCGAGAGATGGGCATGAAGTTCCGCACGGCACGGGCTTGGGGCCGGATGGAAAACCTTCCGATGATCCCGCGGAGATACTCAAAGGGGTCCTTCTTCCATTCGGTGGTTACAAAGGTTCAGCAATTGCTCTTATGATAGAGCTGTTATCGGCCGGAATGACAGGAGACAATTTCTCGTTTGAGGCGGGAGAAACTGACAATAATGATGGGGGGCCGGCGAAGGGCGGTGAATTTATTTTGGCGATAAATCCGCAGCTTGTTGCGGGGGATAACTGGTCGGAGCATTGCGAAGAGTTTTTCCGGCGTATTAAAGCTATCGAAGGTGTTAGGTTGCCAGGAGAACGTCGCCATAAAAATAGGNGNGACAAAGGTCCCCGAAAAGTTAACAAAGAATTATTGGAGCGAATTAGAACATTGATCTAATTCAAATTGTTCAAAGAGTTAAAAGTTCTGTCTAAAAGAATTAAGACTTATTTCTTTTGAAGATAAGAACAAAGGAACTTACAAAGTATTGAGTGCGTAGAATGACAAGGAATAAAGAACCTTGGATTGGTCAAGCGGTNCCGCGTGTAGAGGATGCAGCTCTACTTTCTGGAAATGCCAGGTATATTGATGACCTATCTCCTGTCCCAGGAATAAAACATGTATGTTTTCTCCGAAGCCCATACCCGCATGCAAGGCTGATAGATATCGATATCAGTGCTGCANTAAAAATGCCAGGCGTTTACAGCATATTAACAGGAGACGATATCTCGGCGATAACGGACCCTCTTGTGAGTGCTATTCGTGCTCCAGTGACCTACTACCCGATAGCTGTGGAGAAAGTACGATATGTCGGCGAGCCTGTTGCTTTAGTTATAGCCGATGATCGTTATCTAGCCGAAGATGCTGCAGAAGTAATTAATGTCACGTATGATGAGCTTCCAGCCGTTGTAGACCCTCTAGAGGCTATCAAGGCCATGGCGCCTCCCCTGCATGAGAAAGTAGGTAGTAACGTCCTGCATGATCGACAATTCGTTTATGGAGACCCGGACAATGCCTTTGCTGAAGCGGATCACGTTATTAAGCTTAATTGGCGTTATCCTAAGCAATCTGCAACACCAATGGAAACGTTTGGCGTCATAGCACAATTTGAGCGGCAACCAGACAGGTATACAGTTTGGTCAAACTTTCAAGGGCCCTACATCCTGCAACCTATAATGGCACGCGCCTTGAGGGTTTCTGGAAATTTTTTGAGACTCATCTCAGCTCCTTTTAGCGGTGGCAGCTTTGGCTTAAAGCAGTCCATCTATCCTTACATTGTTCTTTTGGCTGCAGCCAGCCGCATAAGTGGTCTACCTCTCAAATGGACAGAGGACCGTCTAGAGCATTTAATGGCATCTTCGAGTGCCGCCGATAGGGCAGATGAATTGGAAGCCGCTTTTGCTTCGGACGGCACATTGNTGGGGTTGCGATTNAAGAATTGTGTTAATGTCGGCGCTTATGTAAGGGCGCCGGAACCTGCTTCTGTTTATCGTATGCATGCGGCTTCGAACGGTTGCTATGCTGTTAAAAATATTTCGATACAAAACAAGTTAGTTAGCACGAATAAGATGCCGGTAGGTTTAAATAGAGGTTATGGAGGACCTCAGTTTTACTATGGTCTAGAACGAATGATGGATCTCACAGCGCGAAAATTGAACATAGATACGGCTGAGATTAGGAGAAAAAATTTTATACCANAGGACCAATTTCCATACCATGCTCCAGCAGGTGCCATTTATGATTCCGGTAATTACTCAGAAGCGCTAGATCTGCTCTTAAAACTCTCAAATTATGAAAATATTAAACNACGCAGAAAGCAGGCAAGAGCGGCAGGTAAACTATTTGGAATTGGAATGGGAGCAGGGGTGGAGCCCTCAGGGTCTAACATGGCCTATGTCACGTTAGCTCAAACCGCAGAAGAAAGGAAGCGCGCCGGGGGCCGGTCTGGAGGAACAGCGGTAGCTAGTGTTACAATTGATCCAAGTGGTGCTGTGAGTGTAAATTTAGATAGTACACCAGCGGGGCAAGGACATCAAACGGTGGCCGCCCAAATAGTAGCGGACATTCTTGGCTTATCCCCAAGTAAAATAAACGTTAATACGGCTTTAGATACTGGGACAGGAGGATGGTCACTCGCATCAGGTAATTATTCTAATAGGTTTTCTTCTATAGTGATAACATCGCTCACTAGAAGTGCTGAAAAAATTGCAATGAAACTCAGAAAAATAGCTGCCAATATTTTGGAAGTGGCGACAGAAGATATAGAGTTAGTCGGTGGAGGAGCGCGTGTTGTTGGAATCCCTGACACAGCCATACCTATTGAACGCGTTGCCGCGGCAGCGCACTGGGATCCGGTAAGTATACCAACCGACTTGGAACCTGGTCTGAGTGACATAGCATACTATAACCCAGATGTGCTCGCATCACCNGACAAAGAAGACCGTGTCGCCTCTGCGCTAACTTTTGGTTATATTTTTGATCTTGCTGCTGTTGAGATTGATCCCGCTACCGGCCGCGTGACGGTTGATTGTTATGCATCAGTGCACGATGTTGGCCGGGTTCTTAATCCAATTATCGTTGAGGGGCAAATAAGGGGTGGTTTTGCTCACGGTTTTGGTGCGGCAATGTTTGAAGAATTGAGCTATGATGACAATGGTAATTTTCTGAGTGGTAGTTTTGCTGACTATCTGTGTCCAAATGCTAGTGACTTACCCCATCTAGAATTTGCCCATTATCGGACGGATACGCCTACAAACCCTTTGGGTTCNAAAGGAATGGGAGATGGTTCGTCAATGCTGACGCCGGTAGTTATGGCAAATGCTGTAGCCGACGCGTTGGGGTGCGAACAAATTGATCTCCCACTAACCCTGAACAAAGTTTGGAAGTTGNTTCAAGAAAGAAAAATAAAATGAAGCCTGCCGCCTTTGATTATTATTGTCCGGATACGGTTGAAGAAACGGTCAACTTGCTTTCTGAATATGGGGATGATTCATTATTATTGGCTGGTGGACTCTCCTTAGGTGCGATGTTGAACATGCGTATAGCTCGCCCATCGGTTCTCATAGATATAAATAAAGTAAAACATTTGGATAATATTACTAAAACGGATGGTCACTTGAAGATAGGTGCTTTGGTGCGTCAGGGACATTTGACTTCTTCTAAAGAATGCTCGGTTTTTATCCCATTGTTAGCTGAGGGAATGAAACATCTAGGGCATTATCAGACACGAAGCCGTGGTACCATAGGTGGCTCTGTCGCTCATGCTGATCCTAGTGCAGAGATTCCTTTATGTGCCGTCACATTGGGTGGAGAGGTAGAGCTTATGTCGTCTAGAGGTAAAAGAACGGTTGCTGCCAATGATTTCTTTGTAGGCGCTTTAGAGACATTGAGAGCAGAGGATGAATTAGTGACTGGCGTCAATTTTCCAATATATGAAGGTAAATATGGTGTAGCATTCGACGAGATCAGCGAACGGAAAGGCGACTTTGCGATCGTCGCTGCGGCNGCGTGTATAGCTGTTAAGGATGAACAAGTCCAAATAAAGATTGGGCTAGGTGGTGTAGAAGATAGACCGCGATATTTAGAATTTAATGATAGAAAAATAGAGNATAAAAACATTTNNGAGAATATTGACNACTTTATAAGTGAGTTAGTGCCGCTTGAAGATAGGCGTGCATCCGGAGCGTTTCGTCAGCAATTAGCCGGTCACTTAAGCAGAAAAGTTTTTAAAATTGCTATGGAGAATTGTGACTTTGAGGCAAGTTAATAAAGATCAACGAGTTCGTGTTAGTTGTACTGTAAATGGTGTTAANCGCCTTGGTTATGCAGAGCCACGAACCTTATTGAGTGATTTCTTGCGACATGAATTAGGTCTCTATGGAACACATGTGGGCTGTGAGCATGGTGTATGTGGGGCATGTACGATTATCATGGATGGATTGCTTGCTCGGTCGTGCTCTACTTTAGCAGTTCAAACGGAAGGTTCGGAGATCACGACGGTTGAAGGATTGTCGGAGGACGTAAATTTAGATTTGCTTCGTGAGTTGTTTTCAAAAAATGGAGCTCTGCAGTGTGGGTTTTGTTCAGCTGGCATCTTGGCTTCGACTAAGCATTTTCTAAACCAACATCCAAACCCAACAGAAGATGAAATTAAAGATATGTTAACAGGCCATATATGCAGATGTACTGGATATGCAGGCATGGTGAAAGCAATACAAGAGTTTGTAGACTGGTCTCCGGAGAGGGCCAAGAAATGACGCTGATAAATATGTTGTCGTCGTCGTCAGAAAGAAATCCATCTGCCCCAGCAATCGTCATGGGTGACCTAAAATTGTCGTATTCGGATTGGTTCCATCAAATTAAAATCATTGCTGGCGCTATTAACGAATTGGGTCTTGAACCAGGAGACCATTTGCTAACAATTTTATCCAATCGTTATGAGATGGCGACCTTGTATTGGGCAAGTCAGATGCTGGGTCTGATTTTTACGCCGTTTAATTGGCGTGCGTCGGCCGCTGAAATTGCTTACGTTCTTGAGGACGCAGAGGCTNANCTTGTTGTTTGTGAAGCGCGGTCAGAAGCAGCTTTNANAAAAGCTCTANATAGTTTTCCACTGGCTCCGGAGAGAGTNGTAAATCTTGACAGCAATTNATTAGGTCAAAATTTTAATAATCTTTTAGGTGCAAAGCCGTTCGATGGGCCTTGGCCAAAAGATAGTAAGGCGATCTGTTTGATGCTTTATACTTCCGGAACAACGGGCCGGCCCAAGGGCGTTCCAAGATCGCACGAAGTGGAAATCTTTGCTTCTGTGAATTGCATTGCACAGCTCCATTATAAATATAATGATAGTAACTTGGGTGTGATGCCATTATTTCATACTATGGGAATCCGGACGCTTTTGATGTCTGCATTTCTAGACAGCGCATTCGTTTGTTTGCCCACCTATGATACAAAAAAACTTGTTGAATTAGTTGATTCTGAAAAAATTAATAACTTATTTTTAGTTCCAACGATGTTTCATGATTTGGTACACTCAAACCTTGCGGAGTTTAATTTGTCTTCCGTCAAAAATATTGCCTATGCCGGAATGTCAATGACAACAAATCTTGTTTTGAAATGCTCTGAACTTTTCCCAAAAGCGGAGTTTAGTAATTTTTATGGGTCTTCAGAAATTTACACCTTTGCAGTACGAAATAATCTGGCAGAGAACCCAGGATCTGCTGGTCTGGCAGGTATAGGACAAACGCTTAAAATAGTGAAGGCAGACCCTGACAGTCTCATTCAACCGAATGAAGAAGTACCAAGTGGTGAAACAGGAGAAATTATTGCTAGTATGGCATCGCTAGATGCCTTTTCTGGATATTGGAAGCGTCCAGATGCTGATGAGAAAGCCATACGTAATGGCTGGTATTTTACCGGTGACCTTGGAAAATTTGACCAAACGGGCGAGATATACGTGCTCGGGCGGGTTGACGATATGATTATATCCGGAGGCGAAAATATTTATGCAGAAGAAGTAGAGGATGTACTAGCAAAATCACCTGATGTGCGTGGTGTTGCTGTTATAGGAATGCCGGATAGTCGGTGGGGCGAAAAAGTAACTGCTTTTATTGAGCCGGAAACGGATAACGCGTCAGAGAAGCAGTTAGATGATTTTTGTTTAACAAGTAATTTGGCTCGATTTAAGCGGCCGAGAGCATATGCGTTTATTGAAAAAATTCCAAGGTCGGCGTCCGGTAAATTAATGCGAAGACATCTCAGAACCGGGAATTACAAATTATTGGATGGTTATCAACACAGTATATAAAGGAAAACTCATGGAAAGAGATTATGCTCAGAGGCGCGGCGACATTTTGCGCGATTTAGATGGACTACGTGTTGAGGTTGATGAAAAAAATAGAATAGGTTATCTCATATTAGACAGGCCACCCTTGAATATTGTTTCATTTAAGGGAAGAGCACAAATTAGAGCCATTATTGAGGCTTTTGATGAAGATGATGACGTTGGCGTTGTGGTGATAAAGGGAGCGAACGGTGTTTTTACATCTGGTGGTGATGTAAAGCGGTTCCCAGATATTCCCAAAAATAAGATGTCAGACCTGGCCGATAATATAGGAGCGCCCGAGAGGTGTTCTAAGCCAGTTATCGCTGCAATTGAAAAATATGCTTTTGGTGTTGGCTTTGAATTGAGCTTAGCTTGTGACTTTCGCTTTGCTACCAGTGGATCGTTGGTTGGATTGCCTGAATCAGCGATCGGCCAGATGCCCGGTTCGGGGGGGAGTGCGCGAGTTGTAAGACTTATTGGTATGACNCGGGCAAAAGATATTGTGATGTTGGGAAAAAGAGTTCCNGCACAAGAAGCAAAAGATATTGGGCTTATTACCGATGTTGCTGATAATGAAAATGCACTCGAAGAATTAGTTGTTGATTATGCTGCGAAATTGAATGCATTAGCACCGATATCACTAAGGTCGTTAAAACGGGTTCTCAACTCAACTTTAGATAGTCCACTCAACGTAGCTTTGGACCTAGAAGGACACTCTTACGAAAAACTTAGATGGACAGAAGATTACAACGAAGGCATTAAGGCTTTTAGCGAAAGAAGAAAACCTAGCTATAAGGGTCGATAAGTTAAATTATATTCTGATCATTATGCAGTGAAGCATTAACTTGGAAAGTAGGATTATAATGGCAAAAGATTACAAAGAAATTGCGGCAGACTTAACATCCTCAATGGGGAGACTTCAGAAAGGGATCCCCGATACAATGAAGGGGTTTGCCGCTATGGGGGCTGCTGCAAAGGCATCCGGCGCTCTTGATGCCAAAACAAAGGAGCTGATCGCCATTGCTATTGCCGTTGCAGTAAGGTGCGATGGTTGCATAGCTGCGCACACTAAAGCAGCAGAAAAATACGGTGTTGATAGAGAAGAGATTTTGGAAACGTTAAGTATGGCAGTCTATATGGGAGGNGGTCCTTCTGTAGTTTACGCGTCTCAAGCTCTTGATTCCTTTGATGCGTTCTCCACTCAATCGGATTAANTTATATAACGAATGTCTGGTGCTAGGGTTTTGGGCCAGTGTCTCCTAATGGCTTATTGTCCTCGACTCTCTTGTATGCGAACCGCGATAAGTCGAAGCTTTTAGCCTCCCCGTGGTTAATTTGCTCGGATAGTGCCAGGGATATTGCCGGTGCATGTTGCAACCCATGCCCCGAAAANCCAGCCGCTAAAATAAAATTGGATAGGCCATTTTCCCATGGGCCCAGTATTGGGTTCCCATCCAATAAGCACTGGTCATAGTGACCCACCCACCCGCCTTTATACTTAATTGTTTCGAAGAAGGGGCTGCGACTAGCCATAAGGTGCCAGAGCTCATTTTCAAATTCGCGGTAGTCCAGCTCCCAATTAAATCCTGTCTTTCCGCCGACAGCGGTTTTGCCAGCTATAAAACCAGCCCCATCAGGTCGAACACTCAATCCGTTATGATCTCTTATAGCGGGGAACTTCTCTATTTCTTTTTCCATATTGAAATAAAATGTTTGCCTTCTGACAGGCTCTATAGGGACCTTCATACCAACCATCTTGCAAATGTCAGGAGCCCAGCAGTTTGCTGCATTTATTATGATATCTACTGGTATGAAAGTGCCTGACTCAAGTTTTACACTATTCACCCGACGATGATCGTGATTGATGTCTATGACCCGATCTTTTTTATATTCGACACCCAAGTCGATGGCTGCCCGTTTAAAGCCACGCAAGGCGGAATAAGGATCTATTCGACTATCTGAAGGAGAATAAAGTCCGACGTCAATATCCTTGAAATTAAATGATGGTAAAAGTGNTTCTAGACTTCTCNTATCCATAAGTTTNATGTCGGCGCCGCCTTCAGAGAGCATTCTATAGTTCTCTTCAAAAGCTTTAACGGTATTTCCAGTTCCCAGGAAAAGGTAGCCACATTCGTGGAAATTCAGGTCAACAAAGTCCTCTTGAATATTAAGTTCGCGTGCGAAGTTTTTAAAAACATACCGTCCGTAGAGAGACATTTTTAAATTCTCAATCAAACCTTGCACAAATCGGATGCCGCCTATTGCTCTTGGTGTTGCAGCAAATTCGTATGTCGGGTCAGGCTCAATAACGATCAACTCGCTTGTTAAACCAGACTTAGCGAGATTCCAAGCAATACTGGAGCCTATAATTCCGCCGCCAATTATTGCAATTTTACTCACGAAACTTCTTTGTCAGCTTTGGTATNNAAGACGGGGAAAATATTCGTCTCGCAATGCTAAGAACTAGGTGGTTGTGGGTTGTTGGCCGGATTACTGTCTATCAGTTTTACCTCGTCTATTGTGCCGTTCTCGGCAAGCGGTAGTAATTGGGAATAGATTTTATCGGCGAGTACTTTCTCATAAACTTGGTCATTGTTTCGATAGAAGGCGAAAGATTTAAGGTGCTTTTCTTTTTTTTCGGGGTTTTCTATGGTTTGTTTTGTCCAGTTATAAAGTGGATAATCCTCCACTCCATTTTTCTCGGCTTCGTTGCAATAGCCTACAAAAGCATCATATGTGCAAACTAACTGTGTNCCATGTTTTTCTGCCAAGCTATTCAATAATTTAGCAGCGCTAGAAGATTTATCATGGCGCAGGTTAGATGAAGTCTCTTCGTCAACTCTTATCCTTATTTGATATAACCACTGGTCTGACATTAATTTTTGCCCTCTTAATTATTTAAGGTTTTTTCTCTATCCGATTGAGTTACACATAAGCTATTTTTTTTCTTTTGCTAGCTCGTAGAATTTAATTTGCCTTATAGTAACAAGCAAGGGGCTGGCCCCTCTATTAAAACAATGAATTTCTAAAACAATGAATTTCGCACGGAGCGATAAAATGTCGGATTCTTTTTCTAGTGATGCAATTATAATAGGAGGTGGATTGCATGGTACATCGACAGCTCTTTATCTTAGAAAAATGGGGTTGTCTGTGAATGTCATAGAGAAGCATTTCCCAGGACGATTTGCCTCTGGGATGAATGCAGGGGGTGTCAGGCGTTTGGGCAGAGATCTAGCTGAAATTCCATTGTCGGATGCGGCTATGAAAATCTGGCATAGCATTGAAAATTTTATTGGAGATGACTGCGGTTTCCATAAAGTAGGTCAAGTAAAGATTGCTGAAAATGAGGCGGAGATGCGCGAGTTAGAAGCCAGAGTCAATAGTGTTAAGGCACAAGGTTTTTTGCATGAAGAACTAATCGGCAACAATGAACTTCGTGATTTGATCCCTGTGGTTTCCCAAAATTGTGTAGGAGGAATTGTTTGCCGGGACGATGGTGCTGCCAACCCAATGAAGACCACTAAAGCCTTTTGGCGCAGGGCTGTTGAGGAAAACGTGAACTACTATTTGGGTGAAAAAGTAACTGAAATTAAAAAAAGTAAGAACATTTGGAAAGTAAGAGCGGGATTTGATACGTTCAGTTCCCCCATTCTCATAAATTGTGCGGGTGCATGGGGTGACGTGATTGCTTCCATGATGGGAGATTATGCGCCATTAAAAGCAGAGGCGCTAACTATGATAGTCACTCAAAGGTTACCTGAGTTTATACAGCCTGTCGTTGGCTTAACAAGCGGTGGATTATCTTTTAAACAGAGCCCAGAGGGCACTTTACTTATTGGGGGTAGTCATCAAGGTAAGCCGAATAGAGATTTAGAAACGGCAGAACCTGACCCATTAACCCTATCGAATAGCGCAAAAATTGTAACTCGAGTATTTCCAAGTCTAACGAATGTTAATGTTGCGAGGGCGTGGTGCGGTTTAGAAGGTAAAATGCCCGATGACATTCCTGTCATTGGAAGAAGTATGACACAAGAATCGGGATACCACGCTTTTGGATTTTGCGGTCATGGTTTTCAGCTGAGCCCAATAGTCGGCAAACTACTGGCAGAATTAATTGTAGATGGTAAGCCAAGTATTCCGCTGGATGCCTTTTCCATTTCCCGCTTTGGTGGAGAGCAAAATCATTACATCAATTGAGCCATGGCCCAAGGTTGGAGAATCATTNAATTCTGAAAAAGAACTTTTTACTTTTAAAGTAAATTGGCATCCTCTAAGTAAACTCACCCAAGGCGGCAATCAAAACTGAAAAAGGTTGACAATGGGCCTCCTCATTACGTGCACGCTGGTTACTACGCTTTATGCAACCACAATGACAATTGCTAATGTGTCTCTGCCGCAAATTCAGGGTGCCCTTTCTGCAGGACCAGATCAAGTTGCTTGGGTTGTAACAGCAAATTTGATTGCTACTGCAGTAACCATTCCTTTAGCTGGTTGGATGTCTAATAGGTTTGGGCGTCGAAGAGTCATGGCAATTGGCGTGGCAGGCTTCGCCGTTTCTACTTTGTTGTGTGGCTTGTCATCCTCTCTCGAGGCTCTGATTTTTTGGCGGGTCCTGCAGTCTGGTTTCTGTTCTCCTTTGGCAGCTGTCGCNCAATCTGTAGTAATCGACGAATTTCCCGGTGAACAGCGTCCTCGTGCTGTGGCGATATTTATGATGGGGGTGGGAATTGCGCCTACGATTGCCCCGCTTCTAGGCGGCTATGTCTGTGAAACACTCTCCTGGTCATGGGTTTTTTACATCATGCTACCAATAGCAATATTAGCATTTTTTGGACTATTCATCTTTGTAAGACCAGACCCTCCTCGTGCAGAAAGAGCGGAGCTTGACTGGATTGGTTTCTTAAGTTTAGTCGTAATGATTTCTTCTATTCAATTAGTGCTGGATCGAGGGGAAAGAGAAGAGTGGCTGAGCTCCCTGCAAATTGTATTTGGTTGTTTTTGTGCCGTAGTATCAGGTTGGATCTTTTTTTCTCATAGTTTGACAAAAGAACGTCCCTTAATTGACTTAAGATTATTTACGGAGCGGAATTTTGTACTGGGCATTTTCATACACGGAATATTTGGGATGCTCTTTATAACGCCCATGGTCTTGATGCCCTCCTTATTACAACAACTACAGGACGTACCAGAATTTGAAGCGGGGTCCCTTATCGCTATAAGGGGATTTGCGACCACGATTTCTATGCTGATGATGGTTTGGGGAGCCAGCAAATGGGACCCGCGGCTCCTTCTGTTATTTGGTTTTGGAACACACACATATGCAGGTTTGACGATGGCAGGATTCGATATGAATACTTCATTCCTAGAAGTATCCTGGGTCATGTTTGCTCAAGGCTTTGGAGTAGGCTGTCTTTGGGTGCCCATGACACTCGTCACATTCTCTAATTTGGCACTGGACCGCTCGGCAGAGGGAGCGATGATGTGGAACCTCGTTAGGAGTATTACGTCTAGTTTTTATATTTCCCTAAGCTTTATCGTTATATTTCACACTCAAAAAATGAGCTACAGTGAGTTAACTCAATGGATAATACCGTTTGATAATCGTTTTGAATTTGGTCTAACACAGAGTTTCTGGAATATAAATGAATTCTCAAGTCTTATGCAGATTTCGAACGAAGTAACCAGGCAGGCAGCTAATATCGGCTATATAAATGTATTTCACTTATTTTTATGGGCTTCCATTTTGGCATACCCATTAATCTTAATGATTTCTTGGCCACCAAGAGGTGATAAGAGCCAATAAACGCAGGATTATTTTTTAATTAGTTGTTATGCTTTATTATTTTTGAATGGCTTTTTTCTGTTGGGATAGCAAGTCGTGCAGATGTCACAAACCCGGCCGTCACAACCTCGGGCAGTACAATATTCTCTTCCATAAAAAATAATTTGAAGATGTAGTTTATTCCAGGTCTCGGGGGGAAAGAGCCTTTTTAAGTCTTTTTCCGTTTGTGTAACATTCTTGCCCTTCGTAAGCCCCCAACGTTGAGCGAGGCGGTGTATGTGCGTATCTACCGGAAAGGCAGGATGTCCGAAACCTTGGGACATAACTACACTTGCTGTTTTGTGCCCGACGCCGGGTAGCATCTCTAACTCTAATAAGTTTTCAGGAACTTCCCCATCATATTTTTCTACAAGGATACGCGATAGTTCTGAAATTGCTGCTGACTTCTTTGGAGCTAGGCCACAAGGACGAATAATCTTGTAAATTTGCTCTGTAGGAACCTTCAGCATCGCATGTGCGTCAGACGCAATAGNAAATAAATTTGGTGTAACTTCATTGACCCGCTTATCCGTACACTGCGCGCTGAGTAATACGGCAACCAAAAGTTGGAAGGAACTTTGATGTTCAAGAGGGATAGGCGGGTTAGGGTAAAGTTCATTCAATCTTTGTTGGATGAACTTTGCCCTTTCACTTTTCAACATAGGCTATAGTTCCTTGTGCAAAAAAATATGCAAGCCTAAACTATATGCAATTTATTTGTTAACTCATCAAGATATAGAAATAGTCATGTAGGNAAGGGCGGTAATATAATTATGACGGATATAAATGAAACAGCTCCACGACCAGGTAAAACTATTTACGGGGCNTCGNTAGGTATATTGTCACTCGATACAAAGTTCCCTAGGATTCATGGTGACATAGGGAATGCTGAAACATGGCCGTTTCCCGTCCTTTATAAAATTGTAGAGGGTGCCAGTCCTGATATGGTAGTCAGGAAGGGCGCTCGAGGTTTAAAAGAATATTTTATGCAAGCGGCAAAAGACTTGGTCTCCATGGGAGCTGANGGTATTGGAACGACCTGTGGTTTTTTATCGCTGTTCCAAGATGANATCGCTGAAGCGGCGGGTGTCCCCGTCGCAAGTTCATCGCTTATGCAAATACCATGGGTTCAAAGTACATTGCCGCCAGGAAAACGAGTTGGGGTAATTACTATTTCTAAAGAAAGTGTTACCCCCGAACATTTAGAGTCTGTTGGCGTACCTTTAGATATTCCATTAGTTGGTACAGAAAATGGCAAAACCTTTACGGCAAGTGTGCTTGACGACGGCGATTCAATGAATGTTGAATTAGCTAGAGAGGATCTTGTTTCTGCNGCAAATGAATTAGTGGGGGAGTATCCTGAGGTAGGTGCGGTTGTTCTTGAATGTACTAATATGGGCCCCTTCAGCAAAGATATTAATTTAGCGCTTGGGTTACCCGTTTATGACGTGATCTCCTATCTAACCTGGTTCCATGCGGGTCTTCGGCCCCAGAGGTATCGTGTTTGATTTATTCGATGGAAACAAAGTTTGAAGAAAACTATAGTNGATTCNGGNTAAGTATTATGGAAGTAGATGATGAAAAATGTTGACGTTGATGTTGTAGTGGTCGGTGCTGGCTTCTCTGGTCTCTACTTATTATATCGTTTNAGGAAAGCNGGTTTTTCGACGNGNGTCTTTGAACGTGGTGGGGATGTTGGCGGAACCTGGTATTGGAACAGATACCCAGGAGCACGATGTGANGTGGAAAGTTTGCAATATTCNTATTCGTTTGACGAACAACTTCAGCAGGATTGGCACTGGCCCGAAAAGTTCTCTGCGCAGCCGGATATTCTCGCTTATGCTAATCACGTTGCCGATAGATTTAATTTAAAAAAGGACATCGAATTTAATATAGAAGTTAAGGCGAGTTGGTTCGATGAAAACTTGAAAACGTGGAAGATTACTACGAATACTGGAGAAGAAATCAATGCTCAGTATTTTATTATGGCAACGGGCTGTATATCGACTACTCAAATACCCAATATTAAAGGCCTGTCTGATTACGNTGGTAACACCTTTCACACTGGGGATTGGCCCCACGAGGANGTCGATTTTTCAGGACAGAGNATAGCAGTCATTGGNACTGGTTCTTCCGGGATACAGTCAATTCCAGTACTGGCAAAGCAAGCAAAAAAACTCACTGTTTTCCAAAGAACCCCAAATTACTCTATACCGTCACAAAACGAACCAATGACAAAAAAATACGAGCGNTCNTGGAAAGATGTGTACTCCGAACGAAGAAAGGAAATGAGATATTCTGTTCACGGAAGCCTGAAAGATCTCAACGACGTCCCAGCCCTTTCAGTTGACGAAGATCAGCGCCAAGAACTTTATACAAAACGTTGGGCCATCGGCGGAACAGGATTTCTTGGCTCTTTTAATGATTTGCTCACAAATGCAGACGCAAATTATACGGCAGCCGAATATGTACGGCAGCAGATAAAGAGGGTTGTGAAAGACAAAGAGACAGCCGAAATTTTATGTCCTAGAAGTTATCCAATCGGAACAAAACGGATTTGTATAGATACTGGATATTTTGAAACGTACAATCGTGAAAATGTGAAACTTGTTGATATAAGTAAGAAACCTATCCAACGACTGGTGACAGATGGGATAATTGTTGATGATCAACTCTATNCTTTTGATAGTATAATTTTTGCCACAGGTTTCGATGCGATGACGGGTAGTATATTTAATGTTGATATAAAAGGTCGCGACGGCTTAGCGCTCAAGGAAAAGTGGAACGCTGGACCAAAAACATATCTTGGTTTGATGTCGGCCTCTTTTCCAAACCTATTTATGATTACTGGACCAGGCAGCCCCTCAGTAAAAAGCAATATGATTATGTCTATCGAACAACATGTTGACCTTGTGATTGAAACACTGCTTTCAATGCGAAGGAAAGGGTTGTCGGTCGTTGAACCAGAATTAGAAGCTGAAAATAAATGGGTGGATCATGTGCAGGAGGTNGCTAACAAGACGTTATTCCCCCAAGCCAATTCCTGGTATATGGGCGCCAATATTCCCGGAAAACCGAGATTATTCATGCCTTATATTGGCGGCGTTGGGGCATATCGCGAAATCTGCGAAGAAATAGTCGCAAATAATTACAGAGGGTTTAAGTTTGAAAAGTCTAAGCAAGCTATCGCGGCCGAATAATGAATTATGACATCTCAGACTATCGATTTTTCCTAAACAAGTTCTAGTAACTTAATTTTATTTTAATGAGAGCTAACAAATGAAACTTTTTGATTTTGGGCCTGCGGCAAATGCTCAGCGTGTTCAAGTCTTTATCAGAGAAAAAGGTATTGAAATACCAACTGAACAACTGAATGTTCGGGAAGGGAAACAGTTTTTAGAGCCTTTTACATCTATGAATCCATTCCACTGCGTACCATTCTTGGAGTTGGACGATGGAACTGTTATCTCTGAATCTATTTCGATATGTCGGTATTTGGAAGAGATTTACCCTAACCCTGCGCTGTTTGGAACGACAGCTGAAACTCGGGCCATAATCGATATGTGGTTGCGGCGATTTGAGTTAGATGGCTTCTTACCCATGCTTCATGCTGTTCGTAACCACCTAGAAAATTTCAAAGGCCGAGTAATTCCGGGAACAAGGACGGATCTTCCTCAGGTCCCAGAAATGGTCACCAGAGGGATAGAAATGGGAAAAATGTTTTTAGAACGAGTTGAACCGCATATGGCAGAAAATGAGTTTGTTGCGGGTTCTCGTTTTAGTGTTGCAGATATTACAGCTTTTTTTACGATTAAATTAACAACGCCTCTCAAGATAGACATAAACGCATCTTATCCCGGGGTTGCTGCTTGGATGGATCGGATGTCCAAGCGAGAGGCTTTTAATATCTAGTTGAATTTTTCTTGTTTCGCTGAGCATCCNTTCATTGAGAAATAATCAATTCGTTTTATTGGAGTAGTTTATGAATAAGCCATTTGTAACCACAGTTGTAGGTTCAATGCCAAAGCCGAGCTGGCTGATGGAACAAATACCACTTAATGCTGAAGGTAAGCAGGTGCACGGTAAGGGAGCAGAGTGGCAGTTTTCAGGTGATGTATTGGAAAAAGCACTGGATGACGCTACACGACTCACACTTCACGACCAAGAAAATGCNGGTATTGAAATTNTAAGTGATGGCGAACAGAGAAGAAAATCATACCTTACTCATATTACATCCCAGTTGGAGGGGTTTGACTATCAAACACTGACAAAAAAATGGACCCGAAACAATCGTCGGCTCGCGGAAGTTGGGCGTTGTATAGGACCCATTAAACGAAACGCCTCAATCCTTCGATCTGAGTTGAGTTTCATTCTCAGAGAAACNACATTGCCTGTNAAANTTACATTGCCCGGNCCTATGACCGTGGCTGACTCAACGGCGGACGAATTCTATCACAATGAAGAGCAGTTAGCTATGGATGTGGCAGTGGCCTTAAATNAAGAAGCACTTGAGTTAGAACAACAAGGCGCTGCAGTAATACAGTTTGATGAACCTGTTTTCAGTAGATATCCAGAAAAAGTGGTAAGTTGGGGTATAAAAGCTTTAGATAGATGTTTGGAAGGCCTAAGCACAGCCAAATCAGCTGCACATATTTGTTACAGTTATCCCATGCCAGGTGTCCCAAGGCCGATTGTAGATAGCTACCCTGTGATTTTGGAAGCACTTGAGAGCTCAAAGGTCGATGAACTNGCGCTTGAATTTGAAGCTTCAAAATTGGACCCAAGTTTATTACGGAGATGTCCGTCAAAAACGGTGTTGTTTGGATGTATCGATAATGGAACTAACGAAATCGAAAATCCACGGGATATTGCTAACAAGCTCCTCACAGCAGCAGAGCATTTACCTCCAACACAAATACAAGCTGCGCCAGATTGCGGACTTGTGCCGTTACCTTTAGACATAGCGAGGCTGAAACTTAAAGCTATGGTTGAGGGAGCAAAATTAGCTAGACAAGAATTCGGGAAATAAATAAGTCTTTGAAAGTCTAAAAAGGTTTAGGGAGCGGTTGATGTCTTTAAATAGTGGCAAGCGATGGCTAACTTTTGATTGTTATGACACGCTCGTCCGATATACCGAGAGTAAGTTTGCTGCAATGACAGACTTAATTTCAGCGAAGGGGGGCACGAAAGATCTAGTGGAAAGCGCCTGGTCAGTCTTTCAGTCGTCAGAGCGGCGCTTGCAGACGGAGGATTTTTTGCCATTAAACCAAGTGCTTAAAAAAAGTCTCAAATTTGCGTTAAATAAAATAGGTTTGGACTCGACATCTTCAGATGAAGATAAAATGTTGTCAGCGGTGAAGGACGCCGATCCATTCCCTGAAGTAAGTCAGGTGTTATCAGAATTAAAGCAAGATTATAAAATAGCTATCTTATCTAATTCAGAGCCGGATATCATTAGGTTCAATATTGCAAAAATTGGCGTAGCCTTTGATGAAGTTGTTTTGGCATCTGAAGCTAAATGCTATAAACCGTCAGCGGGGATGTTTAACGAACTAATTAAACGCCTAAACGAATACCCAAAAAATATAACTCACATTGCCCAGAGTTTTTATCATGATATGCGCACGGCAAAAGATTTAGGTTTTGGTCGCCGTATCTGGATTAATCGATATAAAAAACAGGGAGATCTTTCTTATAAACCCGATGCAGAAATATCAGATATGAGGGGGCTTAACGAGCACTTATGAGTTTTCGTTAGACTGCTAACTTAAATTTGGAAGTCGCTCAAAAAGCAGCCGGAAGAAGCCATTTGCATCAGCCTCGTTGATTACTGTTGCGTTTGCCTTGCGACCAGTGACTCCCCACCAGTCGACAACTGTTGCACCACGCGTAAGGTAGGAATTAACTTCTATTTCAACATTGCAGGCTTTACCAGAAAATAGACTTGGCGCTATCAGCCAAGCGATTACTGTTGGGTCATGTAATGGTGCGCCATCCTCGCCATATTTCTTCGAGTTATATCTTCCATAAAATGATAACATGTTGGCGAGCGCTATAGACGCAGAATTATTTACAGCTTTGATGCATTCTATGCGTTTTTTATTGGCGAGCACTTTATGAGTTACATCTAGCGGGAACATTGTGATGGGAACTCCGCTTTTGAATACAATCTCTGCGGCTTCTGGGTCGGCAAATATATTGAATTCGGCGGAAGGCGTGACGTTCCCTTGTATAAAGTATCCGCCACCCATCATAACTATCTCAGTTATCCGAGTTTTTATGCTGGGTTTTTTCGTTAAAGCTAATGCGACATTAGTCAACGGGCCTATTGGGCACAATGTTATGCTATTGGGAGGATGATCTTCTATTGTGTCTATAAGAAAGTCGATTCCATCTTTTTCTTGCAAAGGAGTTACGGGATTGAAAACATCTATTCCATCGAGACCACTATCCCCATGCGCGTGTTCGGCAGTAACTTGCGGGCCATTAAGTGGCTTTTTAGCGCCGGCGTAAACTTTTGTTTCCGGTTTTCCAGCTAAGTCACAGATCATGCGAGCATTTCTACACGTTAGATCTAATGGAACGTTCCCCGCTACGACGGTTAGGCCAACAACTTCCAGTTCATCGCTTGCAAGTGCCAACATGATTGCAACTGCATCATCTTGTCCGGGGTCAGTATCAATAATAATCTTCTTTTTCATATAACAAACATATCTTTGCGACAAAACGAGGGGGTGTATTTCAGATCTAAACTAAAAAATATTTACCTAATCGTGTTAAATTAAGTCCTGTCAATTAATCCATCTATATTCGCTTTGTCTGTNCCCTTAAGATAAATCCCACCTTGTATATCTGCTATTTCTTTATGTATTCGCAAAGCTTCTGGAGCCATTGTTGATGAAGGGATTGGCTCGTATTCAAAGTTCTTATAATCATCTCGCCCTCGAACTANTGTTGCAAAGTCGCGGTCGGTCCGGGTCTGCTTTGCCTTCGGTGTAATGTAACGTAGCGCTAATGCAACTCGGCGATTNTCTGTTACATTAGCCGGAGACGCATGCCACATAAATAGATGGTGAATAGATGCTTGTCCCGGTTCCATTTCCACCCATACTGCTTTTTCTTCATTTATTTTTTCAGAAATAGTTTGTCCTCTGGTGAGCATATTTTTCTCTCCCCAGGTATCGTGATGGGCAACTGTACCAGTAGTTTGGCTTCCAGGAAGCATTTGCATACACCCGTTGGCTCGAGTTACGGGTGTCAATGCTATCCAAACTGTTAAAATGTTATCGGTTTCGAGCCCCCAGTGAGCCGAGTCCTGATGCCAAGAAATAAATTTTTGATCGCCAGGTTCTTTTGGATATAAGTGGCTTGTCCAAACCATAATNTCCGGACCAATTAAGTCCTCTACTATGTCTAAAATACCGTCATTTCGCATTAACTCATTTATCCATGGGAAAACTAAATGGCATTTATACCGGAATTGATCCTTTACGGGGCCACCGGTAGCAGCTTCNTAATTTTCAAGTAGAGCTAGATACTCNGATGCTTTTGAAGGCGTCATTATAGTCTTTGGAAATAATAGACCGTCTTTACGGTAGCGCGATATTTCTTCTTTTGTGAGCGTTAGGGACATTCCAGTCTCCCCCGTGTTGTATGCTGTAAATTAAGTGATCGAAGTTTAAAAAATTTGAATAAGCTGTTCTATCCAACGACATTATTGACGCGCTTTCAGTCTAGAATAACTAATATTTTGAGTAATAATAAAATACTACCCAGGCGTTAAATAATTATTATGGTGATTGAAATCTGCATTGTTGAAGGGTTAAAAAGGAAGAAGTTACTAACTTATAAACAACGATATAAATAACCAAGGTTTCTCGAATAGAATCAATTGTCCACAAGCATTTTATTTTGTCATTTGGTTATAACGATGACTCTTTTTTGAGCTACAAATAACAAAGTAAATATNAAGATTGGTAGTACCTGTGAAAGATAATGCAAAACGTCTCGTTTTTTTTGAAGACTGGATGGATACATCCGCAGCAATGAAAGTATTCGAAACTGTAGATGATATTCAAGTGCAGAAGCTTCATTACGACGCAAGGCCTGAAGAGAATGATGTTGCGATGTCCCGAACACACGGATATCAGGTTCAGCCAAGAACGGAACTTCAAATTCCTTGGTTCCCCGACAGCGATTTGATTGAAAGAGCACCAAATTTAGTCGCTGTTTCTTCAGCAGGTGCTGGTTTCGACTATATTGACGTTGCTGCGCTAACTAAGGCAGGAATTGCTGTGGTCAATCAAACAGGAACAAATAAAGAGTCTGTCGCTGAGCATGCACTAGGAATGATGTTAACTGTTTCGAAGAANATGATACAGGCTGATCGACGAATTAGAAGAGAGCACAATGTTGATCGTTGGGAATTGATCGGCACAGAAATGTTAGGTAAGAAATTGGGAGTAGTTGGCATTGGTCAGATAGGCAGTCGGACCGCCGAATTGTGTAAATTAGCTTTTAAAATGGATATTGTTGCCTATGACCCATACCTCACCGAGGAAGAAATAAATCAGCGCGGCGCTAAAAAAGTTGATTTTAANACTTTATTGGCAGAGTCNGATTTTATAACCGTGCATTGCCCTAGAACCGATGAAACACTGGGGATGTTTGGCGCTAAAGAATTCAAAGCTATGAAGAACAATGCGGTATTTGTAATAACTGCACGTGGAGGTATCGTGAACGAACCCGAACTTGCTATCGCACTTGCGAACAATGACATTCTTGGTGCAGGGGTGGACGTGTTTTGGGAAGAACCGACGAGTCCAGACAATTGCTTAATGGGACTCGATAATATTCTTGTCACTCCCCATCATGCCGGCATAACGATCGAAGCAAATAAAAATATGGCTGTGGGGGCAGCCGAGCAATGGATTACNTTGCTTAGNGGNGGTGTTCCACCTAGGCTAGTNAATCCAGATGTTTGGCCGGATTACCAAGATAGGTTTGAAGGAATTATGGGGTTTCGACCTTCCGATTTATAGTAAAGCTTAATATCTAAACTCGCGACTGGCATAAAATTCTAATAACTTAAGAAATGTCTTATGAGTAAGCGCCTCGGATAGATCAAATGATTATCTCTTGCATGAAAACCTGTGCGTAATAGAGTTACTGCATCTGTTCAGCAATATAAATCGTGAAATAAACGAGAGTTTTAAGTGCTAGGTGAAAAATGGAAAATTGGGGTAGACGTTGGAGGTACCTTCACGGATTTTACTCTATTAAATAAGAATACCGGAGAGCTGAAATTTCATAAAGTTCCCTCTACACCGGAAGACCCTTCTCAAGCTGTTGATAGAGGATTATCAGAGCTTACTAAACTCTATGATGTAAATGCTTTTGAAATTGAATACTTTGGGCATGGTACGACCGTTGCATTAAATATGTTGCTTGAAAGGCGTGCACCTACAATTGGCTTGCTTACCACCAAGGGGTTTCGGGATGTCATCGAAATTGGTCGCCAAACCCGGCCACATCTTTACGATTATACGTTAAAGAGGCCGCCTCCGCTTGCTAGGCGGGTGGATAGAAAAGAAATCACTGAACGTATTACAGCAGATGGATCTATATTAACTCCTATTAATTTGGAAGAAGTCGAGTTTGCGGTATGCCAATTAAAAAATAGAGGTATCAAAGCGGTCGCTATTTGTTTTTTACACGGGTATCTAAATCCTGATCATGAAATTTTAGCTGGTGAGGTAGTGCGACGACTGATGCCAGATGCCTTTGTAAGCCTTTCATGCGAGGTGCTGCCAGAATTTAGAGAATATGAGAGAGCATCTACGACCGCAGTAAATGCCTATGTNGGTCNGAGAATGCAAGATTATTTAGGCCGTTTAGAACAAAAGCTTGTTCGAAATAACATTATGACCTCGCCGCATATCATGCACTCTAACGGGGGAATGTTGACTGTAAAGACCGCAGCCAAGTTGCCAGTCCGCACTTGCTTATCTGGTCCGGCAGCTGGAGTGGTAGGTGCGGCTACCATTGCTTCATCTGCGGGATATAATAATATTTTAGCATTTGATGTAGGCGGTACGAGTACCGATGTTTCACTAGTCTTAGGTGGCCAGCCGTTGTTTACATCCGAACGAACAGTGGCTGGATATCCTGTAANGTCGCCAGCANTTGATGTGTCAGCTATTGGTGCAGGAGGCGGCAGTATCGCTTGGATAGATGATGGTGGGGCATTGAAAGTAGGACCACATAGTGCTGGAGCGTCTCCGGGGCCCGTTGCTTATGGGTTGGGGGGTGAACATATCACTCTGACAGACGCAAATTTAATTTTAGGCCGTCTTAATCCTAGCACTTTACTTGCGGGTGATATCGCTTTGGATTTAGAAAAAGCCTATNTTGAAATGAAAAGACAGATCTCAACTCCCTTAGGTCTTAGTGTTGAGGCCGCGGCAACNGGTATTATTAAGATAGCCTCCTCAGGAATTGCGAGAGCTATTCGAGGAGTGGCCTCTGCTAAGGGAAATAGTCCATCAGAGTTTTCTCTTTTTGCCTATGGTGGGGCCGGACCTTTATGTGCGGCAGATGTGAATGAAGAAGTTGGTTGTCCAAGGATAATAATACCTCCNGCGCCTGGAACCTTATGNGCACGTGGNATNCTTTTATCCGATCTATCCTTCGATTTTGTNAGAAGCTTGCTTGTTCTTGCGGAGGTGGATGGGTGGGAGGTTGTAATGAATAATCTTGAAGCACTTAAGGAACAGGCCAACAAACTTTTTATTGGTGATGAAGTTTTACCGAATNCTAGGTCGTTCAAATATTATTTAGAGGCTCGTTATAAGGGCCAGAGTTATGAATTGCGTATTGCGTTGCCGGGCCAAATAAAATCTGATTCCTTAGTTGAATTTATTGTTGCTTTCCACGCNGAGCACAAAAAAGAGTTTGGTTATGAGCTAGTAGAAAGACCCATAGAAATTGTTAATCTCCGTTTAGAGGCGATGGGAAAAACCTCTAAACCGATTNCAGAAAAAGCAACGCAAAACAAAACTGAACTTAAAGTAAAAGAGATACGAGAAGTCTATTTTGGNAGTTCTTTTGGTTGGAAAGAAACGCCTNTATATGAGAGAGCTGACATTTCGCATCGGGCAAAAGTGACCGGNCCNGCTGTCATTGAGGAAATGAGTTCAACAACAATTCTGTCGCCTAATTATGAGGCTGCAGTAGATAGTGGCGCTAACCTTATTCTAATGGAACGTTCATTATGAGTTACGATGTCGAGCGCAATATTGATGCGATTGAAGTAGAAGTCTTTAGCAATCGCATATTAGCCATCATTGAAGAAATGGGTGCAAAGTTGGTTCGATCGTCTTTTTCCCCAAATATTAAAGAACGCCAAGATTGTTCAGTGGCACTTTTTGATGGAAAAGGTAGGGCGATCGGACAGGCAGCGCATATTCCAATTCATCTAGGATCTTTGAAAGGTGGTGTGAACGCCGTTCTTAGAGATTTTCATTTAAATGATATCGAGGAGGGAGACGCCTTTATATGTAACGATGCTTATTTGGCGGGTGGAACTCATCTGCCAGATATCTCAATTATAACACCAGTATTCTACGCAAATAAGTTAAGATTTTTCGTTGCATGCGTCGGTCATCACGCTGATGTTGGNGGNTCAGTGCCGGGTTCTATNAGTCCAAGTGCTGCTTCGATCTTTGAAGAAGGAATACGTATCCCCCCAATAAAAATTGTACGCCGAGGTATTTTACAGGAGGATATTATTCGCTTGGTCGTAAATAACACCCGTGAACCAGAGGATAGAAATTTAGACTTAAAAGTGCAGATTGCGACAAATGACTTCGGCGTAATACAGACAACAAAACTAATTGAAAAAATGGGCCTTGAAGCTATGGAAGTAGCCGTTGAGGATTTACTGATTTATACATCGCGGCGTCTAAAAAAACATCTTTTAGCGTTGAAGCAGGGAAGCAGTTCATTCACAACTTGGATGGATGATGATGGACTTGAGGGCCAAACACTTCCTTTGAAAGCAAATGTGAAAATAGAAAATGGTCATTTGTTAATAGATTTTTCAGGATCCGGTCCTCAGTCACGTGGAGCTTTCAATGTTATGACAACGGGCGTTGTTGCAACTGTATCCTATGCTGTAAAAGCACTTTTAGATCCGGACTTGCCTGCTAATGACGGACTATATTCTGTGATCCAGCTCAATATGCCGAGAGGTTCAATTCTTAATCCAGTTTACCCTGCAGCAGTTGGAGCCAGAACAACGACCTGTCAAAAATTGGCGGGCGCAATCTTTGGTGCGTTCGCACAGNTGTTAAAAGAGGAGCAGATTATGGCATCTAGTCATGATGTTTTGGCTGGAATGGTGTTTTCTGGATTATCAAAGCAGCGTGATAGNAGTTACGTCTACTTGGAAACTATAGCGGGAGGTAATGGAGCGCATTCTAAAATGGATGGAATGGATGGAGCTCATTGCCATATTACCAATTCCCTCAATATGCCAGTAGAGGCTGTGGAGCATGAATATCCATTAATGGTTGAGGAGTATTGTTTAATAAATGGATCCTCTGGTAGTGGGAGAATGCGCGGTGGNATGGGNGTCGCTCGCGAGGTNAGAGCTCTATCTGACGACACAACTTTTTCAGGGCGGGCAGATAGTTTCATTACTGCTGCGGAGGGCTATGATGGTGGGCTGCCTGGTAGCCATTGTCGTATCATTAGAAATTTTGGTTCCCAAAATGAAATAGTGATGGCNCCTAAGCAAAGACTTATTTCTTTAGCGGCTGGAGAAAGGATACGAATGGAGACACCCGGTGGCGGTGGGCTCGGAGATCCTTCGGGTCGTAGTATCGATGATTTAGCTGTCGATTTAGAAGACCAAAGGATTTCTNTAGCTAGAGCGAGGCTAGATTATGGCAACGAACTTACTGAAAAAGCTTTAAAAACGCTCAGCAAAAGTAATCCTGAATAGNACNTTTAGCTTAGATATTTTGGAAGGTTCCCCAAGAAAACGTCTACATCGTTTGCTGTTGTGAAAACGTGTGCGGATATGCGAACTCNATTATTATCTCCCCAGACTAATATTTCGTCTTCTGCTGCTCTTTCTACAAAGTGTTCAGGNTCATTAAAAGCGAAGGCAGCGTTGCCAGCTATTTCATTTGGAGCGGTCGGCGTAATCACTTCTAGTTGATTTGAATTTAAACCCTCTACTATTTTCTTGCACATCTCTCGGGCATGACTAGATATTTTTTCTATTCCAAAATTATTTAGGTAATCGAGTGACTCATTTAGTAAATAGGCTCCTAGATGACCAGCATTTCCGTATTCAACTCGTTTTGCACCGGGTTTCAAAAAAAACTCATCTCTTTTTTCACCAGCTGTTGCAGACGACCACCCAACGCCAAATGGTATAAAGTCGCGGGTCCTAGATTGGTTCCATGCAAAGATACCTTCGTGGATACCTAGNGCAAATTTGTAACAAGAACTTACCGTAAAATCAGCGAGGTGCCCCTGTATCGGAACAACGCCGAGCGCATGGCTTGCATCTAAGATTAAGTAAGCGTTCGATGACTCCAAATATTTTGATATATTGGCTACGTCAATAAATTGTCCTGTGGTTGCATTAACCTGACTGATATAGACAACGCGTGTTTTATCGTCACATGCGTTTCTCAAATCNTCTGTGTTGATGTACCAGCCCGTTACTGGAACCATTCTTACTTTTACTCCACGCCTTTTAAGATTCCCAAGCGCATAACGGCCGGACGTATAATCCAATTCAGAAACCACGACGTTGTCACCCTCGTTCCAATCAATACTAGATAGAACCTTCACGATCCCTTCAGATGCATTCCCTATTAGACCAATGTCTTCTGGATTNAGGGTAAAAAAATCAGCTAATTTCGAACGCGCCGCTTCAACTTGCTCCCAGTGCCGCATATAACCTGGCATTCCCTGAGCTTTATCTTTTGCAAATTTCTCAAACGCATTCCTATGTCTAGCAAGTAAAGGTGGTTCGCCACCGGTGGCAAGATGTATAATGTTTTCAATGCCTATGAAGTCACTTCGTGGTACTGGAAGATTGCGATTTTCCATTTGCGAATCCCAAAAANTTTTTAATNTTTTNAAAAACCAAGCCGGCCTGCGGTAAGGTAGAAGAAANAAGCTACCATCCTAANAGTNAAAAGTCTGTTATAACNCCTTATACGTAATATACCGAACGAAGCATGCTAGAGTAAGAGGACTTCTTTTATTATATCAGGTTCGATACTGTGTTTTAATATTGTAGAAATGGAAATCAGGGAGTGAAGTATGGTTGATAAAGAACTTGCCGATAAATTTAAAAAAATATCTACNGCTACACTCACCATGCAGTTNTTAAAAAGAGGCATCAAATCAATCTGGATGCATGGGCCGAAGCCNCTCAGCCAATCGCAAGAAAGGATTGCAGGCCCCGCCTACACATTGCGTTTTATACCTGGAAGAGANGATTTNAATGGTCCCGATAGTCTAAAGCGTACAGATTTGGCACAGCGTAGAGCGATAGAAGAATGTCCTCCGGGCTATATTTTGGTTGTTGATGCGCTTGGACGAGAAGACGGTGCAGCTATCGGTGATATCCTTGCTACTAGACTTCAAGTAAGAGGGGTTGCTGGGTTGGTTAGCGATGCAAATGTTAGAGACGCAGACGGCGTCATGGCCTCTGGTTTGCCGGTTTGGTGTCCGGGTGCTGCTGCTCCGGCTTCTGTTGCTAATTTATCTGACGGCGAATTAGAAGTGCCGATTGGTTGCGGAGGAGTAGCTGTTATCCCAGGTGACTGGATAATAGCTGATAATGACGGCGTTGTNGTTGTTCCAAAAGCTATAGCTGAGGAAATAGCAAATGACGGACTAGAACAGGAAATACACGAAGTTTTTATTCTAGAGCAAGTAAGAAATGGCGCTGAAATTCCAGGCCATTATCCGCCAAATGAGGAGAATGTTTCTAAGTATAAAGAATGGCGTATCAAAAGAAATTTGTCGTGAACAACGAAACATATATAGAAAATCTTGAAACGCCGAGGCTCATTTTAAGAAACTGGAAACGAGAAGATATAGAGCCATTTGCTTTATTAAACGCGGATCCTAGGGTCTGTGAATTCCTTCCTAACGTGATAACACGGGAGGAAACATTGGCGTCACTAGATAAAATACAATCACATTTTAGNGATTTTGGGTTTGGACTNTTTGCAGTAGAACTTCGGTCTACAAATAAATTTATAGGGTTTGTTGGGCTAAAATACTTTAGTTTTGATGCGCATTTTACACCTAANGTAGAATTAGCTTGGCGACTTNCTTGGGAGTATTGGGGACAAGGTCTAGCTACAGAGGCCGCCAAGAAGGTGACGCGGTATGGTTTTGAGTGTCTAAAATTGCCAGAAATTTTAGCAATCACTGCAAAAAATAATAAAAGATCCTGGCGGGTAATGGAAAAACTTGGGATGACGAGTAATCCAGAAGAAAATTTTATGCATCCCCAGTTAGATCATCGAGACCCACTGTCGGAGCATGTATTATATCGGTTTTGACCTAAAGCAGTGTGATACTGTATTTTCTTCCAGTNGGNTATGAGTGGAAGAAAAGTAGATAGCTTTAAAAAGCGANGATANGAAACAGGCTTGGAANCANTTATGNACATTAAGAAAATAGAGGCGGGAGTTCTTGAGGTTGGATATCTGGAATATGGTTCTCCAGATGGATGGCCTTGTATACTATTACACGGTTTCCCGTATGATGTTCATGCTTATACTGAATCAGCTTCAATCCTGCAGACGCATGGAGCTAGAATCATCGTTCCCTATATGCGGGGTTATGGTGCAACAAGTTTCCTATCAGACGATGTTATTAGGTCCGGCGAGCAAGCTGCCTTTGGTTCAGACCTTCTAAGTTTCATGAATGCTTTGAACATTAAAAGCGCGGTTCTAGGNGGTTATGACTGGGGTGGTAGGGCTGCGTGNGTAGTCTCNGCTCTATGGCCGGAACGGGTNACAGCATTGGTNTCTGGTAATTCATANAATATTCAGAATATATCAAAGTCGAGTGAACCGGCAAAACCAAAAGCTGAGGCGGCATATTGGTACCAATATTACTTTCATAATGAAAGAGGACGTAAAGGACTTNAGAAGAACCGGCGTGATCTTGCAAAGCTCTTGTGGACNATGTGGTCTCCAGATTGGAAATTCACACCAGAAGAATTTGAACAAACTGCTAGTTCTTTCGATAATTTGGACTTTGTTGACGTGGTGATCCATTCATATCGCCATAGGTACGGACTAGTCGCTGGTGACCCTGAGTTTGCTGATATTGAGAGACGATTAGCAGCACAACCAAAAATTTTGGTTCCCGCTATTTGCATTGATGGGAGTAGCGACGGTGTAAGTGGATCTACGAAAAGCCATTCGGAAAAGTTTTGCGGACCTTATGAATATAGGCAGTTTGCGCGTGCAGGACATAATCTTCCTCAAGAAAAGCCCTCAGACTGGGCGAAAGCTATACTTGACGCTAAGCGACTTGGTAATTCTTAATGATACCGGTTCATAGAGCTACTCTAATTTAATATTTACGATTAATAATGGTTTAGGAGATGAAATTGATTCTCGATAAATATGAAAACTTTGAAGAGTATAGAAAAGCTGTTCGAGAGTTATCGCAAACATTACTCATTACTTCAGAGGATCGACTCTCTCTTGAAGAGGGTATTCCAGAAGACCTGACAGATGCCCTTCGAGACATGGGGTTGTTTGGAATTTCTATTCCTAGCAAGTATGGGGGGCTTGGTCTTTCAATGGAGGAGCAGGTCCGACTAACCTTTGAATTTTGTCAGGCGTCGTGTGTTTACAGATCAAGATTCTCGACGACCATAGGCCTTACATCTCAAGCGATATTGGATTTCGCTACGGAGGAACAGAAAGAAAAATACTTACCAAAAATGGCAAGGGGGCTTTGCACTGGTGCCTTTGCTTTGACGGAACCGGAAGCCGGATCTGATGCGGGTTCTTTAAAAACGACCGCGGAAAGGCATGGTAATGATGGGTGGATTATAAATGGCGAGAAGCGTTATATAACGAATGCTCCACAAGCGGATGTTTTTTTAGTTATGGCTAGAACAGATCCATCTTCAACCGGCTCCAACGGTATTTCGGCATTTCTAGTAGATGCTACACTAGATGGAATTAGAGTAGGTGATCCTCCAAAAATGTTAGGTAATGAGGGAAGCCATGCATGTTATGTNTGGTTTGAAAATTGCGAAGTTCCGGCGGATTCGATCGTTGGAGGACAGGAGGGAAGAGGGCTAAAAGCTGCATTGAGAGGAATAAACCATGCTCGTTTACATGTAGCTGCTACCTGCGTTGGCCAAGCAATCAGACTTATAANAGAGATGACCGAATATGCATCTAAACGTGAGCAGTTTGGAAAACGAATTGGTGAGTTTGGTCAAATAGCGGCTATGCTAGCGGATAGTCGAGCTGAGATGGCAGCTGGGCGTGCCTTGTGTTTAGATTGTGCTAAACAATTTGATGCCGGTGATCAAATACCCTTTATAGACATCGCGTCGGCTAAACTATTTTGTTCAGAGATGGTCTCGCGCGTTGCGGATCGGGCTGTCCAGGTGATGGGCGGTTTGGGCTATATGGAAGATTTATCAGACGTGCCGCGCCTTTTTAGAGATGTCCGGTTGTTCAGAATTTTCGAGGGTGCAAGTCAAGTGCAGCAAGGGAACATAGCTCGATCTATGATGAAAGATAACGAAAGTTTGTCTTAACCTTTTCGCTGGAGAAGTTATTGAAACAGTTAGATTTAGTGAATTAAGAAGTTATTGCCGATTTATAGAAAAACTGTTGGGTATCGCTTTATTTAATTATTTTTCTCAAAAAAGCCTAAAAGATAACGGCGTCGTATTGAGGGAACTTTTTTTTTCAAATATAACTTTCTAAGAAATCAGATTGTCTAAAGTCTATGGGGAGACGGATATTATGACGAGAGCGGACCAAGCCGAAAAGATGACCAGTGGCCCTGGTTTTGTTGCCGCATTGGATCAAAGTGGTGGTTCTACTCCCAAAGCTCTAAAGTTATATGGCATAGATGAGAATGCCTACAAANATGATGATCAAATGTTTGACTTAATTCATCAAATGAGATGCAGAATTATGCAATCGCCCGCATTTAACGGTAATAAAGTAATTGGCGCCATTCTTTTTGAAAACACAATGGATCGGGAGGTCGCAGGAAAATCCGCAGCAGACTTTTTATGGGATGAACGCAGAATAGTACCATTTTTAAAAGTTGATAAAGGACTCGCGGATGAAAACAACGGCGTGCAGTTGATGAAACCAATGCCGGACCTTGAAAGTTTACTCGAAAGAGCAAGCGCCGCTGGTATTTTCGGAACGAAAATGCGGTCAGTAATAAATCGAGCGGATAATAAAGGTATTGAAGAGAATGTGTCTCAGCAATTTGAGATAGGTCAAACCATCCTTGGTTATGGTCTAGTCCCAATTATCGAACCCGAGGTAAATATCAAAATAGAAGATAAAGCCGAAGCAGAAGAAATACTTTTAGAGAATTTGATAAAGCATTTGGATGCATTGCAAGGCGAACAGAAAGTGATGCTAAAGCTTACCCTTCCAGAAAAAGCAAACCTTTATTCNCNCGCAATTGATCATGCNAAAGTTATGCGTGTTGTAGCTTTATCAGGAGGATATACAAGGGAAGAGTCTAATCTAAGACTTCGGTCAAACTTGGGTATGACGGCTAGTTTTTCCAGAGCTCTTACGGAGGGGCTGTCGGCCCAACAGAGCGATGAGATATTCAATAACACTCTTAGCCAAACAATCAACGATATCTATGAAGCATCAATTACATAAGATGATTGTCTCTCTAGATACAGTAAGCAATCTAAAGAATGATATAAAGTAACTACCGGACTCTGTCGCTTTTTCTTTTCACTTTTCAATGATAGTATTTCACCAACACTGCGTGGAGGATAGCACTTTGAGTGAGGTGTCATTTGATAGGAATTCGAGGGGAGAGTGGCGGCCGTCGAAACCAATAAAGCTTGCCCCAATAAACAATTGGCCGATGAAATTTCCAACTATGTCGAAATGGTTGTTTGGGTTTCCAGGATTTCTCTGGCCTTATAATGCCTTCTGGATGGGCATTACTCTATTGACTTGGTGTTACTTAACACCCGAGCTATCGACGATGGCAACTTTTGAGCTTTGAAGTGGGTTGGGCTGATATTTGCGCGCAATTTGGCGCTCATTACGCTGTTATTTGGTGGTTTGCACTTGTATCTATATGTCTTTCAAGGACAAGGAAATGATCATCGCTTTACCACGCGGCCATTTGCAACAGATAGTAAAAAGTTCCTTTTTAAAAACCAGGTTCGAGATAATATGATACGAACGCTTGCCTCNGCTGTGCCAATCATCACTGGGTATGAAGTGCTCACTTATTGGGGTTTTGCCAATGGCTATCTTGGTCTTTTCGACCTCGGTAGCTCGCAAGTTGTATTTTGGAGCTGGTTTGTTTTTCTAATTCTGCTCGCGCCTGCTATCCACGCTGTGCATTTTTATCTTGGGCACAGGCTACTGCATGTTAAGTTTTTGTATAATCGTTTTCACGCCTTACATCACAGAAATGTAGAGGTAGGTCCATGGTCAGGATTAGCTATGCATCCCGTTGAACATCTGATCTATTTATCTACGCTGATGGTTCAGTGGCTTATCGCAGCACATCCCGTGAATGCATTGTTTCAGTTGCAACTTGCAGCATTTTATCCGGCCCTCTCACATAGTGGCTTTGACAAGCTGATGATTGGAAAAAAATTGGGGATAGATGGCGGAAACCATTTTCATTATCTNCATCATAAGCATTTCGAGTGTAATTATGGTGGCAGTCTTGCCCCGTTGGACAAGTGGTTTGGAACGTTTCACGATGGCTCCAAAGAGGCAGATGTCAAAATGCGTGAACGCATAAAAGCACGACGCGATGAATTAAGGCAAAGGGTTTNATTAATGTCTGAGACAACTAAAACTAAAGAGCAGTTAAAAGAAGAATTTATTAAAAATCGCGGCTATTGGAGTAAGTTTTGGGAAGATGTTTTAGAGCTTGATAGTAATTTCTTCTCTACTTACTCCAGGTTTTCATCTGTTCCATCCAAAAATAATGCGTTGTCCCCTAAAATTCGGGAATTTATTTATATCGCGATAGATGCATCAACTACACACTTATATCTGCCAGGCTTAAAGTTGCATATGGAAAACGCACTTGCCCTAGGTGCAACCCGAGACGAGATAATGGAAGTTTTGGAGTTAACCAGTGTTTTAGGGATACACACGTGTACCATGGGTGTCCCAATTTTGATGGATGAGTTGCGGAAGATGGGCCGTGGTGATGAAGTTGATAATATTGAATATGGAGATCATGAAAAAGCCTTAAAGGAAAGCTTTATTAAAAATCGCGGCTATTGGAGCCCGTTTTGGGATGACATGTTAAAATTAAGCCCAGAGTTCTTCGAGTGTTATCTTGATTTTTCCTCTGTCCCCTGGAAGTCGGGAACGTTAGAGCCCAAGGTAAAGGAATTTATATATATTGCGATTGATACGGCCACAACTCATTTGCATGAGGAGGGAGCTAGAATTCACATCCGAAATGCGCTCAACTACGGCGCAACGAAAGAAGAGATTATGGAAATTTTTCAATGCGTTAGCGTATTGGGGATGCACGCCCTAACAGAGGGTGGCCCGATGCTTCGGGACTTGACTAAGTCATAATAAGGTTTCCACTGACCTGTACTATTTTTTCTATTTGCCCTAATCGCACTTACTTTTTATANGCGAAACTCGAANGGTAAATCTGCTAACGGCTCTTCGTAAATTTGAGAAAAGTGGTTCCCCTAAAATTCAGGAGCTAAAGGTCTCCTNTCTTTGTTTCAGTAAATATAAATTTACTTAATTCTCAACCGTCAAATTAGAAGTGATGTATTACTGTTACAAATTTATGACAGTTGCGTTTATCGGTTGACAGTACAGAAAATTATTTAGCAAAATTTTGAGTAACTTGTTTGTTCGGCTAGGGCCGTAATCTGATCACTGAAGGGTGAAGAAGATGGAACCAAATACCAATCAATTGAGTCAATTGTTCGAAGGCCTCTCGGCGACAGGGGTTCGAACAATCTTATGGGATGAAGATGATAACCTTTTGCACGCAGATCCGGGCATGCTCGAAATTTATCAAAATGAAGAATTCAATGAACAATTTGGTAACATTGAATTAACGGAAGGCATGAGTTGGCGCGAATGGACCGAGCAAGAAATTATGCTAGGCATCATTCAAGTCCCTGAAGGTGAAGATCAGGAGAGTTTTCTCAACAAAATGGAGAAAGAGCGNCAGGGAATAAGGGATAGGCGTTCAAGAGAATTAACGTTCAAAAACGGCGTACATGTTTTGTCAACTGATATTCGTTTGAAAGATGGCAGTCTTTTCACCAGCTTCACTGATATAACTGAGCAGAGACAACAAAACGAAAAATTGAATACCCTTACAGAGGCAATGGATAAGTCGTCCACTGGAATTTGGATATTTGATAAAAACGAAGAATTGGTATTCATTAACGAACAAGTGAAATCAATTGCTAGTAACGCTGGATTTGAGCCAGAAGTTGGCATGAAATATCAGGATTACCTCCGACTTTTAGTGAAGGCGGGAATCGTATCGATGCCCGAAGGCGTTTCAGAAGACGACTTTATAGAGCAGAGGGCATCACAACGTTTGGAAATAGTAGATGTTGACATCACAGAAAGGAAAACAGCAAGAGGGACTAGCCTACTAACAACCACTCGTTTAGAGGATGGCGGGCTTGTNACAGTATCTTCTGATATAAGTGAGCTGAAAAAGAGTACCGAAAAAATATCTGTTCTGTCAAATGCGATGGATAAATCCTCAGCCGGCATATGGGTTTTTGACAAAGAAGATAAATTCGTATTTGGAAATGCAAAATTTTTGGAAAATTTGGCGCTTGGCGGTGTCACTATAGAGGAGGGTCTTAATTGGTCCGAGTATATTGCTCGTTTAATTAATGCGGGGATCGTGATACCGCCAGATGGAGTGGCGAAAGACGACTTTATTAAAGAGCGTATAAAAATTCGCTCCTCGATAAAGGATGAAGAGGTTTTAGAAACAGAAACAAGTTCGGCAACTATGCTCCTTAGTACCAATCGCTTAGCTGATGGTGGTTTAGTTACTATTTCTACAGACGTGACCGATCTAAAGAAGAATAATCAAGCGCTAGAAAGACTACTATCAGCTATGCAAAAAGTTCCAAATGGTATGATGTTATGGGATAAAGACGATAGTTTAGTGTTTGCAAACGATTTTGTACAAAATATGCAAAGTCAACGAGGATCG